>FWWL01006907.1_pt1 | contig 15979 bp, 20 predicted proteins | sample 2228331 | NCBI WGS metagenome assembly FWWL01 (sample SAMEA103939775, study PRJEB20133) | metagenome
AAGGAAAATATGTATCAAATAGAGAAAAAATTCGAAATGGAAATAGAAAAATTAAGAATTGAACATAATGAGAGAATGAATCAATTAGAAAGTAAGTTTGAAGTTGAAATGGAAAAGATAAGGAATGATTATAAGTTGGAAATTAAGAAAATAGAGGCAGAGCTTGAAATAAAGTTAGTACAATATAAGGTTGATATTATTAGGTGGGTAATAGGGGCAATGATTGCTCAAACTACAATTATTGTAGGTATTCTTACAATTTTGAGATAATTCAATTTTTAGGACTAATTTTAATCCTAACTAAGACACTTTCCGGTTCAATTTTCACATCCTTAAATGGTTTTTTAAGAGCTACTTTAAGTTCAAAGCCTCTATCCATATTTGAAACATCAATTTCTTCTGTCTCAATATAGCTAATACCTATTAGCTGACTTTCGGAGGCAACAACATTAACAAATTTAGGTTCAACCATTACACTATCAAATTCACCTTTTATATTTACCTTAACTTCCCTTTGCTTTTGAACAATTTTTTCTACTAAGACAACTAATGTTTCAGGATCAATTTTCATAACTTTTAGGTATGGTTCAGAGATCAGGTATTCTCTTAAAGGAATTTTAAAGTTACCTGCCCTTTCAAAGTCTAAATTCAAATTCAATACTCTTTTTCTAAAAGATAACACAATTAAGTCTCTTGCTTTTGCAGAATATTCTATCACTACTTTATTTACATTTGAAACAGCCTTAATATAAGGTGAGCTTTCTATGTTTATCCCATATTCAAGACTAACTCTAATTTCTTTATCAAACTTTACATAAAGGAATATCAGAAAGCTTATTACTAGTGAAAGAATTAGAATAAGTCTAGATTCTACCATTTATAATTGCCTCAACCCTTTCTCTTAATTCATAGTTTTCAAGTGGAGGAGAAAGTTCTCCTTTAAATGCTAATCTTACGGTTTGTCTTTCTTCTGATACTACTATAGAAATAGCGTCGGTCAATTCGCTTATTCCCACTGCCGCTTCATGTCTGGTTCCAAGAAGCGGATCTGGAAGTTTTGAACTTCTTGGAAGTCTTACACTTGCAGAAACGATCCTATCCTCCCTTATAATAATTGCGCCATCATGAAGTGGATTATCAGGATAAAATATACTCTCTATAAGATAAGATGAAACTTTTGCATCTATCTCAATACCTTCTTCTGCAAAATCTTGTAAATTCATCCTATTTTGAATAACTATAAGTGCTCCATATCCCCTTTCAGTAATTCTATAACATGCTTCAACTATGTCGTCAATGGGAACTTGTGGTGATTTTGTTAAAATTCTCAGAATTTTGCTTTGGCCAATTGTTGTTAGAACTCTTCTAATTTCAGGTTGAAACAGAATAATTAAAGCAATAAGACCGATTGTTTTAAAGGCATTTATAAGAAAGCTCATAGCGGAAAGTTTTAATACATCTGAAATTAAAATTATTGAAAATATGATTGTAACCGAAAGAAACATATAAGGAGCTCTCGTTCCTCTAAATATCTTCAAAAATTGAAAAATTATGAACCAAAGTAATAGGAAATCCAATATATCTAAATATGAGAATTCCAAATTTTTTAAAATTTCAAAAAAATCTCTCATTTCAATCTATAAATTTTTCCATTAGCAAAGTCTAAAACATAAAAACTATCTTTATAAACCTCAAAATCTACTATCTCATAATAGCTCTTAAACAGAATATCACTCTTAAAAAGTTCTCTAAATTTGGAATACTCAACAATTCTACCATCCCTAAAGCTAACAATAATTTTATCTTTGTAAATATGAAAAGATGTAGCTTGTTCATTTATACCGAACTTTATAATGGGTTCAAACTCAGAATAGTTTAAGTTTTCATATATTGGGAAAATACCACTATTTTCCTCATTAATTTTAGCAAGTAAAAAAAATTTACCTTGATAGTTTCTCAACTTTATTGGTTCGTAAAATCCACTCGCTACTATGGTTAAATTATTTTTTCTAAAACGATATAGTTTTTCAGCAACAGCTATATAAATACTATTTAAGGAATCCTTTGAAAGCTTAATCGTAGAATTTATCGTATATTTTGGTAAATTAGTCAAGATGTGTTCTAAATTTTTATAAAATTTTGATATGCTTCCTTCATGGGCAATAAATATCACATTATCAATTATTTCTATATCGTATGATGGTTGGTTTAAACCCTTAACAAGCAAAACAGGCTCTGACTTTAAACTATTCATAACCCACAGATTCCCTGTAATTTCAAGGATATATATTCTACCCTCAAAAATCCTAATAGAGACAGGTCTTGAAAATGAAAAATTTGAAGAATCTATCACCGTCAAACAAAGTAAGATTAGCATAAGATAAATTGAAATTTTAAACCCAAGACACATTTAGAGAGGATGATACTTGAAAAAAGACCAGAGCAAGTTTGTCCAATAAATAGCTAATACATTCATAGTTAATTATTTAGCTCTGTTTTCTAATACTGAATAGTCCTTAAAAAAGATGAAATGCTTTAAATATGTTATTTTTCTTATAAGCAAGCATTTTTAAGGGCTATCTGAATTATGTAAATTTTTAATAATTTAGCAAAATAAAACTATCGAATACAGATAAAGTTTTTGGGAGTTCATTTTTCGGAATAAAAACTTATCCTTTAAAATTATCGAGGTTTATGAAAGTGCAAGCCTCAGTTAAGAAAAGATGTGATAAGTGTAAAGTTATAAGAAGGAAAGGTAAGGTTATTATAATTTGTGATAATTCAAAACACAATCAAAGACAGGGGTAAAGGATTATGGCTCGTATAGCAGGTGTTGATCTACCAAAAAATAAACCCATTTTTATAGGTCTTGAAAGGATATATGGTATAGGTATACCTCTTGCCATGAGAATTTTAGCTCAATTAGATATTGAACCCGATAAAAGAGTAAGAGATCTGACGGAAGAAGAAATTGCTAAGTTAAAAAATATTGTAGAGGATTTGAGGGTTGAAGGTGCTTTGAGAGCGGAAATACAAAGGAACATAAAAAGACTTATAGATATAAAATGTTATAGAGGTATAAGGCATCAAAAAGGTCTTCCAGTTAGAGGTCAAAGGACAAGGCATAATGCAAGGACAAGAAAGGGACCAAGAGGTAATATATTTAAGAGAAAGAAGAAAGGAGGTCAAAGCTAATGGCAAGCAAATCCAAGAGAAAAGTCGGACCGAATGGGATAGCATATATACAATCAACATTCAATAACACAATCGTTACTATTACTGATTTGGAAGGGAATACACTAGCTTGGGCAAGTGGTGGTAGTGTTGGTTTTAAGGGAACTAGAAAAGGAACACCGTTTGCTGCAAGCAAGGCTGCTGAAGCTGCTGCAAAAGCTGCAAGAGCTCTTGGTATTGAAAATGTTGAAGTAAGAGTTGCGGGTCCGGGTCCTGGGAGGGAAACAGCTATAAGGGCATTGGTAAGTGCAGGTCTTAAAGTCCATTCCATAAAAGATGTAACACCTATTCCGCATAATGGATGCAGACCACCTAAGAGAAGGAGGGTATAATGGCAAGATATACTGGACCAAGGTGCAAGCTTTGTAGAAGAGAAGGTGAAAAATTATTTTTAAGAGGTTTAAGGTGTTTTACTAAGAAATGTGCTTTTGAAAGAAGACCTTATTCACCTGGCATACATGGACCCAAGAAGAAAGGTGCAAAGCTTACAGTTTATGGGATGCAGTTAAGAGAAAAGCAAAAAGTTAAGAGAATATATGGAGTTTTAGAAAAGCAGTTTAGAAGATTTTTTGAGATAGCAAGAAAAATGCCTGGAAACACAGGTGAAAATTTTCTGATTTTACTAGAGAAAAGGTTAGATAATATAGTTTATAGGATGGGCTTTGCGAAAAGTAGAGCTCAGGCAAGACAATTTGTAAAGCATGGTCATGTTTTAGTTAATGGTAGGAAAATAGATATTCCATCTTATTTGGTAAAGGCTGGAGATGTTATTATGATTGATGAAAAATTCAAAGACAATTATGAACTAAATAGTGCTATTGAATTCCATAAGGGCTTACCAAAAGCTGATTGGTTAGAAGTTGACTATAATAATTATGCAGGTAAAGTTTTAAGAGAGCCTCAAAGAATAGATGTAACACATCCTATAAATGAGCGACTTATAGTAGAGTTGTATTCAAAATAAGGAGGTTAATCATGGCTTTTGCTAATTTCTTATATCCAAGAGGTTTTTATGTAGATGAAAGTATAGATAATTATGCAAGAATAGTAATTCCCCAACTTGAGAGAGGTTATGGTATAACTATTGGCAATACACTGAGAAGAATTTTACTCTCGTCAATTGAGGGTTATTCTGTTGTTGCAGTTTATATTCAAGGTGCTGTTCATGAATTTTCAGCAATTGAAGGAATTGTAGAAGATGTTCCTTACATACTTTTGAATATAAGGAAAATAAAATTTAAAGTTGATGAAAATTTAGTTTCACTTCCTGCGAAAGTGACAATAGAATTTGAAGGACCAGGTGAAATAAAAGCTGAGAATATAGAAGTTCCAACGGGTATAGAAATTATAAATAAGAAACAATACATAGCACAAGTTACAGCAAAAAAAACTGTTAATATCGAGATATTTATAGATAAAGGTATAGGCTTTGTTCCAAAGGAAGAATATTCAGAAGAATATAAGGATTTATTTAGTTTTGGAACGATATTTGTAGATGGTAATTTTTCACCGGTTGATAAGGTTAATTGGACGGTTGAAAAGACGAGATATGAAGCCTATATGGATAAGGATAAATTAGTGCTTGAGATTTGGACGAATGGCACTATTACACCATTAACTGCTTACTACAAAGCTCTTAACATATTAGAAAAGCATATTTTAGCTTTAAGGAATGAATTTAGGAAGCCAGAGGAATATGAGTATGTTGATATAGAAGAATTTAGTAAGAGGATAGAAGAAGCAAGAAGAAAGGAAATATCAGAGTTGCCTCTGCCTCCTAAGGTTATAGAACTTCTCAGAAGCAAAGGTATCAAAACATTGAATGACCTTATATCCTATACAGAAGAGGAAGTGAATGATTGGTTTATAGAAGCAGGACTATCACAGAGTAGTTTTGAAGATCTGAGAAATAAAGTAAGTGGATTTTCACTTGAATTTTCAAAAAAAGCGAGGCAATAAACTATGCGTCATTTAAATAAAATAAAAAAACTATCAAGGGAAAGGGAGCATAGGAAAGCACTATTGAGAAATTTGGCAAAAAGCTTATTTGAGCATGGTATGATAATAACGACAAGGGTAAAGGCAAAAGCTTGCAAGTCCATTGTAGATAAAATTCTTTCAAGAGCTATGGAAGATAGTGTTCATAATAGAAGGATTGTAAATAGATTTTTGAATGATAGAAAACTAACGAACAAAGTTTTTAATAAAATAGCTCCTTTGTATAGGCAAGATGGTATAAGGTCAGGCTTTACAACCTTAGTAAAATATGGTTATAGAAGGGGTGATAATGCGGAACTTTCCATTTTAAAATTATTGAAGTTCCCACAAGAAAAAAAGGAGAAAAGCAATGAGCAAACACCTAAGTGACAAAAATTTTGAAAGTGCAATAAGTGAGGAAGGTAATATAGTTGTAGATTTTTGGGCAGATTGGTGTGCTCCTTGTAAGGCAATAGCTCCAATACTTGAAGATGCAGAAAAAGAATTAAATGTGAAAGTCTATAAGGTTAATGTTGATGACTATCCTCATTTGGCTGAAAAATTTAATATAATGTCAATCCCAACATTACTATGCTTTAAAGATGGTAAATTACTGAGTAGAATTGTTGGGGCTATGCCAAAACAAAAGCTATATGAGGAATTAAAGAAAGTTTTTAGCCTTTAAAATTTTCGCCTATCTTTAAATTAAAAGGGGGGTTATAATGAAGACAACATTTTTTAATAATATAGATGGGAGTAGAAGGAAGTGGTGGGTCATTGACGCAGAAGATAAGGTGCTTGGAAGATTAGCAAGCACTATTGCTAAAATTCTTATAGGTAAGCATAAAAAGGAATATACACCATCAGAAGATATGGGTGATTACGTAATTGTTATAAATGCAGAAAAAATTAGACTTACAGGTGAAAAGTGGAAGAAAAAAATATATAGGTGGCATTCAGGTTATATAGGTGGTCTTAAAGAATACACCGCTCTTGAACTTTATCAAAAAGATCCCAGAAAGCTTATATACTTTGCAGTCAAAGGTATGCTACCTAAGAATAGAACAAGGAAAAGGAGGCTTGCTAGATTAAGGATATTTATAGGACCTGAGCATATTCATCATGCTCAAAATCCAAAAATGCTTGAAATTAAGGAGGATTATAGAATATGAAAATTCCTTCCATATATAAGGAAAAGAACTTATTTACAGGTGATAGAATACTCTTTTTAGATACGGGTGAAAGGATAATGCTAAAGAAGTTTAGGGATGGAAGTTATAAAAAAATTGTCTTTGCTAGCGGTAGAAGAAAGAATGCTAGGGCTCGTGTTAGATTGAAGGAATGGGGTAATGGTAAGATATATGTAAATGGTAAAAAATTAAATGAATACTTTAAGTCTACTGAGCATCAAAAACTTATTTTAAAACCCCTTGAAATTACTAATACTCTTGGATTATATGATCTAGTGGTTAAGGTTGAGGGCGGTGGTTCTTCTGGTCAAGCTGGTGCCATAAGCCATAGCATTGCAAGAGCTTTATCTGCATTAGATCCTGAAACTTATAGACCTATTTTAAGAAAGGCAGGACTATTAACAAGGGATGCAAGAGAAAAGGAGAGAATGAAGTATGCAAGAAGTAAGAGGAGAAGGTCTTGGCAATATACCAAACGTTGATGTTAAACAGCTTTTAGAGGCGGGTGCACACTTTGGACACAAGCGTAGTAAGTGGAATCCTAAAATGGCTAAATACATATTCACAGTGAAAAATGAATATCATATAATAGATGTTAGAAAAACTGTTCCTATACTTCAAAAGGCTTTAGAATTCGCATACAATACTGCTTCAAAAAATGGAACATTTTTATTTGTTTGCACTAAAAAGAACTTAAAAGATACAATTCTGAAGTTTGCAAGCGAAATTGAGGCATTTTATGTGGTTGAAAGGTGGCCTGGTGGTCTTCTTACTAATTTTGATACGACAAAGCAAAGATTGAAGAGAATAAGAGAATTAGAGGACATTTTTGTTGAATTCAATAAGGGTAAGAGTATATATGTAAAAAAGGAAATTATAGAACTCCAAAGGGAATATGAGAAATTGCTTAAGAAGTTTGGTGGTATTAGGAACATGGAGAATTTGCCTGATATAATCTATGTGGTTGATCCTGTGAATGAAAAGCTTGCGGTTCATGAGGCAAATATTCTTAAAATTCCAATTATAGCAATATGTGATACAAATGCTGATCCTGAACTAATAGATTATCCAATTCCTGCAAATGATGATGCTATAAAGAGTGTTTCTTTAATAACATCACTATTAGTTGAAGCTATTAAAAGAGGAAAGGAGGTAAGTTCAATATGGCAAATATAACATCTGAACTTATAAGAGAACTTAGAGAAAGAACTGGGGCAGGTTTGATGGATTGTAAAAAAGCTTTAGAGGAGGCAGAAGGTGATATCGATAAGGCGGTTGAGATATTGAGAAGAATGGGGATAGCTAAGAGTGAGAAGAAATTAACCAAAGAGGCAAGGGAAGGTCTAATAGCAGGCTATTTATCGGATGATAAGAAGTTTGGCGTTCTTGTTGAGCTTAATTGTGAAACTGATTTTGTAGCTGCAACAGATGATTTTAAAGGCTTGTTGAATGATATCCTAGAGGTTGCTAAGAAAAATAAGCCCAAAAATCTAGATGAACTGAAAAGTTTGAAACTTAGTAGTGGTGATAGTGTGGAAGATGCTATAAAACTTCTTATTGGAAAAGTCGGTGAGAATATCATTTTAAGGAGATTTGCTATCTTTGAAACCTTAGAAGGATTTGTAGAGATTTATATTCATCCAGGGAATAAGGTTGCAAGTATGGTAGAAATTAAGCCAAGTGATGGAAAATTGTATCAATTTGCAAAAGATATAGCCATGCAAATTACTGCTATGAATCCTATCTCAATTTCTGAGAGTGATGTTCCAAGTGATGTTATAGAGAGGGAAAAGAGTATCTATAGAGAGCAAGCTATTAGTGAGGGCAAACCTGAAAGGGTGATTGATAGGATTGTAGAGGGTAAAGTTAAGGCATTTCTCTCTGAAAGAGTTCTATTAAATCAGCAGTTTATAAAAGATAACACCAAAACTGTTGCAGAGTATAAGAAAGAAACTGAAAGTTATTTAGGTAAAGAAATAACTATCGTTAATTTTGTAAGATTTAAAGTTGGGGAAGAATGAAGCTTAAATTCATTGATGAAGAACTAAAAAGGCTAAGGAATGAAGGTCTTTATGTAAATATAAGAGTTATTGAAAGTTCTGTATCTTCCTGGTTTATTGTAGATGGTAAAAGGTGTCTAAACCTTACATCAAACAATTATCTTGGGTTTGCGAGTGAAAAGAGATTAGTTGATAAAGTTATAGAATATGTCCAAAAATACGGGATTGGGCCTGCTGCTGTTAGAACAATCTCAGGAACAATGTCAATCCATTTAGAACTTGAAAGGAAGCTTGCAGAATTTAAAGAAGTTGAAGATACAATTCTTTTTCAAAGTGGATTTAAAGCTAACTTGGCAACTATTCCAGCTATTGTATCAGAAGAAGATGTTATATTCTCAGATGAGTTAAATCATGCATCCATAATAGATGGTTGTAGGTTGAGTAAAGCTGAAATTGTTAGGTATAAGCATTTAGATGTTAATGATTTAGAAAATAAGATAAAGAAATATAGGAATAGGAGGAGGAAGCTTATTGTTAGTGATGGTGTATTTTCAATGGATGGAGATATTGCACCAATTAATGAACTTATTGATATTGCAAATAAATATGATGCAATTTTAATGATAGATGATGCACATGGAGAGGGTGTTCTTGGGAGGAATGGTAGAGGTATTGTAGATCATTTCAATGCCCATAATAAGGTTGATATCGAGGTTGGAACACTATCAAAGGCATTTGGTGTTGTAGGTGGATTTGTAGCTGGAAGCAAAAGCTTAATAGATTATTTAAAGCAAAGAGGAAGGCCATTTCTATTTTCAAGTGCTTTGACTGTTCCTGATGTTGCTGCTAATCTTGCAGCACTTGAAATCATGCAATCTTCGGATGAAAGGGTTAAAAAGCTCTGGGAAAATAAGGATTACTTCCAAAGCAATTTAAGAAAACTTGGATTTAACTTAGGCACTACCAAAACACCTATCACACCAGTTATCGTAGGTGATGAGAAGAAAGCACAACAGTTTTCAAAAGCATTATTTGAAAATAATATATTTGTTCAAGCAATTGTATATCCAACAGTTCCAAGAGGCACTGCTCGTTTGAGAGTAATGCTCTCTGCAATCCATACAAAAGAAGATTTGGACTTTGCACTTGAAGTATTTGAAAGAATTGGCAAAGACTTAGCCATTATATGAACGTTTCCTTAAAAGATGTTCTATCAGGGTTTCCCGTTTTTCAGTTCAACTTCAATAATTTAGAATTCCTAAAAGTAATTTTGGAAGTTCATCAACAAGAGAACTATCCTGTGATTTTGGGCATTAGTGAAAGTGGTCTTAACTATATGGGTGATGATTTTGTAAAAGGCTTCATCTATACAATTGAACGTAGCTATAAGGATTTACCCATTGTAATTCATTTAGATCATGGAAGAAGTTTAGATGTTATTCTTAAAGCTATAAGGCTTGGATTTTCATCAGTTATGATAGATGGTTCACATTTAAGCTTTGAAGAGAATGTGAGGATTACAAGTGAGGTTGTAAATATGTGCCATAAAATTGGTATTTCGGTTGAGGGTGAGATTGGACAGCTTAAAGGATTCGATTATTTAACTGACCCTAATGAAGCCAAGAGGTTTGTTGAACTTACTAATGTTGATGCACTTGCAATTTCAATTGGAACAAAGCATGGTGCATATAAGTTTGAAGGTGAACCAAGGTTGGATTTTGAGCGACTTAAACAAATAAAATCATTACTACCTAATACGCATCTTGTTTTGCATGGTGCATCAAGTGTATATAAGGAGCAGATTGAAGGTATAAATAAATATGGTGGTCAGATTAAAGATGCGGTTGGATTACCTGATGAGCATTACAAACGTGCCATAGAGTATGGCATTAGGAAGATAAACATAGACACGGATTTGAGAGTTGCATTTGTATATGGATTGAGAAGGTTTTTATACCAAAATCCAAGTGAAATTGATCCAAGAGCTATCTTAAATGGTGCAGTTTCAGAAATTAAAAATGTAATTAGACATAAAATTTCAATTTTAAAAAGTTATGGAAAAGAACCTTAAAGCCTTGACACTAAGACAACTTACTAATTTGGGTGAAAAGCCATTTAATGGTTTTCAAATTTATAGATGGATTTGGAAGAGGAGTGAAGAAGATATTGATAATTTTAGTGATATTTCAAAGCATTTAAGAAGAAGGCTAATTGATGAAGGATATTATGTTAAGTGTATTGAAGAGAAGTTTAGGGCTTATTCAAGTGATGGGAGTATTAAGTTTGTATTTGAAGATGGATATGAGGCAGTTTTCATGCCTGAGAAAGATAGAAGGACTGTTTGTGTTTCAAGTCAATTGGGATGTGCTTTAAAGTGCAACTTCTGTGCAACGGGACTTTTGGGATTTAAAAGAAATCTAGCCGCATGGGAGATTGCAGATCAAGTGCTTCAGATTAGTAAAAAAAACAATACTAAAATCACAAATGTTGTGTTCATGGGTATGGGAGAGCCACTATTAAATTTTGAGAGTGTTAAGCAGGCTATTAGAATCATGACTTCTCACATTGGGCTTAATATAGGTGCAAGGCATATTACAATTTCAACAAGTGGTATAGTTCCAAAAATTTACGAACTTGGAGATTTTGAGAGAAGGGTTAAGCTTGCACTATCACTCCATTCTGCAATTGATGAAAAACGAAATGAAATTATGCCCATTTCAAAAGCTTATAGCTTAAAAGAGCTAAAATCCGCACTTATTTATTATCTTCAAAAGCATAGAAGAAGAATAACAATAGAATACATTCAGCTTAAAGGTTTCAATGACAGAGATGAAGATGTTAAGGCTCTTAAAAAATTTATAGATGGTCTTGAATGCAAGATCAATATTATTCCATACAATAAGGTTCATTATTTCAATTGGGAGGTGCCAAGTGAAGAGGATGTTTATAGTTTTTACGATAGACTTAAAAGAGAATTGGATGTTGTAATTACAATTAGGTGGTCAAGAGGAAGAGATGTCTATGCAGCATGCGGACAACTTGGATTTGAGTTCGTTAATAAAGCCAAATGATAGGATTTTACTAGCATTCTCAGGTGGTCCAGATTCTGTTTTCTTAGCAAAAAAATTATTATCACTTAGATCAAAAATGGACATTGATTTTGCAATCTGCTACATAAACCATATGCTTAGGGAAGAAGTTTTTGAAGAAGAAAAGTGGGTTTTGGAATTTGCAAAGAGCAACAATTTAAAGTGCTATATTAGAAGAGTGAATGTTATAAAATTTTCAAAAAAGAAAGGAATTTCCATTGAAACTGCAGGTAGGATTTTAAGATATAGGGTTTTAAAGAAAATTGCAATAAGGAATAATTATAATAAAATTGCAACTGCACATCATCTTAATGATGCCCTTGAAACATTTATACTAAATAGCATAAGAGGAAGTGGTATATTTGGACTTGTCTTAAAGCCAAAGTATAAGAATATAATCAGACCAATAATTTTATACTCAAAAGATGAAATTTTAGCCAATTTAGGTGAGAGTGAATATCTGATTGATAGAACAAATTTTGAAACTAATTATTCAAGAAACTTCATAAGAAATGAGATTTTAGCTAAAATTAAGGAAAGGTTTTCAAATTATTTAAAAGGCTTTAAAAATACATATTTGAATTTACTTGAAATGGTTAGGACTTATGAAAAGAGAATGAAAGCAATCTACAAGAAGGCAATCATTTATAAGGATAGAAATATAAAAATTTTTAGAAGGGATGTATTTTTGGAGCTTGAAGAACAGAACACTAAGTTATTCTTTTCAAAGCTCATTAGAGAACCAAGCAGATCACATCTAAATAACATTCTAAGGACCATAGAGGATGAAGGTAAGCTTAGCTTAGCAAAGGATCATTTTTTTGAAGCAAGAGGCAATTTGATAGCTATTTATAGAAAACCTCTAAAATTTGACTATTTAATTTACATCTATCCAAAACCTAGTATAATTTACATTAACGACTATAAAATGAAAATTATCGTTGAAATTAGCCAAAAGCCAATCCTTGAAAACTTCACTCTGAACTTCAACTTATATAACATTTTTAGTCCAATTATTATAAGGAAAAGGAAGAAGGGTGATAGAATTGGTAAAAAGAAGCTTAAGAAAATTCTTATAGATTACAAAATTCCAAATTTCTTGAAGGATTTCTTGCCAATTGTTCAAAAAGATGATAAAATTTATATTCCAATAAAACCCTATTTTGAAGATGCAAAATTATACTTAGTAATCAGATTTGAATTTGGTCTACTAAAAGAAGCTTTTAGGATAAAATAATTGGATTTAATTGACTATCAATTCTAATTTGTTTATTTTCCAAAGCTACTCTTAAAAATTCATAACTTAGAATTGCCCCTTTGTGAATATCATTTAGTAGTAGTTCTCTTTTTGAAAATTTCATCAAGTAATTATATACTCTCCAATCGTTAAATATAATGGTTCTGTTAGCTCTTGGACCTTCTTCCTCTTCAAGCAAACTTATCAAAAAAGCTTTTTCTAAATAATCAATAAAATTTTTAAGTGTCTCAAATCTTATATTAAGATCTATAACCGCTTGCCTAAAATTAAATGGCTTTGCAAGGTTTTCAGTAATATAAAGGAATGTATTTATGAGTGCCAATTTTTCCCTTATTTCATACAACATCATAATGCCTGAAAGAAACTCATTTATTTTAAACTTAATTTTCTCTTCGTAAAAACTTCTAAAATCTGAAAATCCTAAAATTTTTAATTTCCCTTCATTTGAAAATCTATAAATTTTAAGTTGTGCTTGATATTTATCAAAGAATTCAGGTGCTATTATAACAATAAAATTATCATCACTATCTGAGATCCTTTCTAAAAAAAACCTTAAAAGGTTTTCAAAATTTAAAATAATTTCAGGCTTTTGAAAGTCAAAAATTGCAATTTGATTTGTTTTATATTTTTTCAGTCCATATTCTAAGACTGTTGAGATAATTTGAGCTTTTGAATAATAAAAGTAAGGAACAAATAACTTATCACCATCTATATCAAAGTAACTCTTTAAGTTTAGATTTTTAAACCAAAACCGATTATCATTTAAGAAACTTATTTTTGAAGCCCTATTCATACTCTAAAAAGCTCATTTAAAAGTTTTCTCAATTCCTCATTAGCAACTTCACTTACACCATCACTAATTTTGTTTATATTCTTTTTAAGCCATCCTGTTCCACCTATTGTTCTTGCTCTTTCCATAACCTCTTTTATACAATTTATAACACTTTGAGGATTATTAACATCAGGCTTGTGCTTTTCAATAGCCTTTTCAACTGTATCCTTACCAGCTTTCTCAGAAAGAAGTTTTAAACTATTTTCGAGTATATAAGCAAGTAGTTTCAAATCTTTATCTGTTAAAAATGGTGTTGTTTGTGATTTAATCTCCATTTCCTGCTCAAAGCCATAGATTACTTTATTCACATCTATTGGAAGTTCTTCAAATAAGTTTAGAATTCTAAGTCCATTTTTAAAAACTTCAAGTCTTTCATAGCTTATAATAATACCACTTTCACCCCTTATTGCAAATCCCTTTCTAATATCTGAAATTTTTGATATTTCATCTTCATTCAATTTCCCTATTGACCTTAAAAATATGCTTACTAATTTATCATCAAGTTCATATACATTAAATGCTCTGTTTTCTTTGAATATACCGAGTGAATAAAAAATGTTACCATCTTTTATGACTTCCATAGCATCCTTGTTTATAATAAATCCATTGAAATTCCTGACTTTCAACCATTCCATAAACTTAAAAATTTCTTCCTCATTTAATAACAAATTCTTAAAAAGCAGTTTCTCATTTTCAAAAATCCTATTTTTGAGCTCCTCCCAACCTTCTGTAATTGTGGTAATAGGCATTTCATCTAAAACTTCAATTCCATATCCTTTTGAATTTTTTACAATATCTAAAAATGCATCTATTCCATAACTACCATCGTTTTTCTCAGCATTCAAAATATCACCCTTAAATATCTCTATAAATCCTATCTGTGTTTTTATTCTAAGTGAACTATCAAATATAATAGCTTTTTGAATTTCATTCAATATCATAAATTCCAACCTCCTCAAATGCCCTTTTCCTATCTACACATGATGGGCAACTAGCACAGGGTTTTTCTTCTCCTTTATAACAACTCCAGGTTTTTCTGTAATCTACTTTAAGCTCTAAACCAATTCTTATAATTTCACTTTTTCTTAAATTAACAAATGGTGCAATAATTTTTATGTGCTTTTTTGGATTTAATAAAGATATTTCATTTAACTTATTTACGAATTCTTCTCTGCAATCCCAATAACCTAAATAATCCTGTCTTTGTGCTGCATAATATACTTCATCTATTTCATTACTTTCTGCATAGGCAAAAGCTATTGATATAAAAATTAAGTTTCTAAAAGGGACATATGTAGATGGCATTTCCTTTTGTGCTTGCTCCCAACTCGGAAGATCTATCTCTTTATTCATAAGTGCAGAATTCTTGATTAAATCTCTCAAAAATGAGATATCTACAATTCTATGTTCAATCACATCTAAAATTTTCGCTTGATACTTGGCATAATCCAATTCCTTACTATGTCGCTGTCCATAAACAAAGCTAATTGCATATAATTCCCTATTTAATTTTTTCTTAACATAATGAGCTAGTGTTGTAGAATCAATGCCACCACTTAATAAAACCAACGATTTCATAATTTGCTAAAATTTTAAAGCTTATTTACAATGTTTTGTTTATTTCAACATCAACTTTTAGAGGAACTTTAAGTTCTATAACATTTTCCATAATTGTTTTAATTTCTTTACTATAATTTTCCGCTAAATTTTCATCAACTTCAAATACAAGTTCATCATGAATTTGCAAAATTGGATTATATTTTAATGTTCTTATCATTGCAATTTTCATAATATCGCTTGCAGAACCTTGAACGGGTGCATTTACACATATTCGCTCCCATGATTCCCTTATTATCTTATTTGGACTACTAATACCTAACTTTGGTATAAGCCTTATTCTATTTAAAATTGTCCTTACATAACCATTTTCTCTTGCAAATGACTTCGTTTTTTCAATCCATTCCTTAACCCCTTTATAGTATTTAAAATAGTTATTTATAAAATCTTCTGCAATTCTTGGCTCAATGTTTAGCTGTTTAGAAAGTCCAAATGAGCTTATACCGTAAATTATTGCAAAGTTTATGGTCTTTCCAATCCTTCTCTCATTTTCAGTTATATCATCCTTCTGGAATATAATTCTTGCAGTTAAGGAATGAACATCGAAATCGTTTAAATACGCCTTAATAAGTGTTTCGTCCTCAGTTAAATGTGCTAAAATTCTAAGCTCAATTTGTGAATAATCTGCTTTTATAAATAATTTCCTTTCATCACTAATGAATGCTTTTCTGATTTTCCTACCTATTTCAGACTTAATTGGAATTGTTTGTATATTTGGATTATATGCTGAGATTCTACCAGTTGATGTTCCTCTTTGATTATATCTTGGATAGATTCTTTTT
>FWWL01006909.1_pt1 | contig 15975 bp, 12 predicted proteins | sample 2228331 | NCBI WGS metagenome assembly FWWL01 (sample SAMEA103939775, study PRJEB20133) | metagenome
GGCCCCCGCACTAGAAAAGCGAAAGAAGGAGTCGCCGCTCGTGTTTCCCGGATTGTTTACCTGGAGCACAAAGGATGCGTAGATCGTCCCTGAACTCTGGCCCTGGAAATCAAGCCCCACCGATTGATAGTTCGTTCCATTGCCCAACGCGACCTTTTTACCAGTTGGGGCAGGAAGCTGACTGTAGGCCAGATTTCCCGGCAAGACTTGGATAGGGCTGAGGCTGGCCGTGCCCGATTGGGTCCATCCCCCTTGGCCGGCCAGCGAACCGCTCACGTAGTCAAAGGGCTCAGTCAGCGGCAAAACTGGCTGCGCCGAGAGAGGTGCTGGATAACACCCGATCCCGGCGAATAGAATTCCGCAAAGTGGTCGGTTGAAGAAAAACTTCATCGTTTCCTCCGCTACGGGTCCTGTGAAAGGCAGAAAGTGATCGTCCCGACAGCCTGCCGCGCCTCGCAAGAGATCAGAGAGGCCACTTCACCCTTTTCAAAAAATACGCGGAAGTCCTTTGCCATCTCTGGCGTGCATGCGGCAAGTAAAAATCAATTTGATCCTTCAAACCCCGCCCATCAGGTGCAGTCATTGCAGAGAAATGCTCCAATTCTTGAACAGTCCCAGGACGGCGTCTTCTTATCGAGAAACGTTTCTTCATTGCGCCCCCGTGTGCTTCGAAGAATGCTGAAGCAGAAGGGAAGACCGCGGTCGCGATCAAGCTAACATTTGAATGTTTTTGTCGGCCCATCCGTTTAACTGATTCCCGTCAGGGGAGCATTTGAATTGTTATTCACCTATTGACCTTATTCTCTCCCGATCACAGCAACAGAAGCCCTATAGCCGGCGGACTTCCCTCAAAGCGCACTCTCAGCCAAACATCACGAAACATCTCAATTTGTTAGTATGATCATTTGATACTCATTCGCGTGACTCGTGCGTGGTCGAGCAGCCTCATTTCCTCGCCTTTGTGTTAGTCACGGGCTCGTCCCGACGAGGGGAAACCGTGCTCTCGTCGTATGCGCCGCCTACGTAGCGACCTGCAGATTTCACCCAACGGTCTTGCGGTCGAGTGGCGTATCAGGAAATGATGCTCGATTGCCAGCCAGCAAAAGCTTGGAATCTGGAAGGAGCTCAAGCCCCGCCCAAAACTGAGTTTTCGCGGAGCTGCCTTTTCGCCTGCCCCAGCCTTCCTCATGAGCACTCACACTCGGAATACCCAACCTGAGGAAATTTCTCGTAGGAATTAGGAAAGGGGGAGCCAGGTGGGAAGAGGTTTGGTCCCAAAGGCGCGCTCCGTAGCGAGCCGAGACTTGATCCGCGGCGGAAGGCCGAGTTGACAGAGCCGTCTCTCCTTAGTGTGATGCGGCGTCGCACGCCTGTACGGCCGAAGCGCCTGGAGGCCGAGCAGCTCGAACCGAAGCATTTTGGTGGTGGCGGCGTTGGTCTGGTGGGGCCGTTGGCTCGCGATGTGGGAGCAGGTGGCGCTGCGCCCTAGGTCCCTCATCCCGCTCAACGCGTGCTCCCCATGCATGTGGCTCCAAGTTTGCCGCAGCGTTCTCGGCGTTCTGTGCTGACGCGTGCTCCCCATGCATCTTGGTCCAGGAGTCCTCGCGCGACTGACCGCACCCATTCAATTGTTCGCCGGGCAGAAATTTTTTGGAGTCAGATAATCCCGTGCGAACCTCCACCTTATATGGATAAACAAAATACAAACGTTGATAGCATGTGCCTTGCTAATATGACTCCAGGGCGTTGAATCGGTCTAATCAGCCATGCATTTTTTTCTAAATTTCCTCTTGAATCACTCTTCTATGCGCAGCGAATTGATTTTGAAAATCACGCGAGTACTCAGTGCAACTCCTGACGTGACAGCCGCGGAAATCCGATAGAGAATATTCCTTAAAAGCGAAAGGAGGCGAGAGGCGACAACGAAAAGAGAACCCTAACTGGCGGGGGGAAGCCAGTCCCCACGAACGCGGAGGGGTCAACACCGCGACGTCATTCATCATCAAATTCATTTCCCTGAAAGGATTGAGGACATGAAGAAAGGTTTCACACTCATCGAGCTACTCATCGTGGTGGCCATTATCGCGATCCTGGCAGCCATCGCTGTGCCCAACTTCCTCGAGGCTCAAGTGCGGTCTAAGGTCGCACGTGTCAAGTCTGACATGCGCTCGATTGCCACTGCACTTGAGTCCTATTACGTTGATCACAACTCCTATCCGTACGACGGCTACTACGTAAGTTCGCCGGCGTACTCGACGAGCCCTGTCAACGAATTCAATTACTGGTACCTGCCGAAGCACATCTCCACGCCCACCGCGTATCTGACGACCTGCATCTTCGTGGATCCATTCCGTCAACACGTGCCGCCGACCACGCAGGCGTGGCAGCTCAATAACCTGCGTTACACCAACATCATGGCCACATGGAGTTTAAAGTGGGCAGCTCTCAACGGCCGCACTTCGGACTCTCCCTATCTAGGAGATGTGTTGCAGGAGTTCGGAGGATGGCGTCTGACCTCGGCAGGACCCGATCGCACCTACGGGCCAAGTGGCTGGAAGGGTGTTTCGAACTATCCCACGACCGCACTGCCTCTGCCTTATGACCCGACGAACGGAACCGTCAGCAACGGCGATATCATTCGCTCCCAGGTGGCATCCAACGCCTACATCAACTGCCAGTAGTTAACACCTGACAACCCTTGGGGGTCAGTTGCGGAGGGCACCTCAGCGAGGTGCCCTCCTTTTTTTCCTGGGCTTCTGTTACCCCTTCTTTTGTCCTTCTCCCTCCAAGTAAGCTCATGCGTGCCGCGAGGCCTGTTTCGGAATCTCACCTAGAGAATCCGACTATGCTTCATCCTGTGGCTCCCGTCGTTCTGATCCTTGGATCCTCCATCTGCCTTCCGCCGAGAGAAATGCTGGGGCTTCGCCATTTCTGGTCGCGGTTGACCTAGTAGGTTGACATAGGGGACATGCAAATTGCCCTGTTTCCGCCGTGAGTCAGAACCTTGGCTCTCTCATGGTGAGAGGATTTTTCCCCTCCTGGCCGATCTCCTGTGCACTGGTCTCACACTTGAGACACTCCGTCGCGTCCCGACCTCGGGCGTTTGCGACGCTGTGGCGGATGCCCCAAGTGAGCGTCACGGTAGTTTTTTCTCGTGCGGGTCATTTTCCTCGCCAAAGGGAATCACCTCTCATCGAGATCTAAGAACCGCGACACTTTGTGATTTTGTTGACAATTGAGGCGTCAATTGGCCTGGTTTTGGATGAGAAGAGAAACCTGGAACGCGAGTCCTGCCCTGACGAGGCCTCGCATAGAGGCGGGAGCGATGAAGGTGCGGAAGAGGCGAGGCTAGACGCTCACCGATTTGACAGCATGTTTAGCGATGACAGCTCTTGCTGCGGTAATCGCCTGGCCCAATCTCACGGAGAGCAAGACGCGCGCCCAAGTGGCTTGCGTGAAAAGAGACATGCGTTGGATCGGTGTCGCCCTCGAATCCTATGCCCTCGACTAGGGCGTTTATCCCTACGATGGTTATCGCGCCAAGCTCCGTGGTTCCTCCGACAAGGAATCATGGCATCCTCCGCTATGGAGCTTGCCGAGCTCCTTGACGACTCCTGTCAGCTACCTCACAACCTGCGAGTTTGAAGATCCTTTTTTTGTCATTCCCAAGGGGCGTGAGCCCATTCGGCCTAACACGCTGAGGTACAGGTGCACGCGCTCGACATACGGTAAAGCCTGGGCAGCTCTCACGGGCAAAGATTATGAGGGTAAGTCTCTGGAAGAGAACCTGAAAGAGTTCGGGGAATGGCTCCTCCGATCAGTCGGCCCGTATGGGAGAAGTGGTCCCTGTGGCTGGCAGGGAGTGAGCCAATTGCCCCCCACAAATCTTTTTGTTCCGTATGATCCTACAAACGGCACCGTGAGCGCGGGGGACATCATGCGCTCCCAGCTCTCGCCAACGGGCTATCTCAATGCTCGCGGTCAGGAGGAGGACGAAGGATAGAGAAGCATCCAGGGCCGCGTCTAGGCAGCGCGCTTAGAGCCCCCCGTGGTGCGCGGGCGCGCACCGGCTAGAATTCTCCGCCGTGCCTCGCGAAGAAACCTTCTGCTGCGCGCCGGTCTCTGCCGAGGCCGCCATGCTCCCTGCGAAGGGAAACTCGCGGGTTGCGGTTATTTGATAAGGCGAGTCAGCTCGGTATTCTCTGCCAAGAAATGGGGCATTGCCTCCATAAAGCGAAGTCTGTCGTGCTTTATAAGGGGCTTCTCTAAAGGCATTCCTTTCTCCCCCCTGACGTATCGTACGTTCTCTCTCGGAATCTATCGCCGAGACTGTCCCCCCAATTCTACAAAACTTGTTGGCAGAGCCGCCTCTCCGCAGTCACTTTTTTCTCGGTAGGGGAAGACTCATCATCTTCGCAAACCATCAGCCTAGGCTCTTTCACGAGTATTGCTATACAAGGGAGGTGATCACAGTGACGAGAAAAGGATTCACACTCATCGAGCTGCTCATCGTGGTGGCCATTATCGCGATCCTGGCGGCTATCGCTGTGCCGAATTTTCTCGAGGCGCAGACCCGAGCGAAAGTGTCTCGCGCGAAGGCCGACATTCGCTCTCTGGCCACAGCCTTGGAAAGTTATGCGGTCGACAATAACAACTTTCCACCCGATATCACGACGACCGACGGCCGCACTATTGGCCCTGGCTGGTACTGGTACATCAGCCATCGCTTGACTTCACCAGTGGCCTACATCACGAACACGATGCTCATCGACCCTTTCCGGGACCGCCGCTCAACGCTCCCGCCCGAGTACTGGCGCTATCGTAAGTTTGCTACGGGATGATTCCTTATTACGAGACAAATGGTGTTCCTGGTGGCGTCTCGAGCGTCGCGCATTACAGAATCGGCGAAGGGATTTATGGCAAATGGCGCATCAGTTCGGCCGGGCCTGACGCGAATGCGGGGCCTTATCCGGTGAGCAATTCTTTTGTGAACGTGCTCATGCTTTACGATCCCACCAACGGCACTGTGTCCCCCGGCGATATTGTCCGTTCTCAAAAGCTCGCGGATAATGTGCAGCCACCGTACTAATTGGCAAGCGGCGCGCATCTGGGCTCGCGAAAGGGACGGAGGGCATCTGAAAAGGTGCTCGCCGCCATACTTTTGTGCGGCGAGAGGGAATAACATCTCGGCGTTGTGGCGAGTCCCCCTAGGCGTCTACGATTCAGACGGCTCCGTTGCTGCGCCGTTTTTCTCAACGCAACACACGCCCCATCCTTGCGTTGGCCACAACAAGTTATTTCATTGACTCATATCATCCCTGCGTAGCCCGCACTTGTTCCCCTCCCGCAGTGTTACTTCGCACTTGTTCGCAATGCGGTAATGGGTTGCCGCTGGCGAGACCATCATGATGTACCAACGCAAAAAGCAAGTTCCACGTTGGCAGTGGGCAAGAAAGGGCCGTTTTGTATCCGCGCGCTTGTGCTTGCATTCTCCTATTTCACGGTCTGACAAGTGACATTCGAATTAGCTTTTGGAAGGGTAGGTTTGCGATGTCCGAGCAGGAAATGAGGGCTCTCTTGGCCCAAAGAGTTGTCAATCTCGACGCAAGCGGGATCCGCAAGGTTTTCGATCTGGCTGCAACCATGAAAGATCCCATCAACCTTTCTATCGGTCAGCCTGATTTCGATGTCCCGGACCCAATCAAGGAAGCTGCTATTGAGGCTATTCGTGCAGGTCAAAACAAGTACACGCAAACCCAGGGAATTGCTGAGCTTCGCGAGGCTATCGCAGAAGATTTGCGGCGGGAGTTCGGCTGGAAAGAAGTGCCGCCTATCCTTGTCACGAGCGGTGTGTCGGGAGCCCTGCTCCTGACCTTTTTTGTTCTTGTTGATCCTGGCGACGAAGTGATCATCCTCGATCCCTATTTTGTGATGTACCTTCATCAGGTGCGCTTGGCGGGCGGAGTTCCTGTTGTCATCGACACCTACCCGGACTTTCGGCCGCCACTCGACAAGATTGAGGCGGCCATCACTCCACGCACCAAGCTCATCGTCGTCAATAGCCCAGGCAACCCGAGTGGTGCGATCTACACGCGCGAGGAGCTGCAAGCCATTGCCGACATCGCCCGGCGCCACAACCTGCCTGTCATTTCCGACGAGATTTACAACCTATTCTGCTACGATGCCCCCTTTGCGAGCCTGGCCGAATTCTACGAGAATACGATTCTGATGCGCGGCTTTTCGAAAAGCTATGCGATGACTGGCTGGCGCATGGCCTACGTCACGGGGCCAAAGCCCATCCTCGAAAAGATGACAACATTGCAGCAATACAGCTTTGTCTGCGCGCCCAGCATGGCGCAGGCTGCCGGACCCGTCGCGCTGCGCACCGATATGTCCGCTCAAGTGGCCGCCTACAAACGCAAGCGCGACATGGTTTATGAGGCGCTGCGCGATAGCTTTGGCCTCATCAAGCCTGCCGGAGCCTTCTACGCTTTCGTTCCCGCGCCGAAAGGGATGACGGCCACCGATTTTGTGCTGAAGGCTATCGAAAATAACGTGCTCATCATCCCCGGCAACGTTTTCTCGGAGCGCGATACTCACTTCCGCATTTCCTACGCAGCCAGTGACGAGAAACTGGCGCAAGGGCTCGAAATACTTAACAAATTAGCCAAAAAACTCTAAAGTTGGGGCTCGTTTTGCGGAGATTGGTGCGCTCTCATTCGTCTTCGGCCGAGGGGGGGCGACGCAGCTCGCGCTTCTGGGCTTCGTGGCGTTTTTGCGCGAGCATTTTCTCCTTGGCGCGTTTTGAGCGCTTGCGCTTTTGCCGTCGGAGTTTCTCGATGCGCTGTTGTTCTTCGCTGAGCTTGCCGAGAAGTGCTGCCTCAATTTTGTCCGCGAGAATGCGTCGCGCCAGGAAACGATTCAGCGCTTGGGAGCGCTCCCGCTGGCATTTGACTTCGATGCCGGTCGGTAAGTGCTTCAAGTAGACGCAAGTGGCAGTCTTGTTGACGTTCTGGCCGCCGTGGCCACCGGAGCGCACGAATTTCTCGACGAGATCCTCTTCGCGGATCCCGAGTTTTTCCATTTTCTCTCGTAATGCACGTTCTTTTTCCGGCGTGACGCCAAACGGACTCATTGCGCGCGCGACCTTGCCTCTGTGGCTGTTGCAAATGTCTTGAATGCTACAACGGGTATGACTAATTACCTTTGTGCGGGGAAGAAAGATGAAAAGATGTGTGCTGAGAACGCAATGGGCGATGTCGGCCGCCGTGGGGATTGTCCTGCTCGTTGCTGTCGTGAGCGCGTGCGGTGCACCGACCTCGGCGAGGCCGACGCGAAAGCCAGCTGTGGCGGGGGCTTTCTATCCGGCCGACGGAGCTTCGCTGGCGCGGCTGGTGGATGATCTGCTTGGTCGTGCGGACGCTGTGACGACGTCCGCTCGGCTGCGCGCTATCATTGCTCCTCATGCCGGCTACGTCTATTCTGGCCCCGTTGCGGCCTCCGCTTACGCAGCCGTGAAGGGGCAACGCTTCCGGCGAGTTATAGTTCTGGCGCCCACACACTATGCCGAATTTCGCGGCGTTGCCATCACGCCAGCAGACTATGCCACCCCGCTGGGGACGGTCCACGTCGATGAAGTTTGCGACAAGCTTGATGAGCTGCCGGATTTTTCCTACCGAGCCCAAGCGCTGATCCATGCGCCGTCAGGACGCATTCTGCCGGCCAATGAAGAGGTGCGGCCCGACACCTTTGAGCATTCGCTTGAGGTGCAATTGCCGTTTCTCCAGCGCATCCTGGCAACGTTTTCACTCGTTCCGCTTGTGTGTGGCCAGGTTGATCCGGCAGCGGTGGCGCGCTCGCTTGAGCCCCACGTCGACAGCGAGACGCTTGTGGTCGCCAGCTCAGATCTCAGCCATTATTACCCCTACGACATGGCGCGTCGCCTCGACCAAAGCTGTGTTTCAGCAATATGCGCTCTGGATCTCGACAAGATGCGCCAGCAGGAAGCTTGCGGTAAAGCGCCCATCCTCGTGGTGATGAATCTGGCGCGCCGTCTCGGGTGGGAACCGGTTCTTCTCGACTACCGCAACAGTGGCGATACGGCGGGGGACAAATCCCGCGTCGTGGGATACGCTGCCATCGCCTTTTACGAGAAAGCCACAACCGCTCCGCCCGAAGACGTGGCCCCACGCGCGCCCAACGGCGGGGGCGATGAGAATCAGGATGAAGTGAAGCGCACACGTCAGGTCGGAGGTCATGAAGCGATGAGCACGCCAACCCTCACTAAGGAAGAGGGACGTCTTCTCGTCAAACTTGCCCGCGCTGCCGTCGAGGAAGCGGTGCGCCATCGGCGGCGCCTAAAAGTTGACTCAACGCAATTCCCCCCACCATTGCGCGAGAATAAAGGCTGTTTTGTGACACTCACGGAGCGCGGCGAGCTGCGCGGTTGCATTGGCCACATATTCCCGCAAGAGCCCCTTTACCAAGCTGTCATCGATAACGCGTGGGCGGCAGCCCTTGAAGATCCGCGCTTTCCTCCTGTGTCCCTTGCCGAGCTGCCTCTGCTTGAGATCGAGGTGAGCGTGTTGACAGTCCCCCAGCCGCTCCCCTTCTCCTCACCGGAAGATCTCCTGGCAAAGTTGCGTCCGCACGTTGACGGTGTAGTCCTCAAAGTCGGCCCAGCCATGGCGACCTTTTTGCCTCAAGTGTGGGAGCAGCTTCCCGATAAGCGCGAATTTCTCGAGCATCTCAGCCGAAAGGCGGGATGTGCTCGCGATGCGTGGTGCGGGCCACACGTCAGCGTGATGACTTATCAGGTTCAGGTCTTCCACGAATCCGAGTTCGAGCCCAAGGCTCGGCCATGAGCCACCCGTTGTGATGAGCGTCTCGATGCGGCCTCTCGCCTTCGCTCTTCTGGCTCTGGGGGCTGCAGCCGCGCTTGTGCAGTTTTCGCTCATTCGGGAACTGCTCGGCGCCTTTGGCGGCAACGAGTACCTCGTGGGCATCTCGCTGGGCTGCTGGCTGCTCTTTTCAGGAGCCGGAAGCCTGGCGGCCCGTGCTGGACCAATTCACCGCCAGTGGTGGCTGGTGAGCATCCTTTTCATGATTCTGGCCTGCGTTGCCGTCGCAAGCATCGTTGCACTGCGGTGGGCTCGATTTCATCTCTTCCTTCCCGGCAGCACTCTAGGCCTTCATCAGCAAATCGTTGTCACGGCTGTGGCTGAGCTGCCATACTGCTTCCTCAGTGGTTGGGCTCTCGTGGCCTGCGCCCAACGCCTGGTCGAGCTTCGAGAGGAGCGCGGCCTTCCCCTGAGTTACCTTCTTGATTCGTTAGGGGCGATTGTGGCCGGCCTGGCATTTGCTTTTGTGCTCTCGTGGTGGTTTGGGCACGTCCAAATCGCTGCGGTCGCAGGTGGTTTGTTGATCCTGGGAGCTGCGGCGGTGATCGGGCTTCCCAAGCAACTACGCATCGCACGCTGGCCGGTTGCAGGCGTCGTCGCTGGGGGGCTCTTATTGTTATCAAGTCATTTTGATGCGGCCTCTCTGCGATGGCTTGTTCCCACTGGGGAGGTCGTTTTTGAGGCGCGTTCCGCCTACGGCCAGATCGTCGTGACTGAATCATTTGGTCAACGCACTTATTATCGCAACGGCTCGCATCTCCACACCACCGATGTGCCAGAGCTGGCGGAACCGCTCGTGCAGATTCCTCTCCACATTCATCCTAAGCCCCGCCGCGTTGTGGTCATTGGCCTTCCAACACAGGATGTTGGTTGCGAACTCACGAAGCACCCCCTCGAGGAGGTTATCTTTCTGGAGCCAGACAAGGTGCTTCTTGAGGCGCTGAGCGCCGCAGGTGATGCATGGGTTGCCCCCAATGCGCGAGTGAAGCATGAGGACGCGCGCACCTATTTCGCGCGCCACCGAGGCGTGTTTGATGTCATCCTCCTCGATCGCCCCGCCCCGCAAACAGTGCTCGATAACCGATACTTCACGCGCGAGTTTGCTCATTTGGCCCGGCAAGCTCTCCGGCCTGGCGGCATCGTGGCGTTGGAACTCATTCCCTACTCGCCCTACCTCACCACGGAGCAGGCCCAGTTTCTTTCGGCCGTGGCCGGAGCTTTTGGTCAGGAGTTTTCTCACGTGTGGCTCGTGCCCACGGACATTGTGCGCCTGATTGCCTCAAATGAACCCATCGCAAAGAACGTGGCCGAGGCTGTCGACGAGCGAGGCACGACAGTGACCTACGTGTCGCCTGCCTACTTGCTGGTTCAACTTGACCCAAGTCGGCAGGCCGCTGTGGATCGAGCCCTTGCAGAAACGGCGCCAGCCAATAGCGACCTGAAACCCTTTGCTGCTCACGTCGTTCTCAGTCGGTGGCTGCGTCAGTATAATTTCCGTTTTGGGGCCCTCGAGCTCATTCTCGTGGGTGTCCTTGTCTTCATGATAGTGCGCCTGCGCCGCGAGGAAGTGCCAGTCTTTGCCGCCGGGTTCGCTGGTGCCGGACTCGAGTACATCGTGCTGCTGGCCGTCCAGACAGCCGCGGGCACGCTCTACTCAGTCACGGCGTGGCTCGTCACTTTGTTCATGATTGGTTTGGTCCTTGGCACCCACTTTGGCAATGTTGCGATGCCATCCATCCGTAAGCTTCGCTTTCTGCTAGGGGCGTTCGCTTTTCTTGCCTTACTTCACGGAGCGGTCATGTGGGCAACGAGTGCCGCTGGTGGGCGTGGTGCGACGTGGCTGCCCATTACGTGCGTCACTCTCGTTTTCAGTTGTCTTGTGTTTGCCGACGGGCTTGCCACGGGAGCGGTGTTTGCGGTGGGGGCGCGCACGGTCACGCTTGGGGTGCCGCAGCGTCCAGCCAGCCTCTACTGCGCCGATTTTATCGGCGGAGCCCTTGGCTCCGTCCTCGTTTCCTGCTACCTTCTTCCTGTGGAGGGAACCGTCCCCGCTGTTGTGGCTGTCGGTGGACTTCTCATGGTTGCCGCTTTCATTTTTCCTGCGAAGAAGATCGGCCGCGCTTCGAGGGGGTGATCGCGGAGTGGGCGGCCAAGCAGCTGTCGCCTCCCGAATGAAGCGAGCAGCCAAGGATAGGAATTCGAGGAAGCTCAAAGGGCTCCAGAGTCGGCGAGCGTGTCATGAGCCGCGAAAAGCATACGTGGAATGAGCGGATGTCGAGGCGCGAACTCCTACGCCTTGGGGTGTGGGGGACGGCAGCATTTTGCCTGCCTTCGTGCGTGTGGAGCGGTCTCTTTTCGTTTTCGACCATCACCGACGCGACCCAGGATAACCCGGGGGTTTTCCGCAAAGGCGCACCTGACGAAGCCACGTTCCAAGCATGGCAGAAACGTGGTTGGGCTCGCGAGGCTATGTTCTATAGCAGGCAGGGCACAAGAGTCTTTTGCACGCTCTGCCCCAACAAATGTGTCCTCGAGCCGGGCGACCGGAGCCATTGTCGCACCCGCATCAACCGCGATGGCACCCTCTGGACCCTCGCCTACAGCAACCCGTGCTCATTTCACGTCGATCCCATCGAGAAAAAGCCACTCTTCCATTTCCTGCCCGGTAGCCGATCATTCTCGCTCGCGATCGCTGGCTGCGTCCTACGCTGCATGAATTGCCAAAACTGGGAAATCTCTCAGAAGCGCCCGGAGGAAACGAAACGGGCCGATGGCCCTGAGGTGCGTGCCACACCGCAACTGCTCAATCAGCTCACGCTTGGCGATCTCGCGCGTCTGACCATGACCCCCGAGGATGTCGTCGCCTTGGCAAAGGCCACTGGCAGCGTGACCATCGCCTACACCTATTCCGAGCCGATTGCCTGGTACGAGTACACCTACGACACGGCTCGTGCTGCCCGTCAGGCTGGCATCAAGAACGTCTGGGTCACTAGTGGCTACATCCGGCAAGAGCCTCTGCGCGAGTTAGCAAAATATCTTGATGCGGCGCACGTCGACTTGAAGGGCTTCGACGAATCCATTTACATGAAGCTGAACGCTGGCCATCTTCAACCAGTCTTGGATACCATCCGGACACTGCGCGAGGAAGGCGTGTGGGTCGAAGTCATCAATTTGATTGTCCCCACCTACACAGATCATCTCACCACGATCCGCCGCATGTGTGAATGGCTTGCCAAAGAGGTCAGTCCCGATGTCCCGCTGCACTTCTCACGCTTTCATCCAGCCCATCGCCTCACGCATCTTCCCCCCACTCCCGTTCAAGTCCTGGTGCGTGCGCGCGAAGAGGCACGGGCAGCTGGCTTGCGTTATGTTTACATTGGCAATACCCGTGACGTCGCCGATGCTGGCATGACCTTCTGCCCCAATTGCCGCAAACCTGTCATCGAGCGAGACGTGTTCACGGTCGTGGCCATGCGTCTTCAGGATGGACGATGTCTCTCGTGCGGGACGACGATACCCGGTGTGTGGAAAGCGTGAAAGCGACGGCGGCGCTCCCGGAGATAAAATTCGCACTTGCTCCCGGCCGAGAAGCTTTTAGCCTGCCCTTGTAGTTCTCTGTCACCATCATGATGGCAGCGGCGGTTTGCCGCTAGGAGAAAAGGCTAACATGTTCAAAAGAGTTCTCGTCACTGGTGGAGCTGGGTTCATCGGCTCGCACATGGTCGATTTACTGGTCGAACGTGGCTACGAGGTGAGAGTTTTCGATAACCTTGAGCCACAGGTTCATGGGCACCGCGACACGCCCCCTGAGTATTTCAACAAGGAAGCGGAGTTCATCCGTGGAGATGTGCGCGACCGCGATGCCTTACGCAAGGCTTTGGAGGGCGTCGATGCTGTCATTCACGATGCGGCGATGGTCGGTGTGGGCCAGTCGCAGTATGAGATCCTGCGCTACACCGACGTCAACACCAACGGGACGGCGAACCTCCTTGACCTCATTGTGAATGAGTGTCGGCACGTCGAACGAATTCTTGTTGCGAGCTCGATGAGCATCTACGGCGAAGGCGCCTACCGACGCCCCTCCGATGGCAAAATCATTTTTCCCATGTTGCGGCCGGAGGAGCAGCTTGAGCGACACGACTTTGACATGCACGACCCGGAGACTGGGGAAGTGCTTGAGGCCATTCCCACGCCAGAGACCAAGCCTCTCTACTGCACCTCCGTTTACGCCCTCAACAAGAAAGACCAGGAAGAATACACGATTGTTGTGGGGCGAGCCCACAAATTGTCGGTCGTGGCGTGTCGCTACTTCAACGTCTACGGTCCTCGCCAATCGCTGTCGAACCCCTACACGGGGGCGGCGGCAATTTTCCTTTCGCGCATCAAAAACGGCAACCCCCCGCTCATTTACGAAGACGGAAAACAGGTGCGTGATTTTATCAACGTGCGCGATATTGTGGAAGCGAAGCTCTTCCTTCTCGAGAACCCCAAGGCAAACCTCGAGCCTTACAATATTTGCACTGGCAAGCCCACTTCGATCCTTGACCTGGCGCGACTGCTGGCGCGACTCAACGGCCGTGAAGACCTTGAGCCGCTCGTCACGCAGCGCTTCCGTGCTGGCGATATCCGCCATTGTTACGGCGACCCGTCAAAGATCGAGGCGTTAGGGTGGAAGGCGCGGATTCCGCTCGACGAGGGACTGAAAAAGCTTGTCGAGTGGTCACAATCCGTTGAAGCCGTCGACCGCGTCGAAGAGGCTCATCGCGAATTAGAGCAGCGGGGGCTTGTACGCGGCTGACGGGATGCCGTTTGACGCTGGGGCCTAGGCAGGTTGGCTGGCGCAGCGTTCCAGGAAATGGCGATCCAGACCTGCTCCCCTTGCGAGATGAGGCGCGACGCTCATAGTGGAAAAAGCTGACCGCTGAGTAAGAAATGCGTGGAGAGATGTATGGATACTTCAACTGTGCTCGTGACTGAACACCTTCAGCCCGGTTGGGATCTGGCGCGTGCTCTTCAAGAGTATCTAGCTGCGCCTCATTCGCTGTTGGGCGTGCGTGTGTGGCCCGGGATGCAGGTCCCCGACGTGGCAGCCGCTCTCCTCGCCATTCTCATCGGTTTTGCCATCATTTTGTCTTTCGTCAGTATCTCGGTGATGATCCTCGTCTACCTCGAGCGCAAAGTTGCAGGACACATCCAGAGCCGCCTCGGCCCCATGCGTGTGGGGTGGCACGGTATTCTCCAAAGCATTGCTGACGGCCTCAAACTCTTTGTCAAAGAGGACATCGTCCCCGCCGCTGCTCACAAGTTCCTTTTCTCCATGGCTCCCACACTTGTCCTCATTGGGGCCATTGTTCCTTTTGTGGCCCTTCCCTTCGCCGACAAGCTTGTCGTCGCCAACATGGATGCAGCGCTCTTCTTTGTCCTGGCTTTTGCCTCGCTTGAGGTCATCGGCGTGGTCATGGCTGGCTGGGCACCCAACTCGAAGTGGTCACTTTATGGCGGCATGAGATTAGCGGCCCAAATGATGAGCTATGAGATTCCTATGGGCATCAGCGCCCTGGTCATCGTCACGCTCTCTGGCTCTCTCAACTTTATCGAAATCGCCAATCAACAGAAGGCCCTCCCGTGGGCGCTCATCTCTCCGTGGGCATTTCTGGCGTTCTTCCTCTTTTACATTGCAGGACTGGCAAGCGCGAAACGTGCCCCCTTTGATCTTCCCGAAGCCGAAAGCGAGCTGGTCAGTGGTTTTCACACCGAGTATAGCGGAATGCGCTTTGCCTTCTTTTTCCTGGCTGAATATGCTGTGATGGTTCTGTTGAGCGGCGTCACTTCGATTCTCTTCCTCGGCGGCTGGCATTTTCCTTTTGAGGCCACCGGTCGTCCGTTCCTCGGCGCTGTGCAGCTGCTGGCCAAGACCTCGGTGCTTCTTTTCGTCATGCTGTGGCTGCGCTGGACCTTGCCGCGAGTGCGCATCGACCAGGTCATGTACCTGTGCCTGAAGGTTCTGTTGCCTTTTTCGCTGGTCTGTTTGCTGGGCGCCACCCTTGAGGTGCTCTGGGCAAATCATCTTGTGATGTGGGGATTCTTTGGCGCGCTCGTCGGCCTCACGTACGCGTTAGCGCGCGCCAGTCAGGTCTACAAGGGCCAGTCCGCTCGCGCATAGCGCAGGGCCTGGCGCCTATTGGGGGCGGCTACCACAGGGGGGCCAGCCAGTGCGCATAGCGCGTGGTGGGGGAAGTCCGAAAAAGTCCGGAGGGCTCCCTTTTCGCGCTTGCAAGGTTCTTCCGTGTTTTGCGTAAATATTCGACGGAAGTCACCATCGCGTTGGGAGGAGCTTCGCCATGTGGGCCACAGATGTCCGCCCAGCTGTCAACGCAGGTCGATATGGGTTTTATCCCTCTGATCCCGAAGAGCTGCGCGCCATGCTCGCGCGGTTCGTTGATGCGGCAGTTGTTCCTCCCGGCATTGACCCTGTGGCGCTGGTGGCGCCTCATGCGGGCTATGTCTATAGCGGCCAAACGGCTGCGCATGCCTACAAGCTCGTGCGGCACAAGCCAATCGAGCGCGTGATCGTGCTTGCTCCCAGTCATTACGCGGCTTTCCCGGGCGGAAGCATCTTTCCCGGACGTGCCTTCGCCACACCCTTTGGGGAGGTGCCAGTTGATCGGCCGTTTGTGAGAAAACTCACGGCAAGCGGGGTCTTTGAGTTTTATCCCGAGGCCGAAAGCCGCGAACACTCCTTGGAAGTTCAGTTGCCGTTCTTGCAGTACGTTTTAGGGGATTTCGAGCTTGTCCCCATTGTCATGTACGATCGCTCGCTATCAAACTGTCAGCGTCTCGCCCAAGCGATCCTCGCGTGTCTGCGAGACGATCCTCATGCAACCCTTGTAGTAGCAAGCTCCGATCTTTATCATGGGCCAGGGGCTGCACGAGCCCACCGCTCGAGTGAAGCGACGGCGGAGGCCATTGCCTCCCTGGATCCCGCGGATTTTGCAGCGGGCATTGAAAGTGGGGAGTATATGGCATGCGGGGCCGGCCCCATCACGACCACGATGATCATTGCGAAAGGGCTTGG
>FWWL01006910.1_pt1 | contig 15974 bp, 10 predicted proteins | sample 2228331 | NCBI WGS metagenome assembly FWWL01 (sample SAMEA103939775, study PRJEB20133) | metagenome
CCAAGGCTTCCACCAGCTCCTCCACCCGGCGGGTACTCACCCCATGCACGTACGCTTCCTGAACCACCGCTAGCAGGGCCCGCTCTACGCGTCGGCGGGGCTCCAGGAGGCTGGGGAAGTAGCTGCCTCGGCGCAGCTTAGGGATCTGGAGTTCGATGGTGCCTACCCGGGTATCCCACCGGCGGGGACGATACCCGTTCCGGTAGGAGGTGCGCGAGGGGGTACGCTCGTAGCGCTGGGCGCCCACTAGCTCGCTGACCTCCACCTCCATGAGCTGCTGGGCAAGCCAGCGCAGGCCCTCCCGGAGGGCGTCCACCTCGGGTTCCCCCTGGTGCTGGCGCAGAAGCTCGCGTAATGCCATCCTGAAATCGGCGGTCACCGGTGGCCACCTCCCTTCGTCCGGGTTTGACTCCAACCCGAAGGGAAGCCGCTCATGAGCCGCCCCTGTCAATCGGCCCCTACCCAGGGACCACCGGCCCGACTTTTACACCACCACCTGGGACTCTAACGCTGGGAGTTCCAGAAGATGGCAAGCACGCTTCTCACTTCCCATTACGGATTGGTGGTGGACTACCTGGCGGAGGTCCTCCGGGAGCTCCGGAAGCTGAGCTTCGGGGATGCTCTGGATCGGGAGTTCGAACTGGGAAGCGCCCTGAACAAGCGGGATGAGAAGGCGGTCCGCAAGACCGTCTCGGGATTCCTCAAGCTCCTGCATCCGGACGGCCGCTGGAGTCGTTCGGAGCTGGAGGAATACCTCATTTATGCCCTGGAGTTCCGCAGGCGCGTCAAGGAGCAGCTCCGGCGGATGGGCGGTGTGGAGTACTGGAACACCTCCCTCTCCTACGTGGACAAGCAGACCCGGGAGGAGCGGTTCGTACCGGTCCCGGAGCAGGGAGAGGCCTCCGTGATCCCCCCGGACCCCCTGCCCCCCGGAGCCACCTTTACCGTCGGTCTGGACGTGGATGCCGGCCGCTATGCGCTCTTTCGCGTGGAGGTGGCCCTGATGAAGGGAAGCGGGTACGTGGTGACGGGGGCGGCGGGCCCTGCCATGCGGGAGGCAGTGCGCACGGCGTACGACTACCTGCGAAGCAACCTCCACCGCTTCACCGTTGACCGTTCTCTGGAGGACCTGCAGGCCCACTTCCAGGTGGTCAACCTGATGCAGGCCAAGGAGGGTAGCCAGACCGCCTCCGCGTTCTTCGTGGCTCTGTTCTCGGCCGTGGTGGGGAAGTCCGTGCGGCCGGCCACGGTGGTGCTGGGGGAGATTACCGTACAGGGTGGAGTCCTCCCCGTGTGGGATCTCGCGGAGTGCGTGCAGCTGGCGCGGGAGAACGGGGCACGGCGGGCCCTGGTGCCCATCGCGAACGTCAAGGATATCCCCCAGATCCCGCCGGAAATCCTCGGGGGCCTGGAGCTTGCCTTCTATTCGGACCCGAAAGACTGCCTGCTGAAGGCCCTTCAGGAGTAAGCAATGGGCGTCACGGTCGCCCCCCGCTATGCCGCGCACCTGCAGCGAGATGGCGTAGGCGTGCGGGAGATGCTCGTTCTGCTGGATGCCTATGCCCGGTACGGGGACTGGGAACGGGTCCGTCGGGAGGCGCTGGATAAAAACCTGCTGGGGAAGACCTCCCGCTCCCATGTCCGGGGGTTTTTGCAGGCGTTCCGCCGCAGGTTCCTCTCGGACGTGGGGCTCCCTCCCGCAAGAGCGCTGGCCCTCTTTGTGCATGCCCCGGTGCCGGAGGCGGCCACGCTTCAGGTGCTGCTCGCTTACTACCTGCGGACGGACCCCCTTGCGGAGCGATGCTACCGGGATCTCATCCTCCCCCGCTTTTCCGACCTGCGTGCCGAATTAACCACCTCTGAGGTGGCCGAACACCTGGCCTTCCTAGGCCGCGACCATCCGGAGCTGCGCCGCTGGTCAACGACCCTGCGTGAGCGCTGGATCCAGGGGTTCCGAGCGCTTTTGCGCAGGCTGGGCTTGATGGAGCGTGCGCCTTCCTGCCGGCTCCGGCGGCCGTGGGTCTTGCCCGAAACCTTCGCGTTCTTCTGGCTGTGGGCCTGGCAGTGCTCCGGGAGCGTGCAGAAGGCCGAGGAAAACGACCTCTGGGAGCTGTACCGGCTGGAACCGGGCGATCGGGAACGGCTCCTTGCCGAAGGGCAGATACGGCGGTGGTGGGTCTACCAACGGTCCGGTCTGATCGTCCAGTTCCGGCCGATGTACGACGGGCTGGAGGGATGGCTGCGGCATGGGCTGGCCTGAGACCATGGATGAGCTGGAGGACAAGCTCCGGGGAACTCTAGAGGGGCGGTACCGGCCCCAGGATGGAGTTCCCTTCTTTCGGGTTCAGTATCCGCCGGGTGAGGAGCGGGAGGCGCTACGCCAGTTCAAGTTGCTTGCGCAGCGTCTGGAGCAGCAGGGCCGTACCGTGCACCTGATCCGCTTGACAGAGGTCCTTTGGGACGCCATGGACCGTCTGATCGGGCGCAGCGAGAAGGACCTTCCCGAAAGGCTCGTGGATCTGGAGAAAAATCTTGGCCGGCGGGAGCTGCAACAACGCCTTGCCGAGCACCTCCCCAGGAGGTGCGCAGAGGTACTGATCGGCCGGCTTCGGGATGCCGACAAAAGGTCCGTCGCCATCTTGACGCGCACGGGGGCTCTGTATCCCTTCGTGCGGCCCTCCACCTTGCTCTCCTACCTGGAAGGCAAAGTCCCGTGCGCCGTGGTTCTGGCTTACCCCGCCGGCAGCGTCGGCTCCCTGCTGGGGGCCGAGCCTGCAGGAGGCCAGGGCGGCTATTACCGAGGTGAAATCATTCGGTGGCGGTAGGAGGGGGTATGGAAGCGATCGCAATCCGGTCATTGCTGGCCAGGGATCCGGAGCGGGAGATCGAAAGCGTGATCAAGATCACCGATCATGATCCCCGCCGGGATTGGATGCAGATGGACGAGTATGTGCCGACGGAGACGGTGCGCAGGAACCTTCGGGAGGTTCTGGAAGTCCTCCTGGAGACCCGTCGAGGGGCGGCAGAGCGGGTATGCGTATGGGTAAGCGGCTTTTTCGGCTCCGGAAAGAGCCACTTCCTCAAGGTTCTCGGATACCTCTTGGAGGATCGGGAGCTGATAGATCCCGACGGAAGCCGGCACTCCTCTCAGGAGTTTCTGGCCCGCAAACTGGGACAGGAATTTACCAACCTGCTGCCGCTCCTCCGGGGAGAGTTCAAAACGAAGGTGCTGTACATCAACCTCCTCGACCGAGACCCCCAGGACCCGAATCGACCGACCATCAGCCGCCTGGTATGCCGCCATCTCCTGGAATCCCAGGGGCTTTCGACCGAGTTCTGGGTGGCCCGCTGGGAGCAGGACCTGCAGCGTCTGGGGAAGTGGGACGCGTTCCGCGCATGGGTGCAGGAAACTTTCGGCCGGGCCTGGGAGGAGGAGCGGGACCTCCACCCGGAAGCCGTGCTTCGCCGAGCCCTCCCCACCCTGCTTCCCGAGCTTTATGACGATGAGACCCAAGCAGAACGGGCGATTGCCGACAGCAAGATCCGCTTTGGGCGGGTGGAGCCCGATCAGGTGGTAAAAGCCCTCGTCAAAGAAGCCAGAAGGATCGGTGAGGCCGCCGGCCGGGTCGTGGTGCTGCTGGACGAGGTCGGCCTGTACATCGGGGACGACGTGGACCGCCTCACCGACCTGAACCGCCTGGCCGAGCTCGTGGTGGAACGGGGGCAGAATCGCGTCCTCCTCATTGCAACCGCGCAGGAAGCGATCACCGACCTGGTCCCCCGCCTGACCAGGGACCGGCAAATCCTCTCGTGGCTGCAGGACCGGTTCCGCCTCCGGCTGCAGCTATTGCCCACCGAGGTGGAGCAGGTCATCGGCCGGCGCCTCCTCCAGAAGACGCCCGAGGGGGAACGACAGGTGCGCGAACTTTACCGGCAGAACGAGGGGGCGCTACGGGAGAACCTGGCCCTCCGGCCGGGGTGGACCGAAGACCAATTCGTTCAGCAGTACCCGTGCCCACCCTATGCCGTCCAGGTCGTCCAGGATGTGCTGAGCGCTATGCGGGGGTCCGTGGAGGAGATGCGGCGCCTGAGCGGCTCCGAGCGTTCCATGCTCAAGCTGGTGCATGCCATCCTCCGCGGCGAGGGCGGGATCAGGCCGGGAGCCGATCAGCCTCTGGGCTGGATCGTCGGCATGGACCTGTTCTTCGACGCCGTTAAGGCTGACCTGACGGCGGTCCGATCCGATCAGGTGCGGGCCCTGGAGGAAATCGAGCGCCTCGAGGGCGGGGAGAACGCATTCCCACCGGGCCGGGTGGCCAAGGCTCTGTTCCTTCTGCAGCAGATCGGTAGCCGGTATCCCTGCACCCCATCGAATTTGGCCAGCGCCCTGACTGACCACGTACGGTCCGACGCCCGTCAACGCACAGAGCAGGTAGAAGGAGTCCTGCAGGAGTTGAAACTCCGGGGCTGGGTTGCGGCGACGGAGGGAGGAGGATTTCGTCTGTTGACTCCGGCCGAGCACTCCCTGGAGGAAGAGATCCACCGCAATCTCCCCTACCCCTCCGAGGTCAAGGAGGAGGCGGCCCGGCTGCTCCGGGAGATGCTCCGGGACTTCCGCTATGAGCACGGCCAGACCCGGCGCCGGCTGAAGGTCACCATCGAGGTCGACGGGGACGCGCCGGCGGAACGGGCGCCGCTGCATGTGTGCCTGTTTACTCCGCTTTCCGAGATAGGACCGGAAGACGTACGCGAAAGGAGCATTCGGGATCCGAAGGCGGTCTACTGGGTCGCCGCGGCCTCCGGAGAACTGAGCGGTACCCTGGAACGGGCCCTGGCCGTAAAGAAGAGCCTTGAGCAGTGGGCGCACCGCCCCACTTTCGAAGGCTCGGAGGGGTACAGAGAACAGCTGGAGTGGGAGTACCGGGAGGCTGTCGCGAAACGCATCCCGGACCAGATGCGGCAGGCCTTCCTGCAGGGCCGCGTGTTTGTGGGAGGCGTAGAGACCGATCCTTCGGGGGCGGACATCAACGAGGTTCTCCAGCGGCACCTCCGCGACCTTGCCCGTGAGCTCTACACGGAGTTCATCGACCGGCTGCCCCGGCGGGACGAGGACTGCGGGGAGATCCTGCGCTGGCGGGCAGGAGGGAGCCTCCCGGACATCTATCGGGAGCTCGGTCTGATCACCGCCGACCAGCAGATCCTGCGGGACGCCCGGCCTCTAAGCCAGGTGCGGGCCGAGCTTCAGAGGCGGGGGGAGTGTTTGGGCGATGCTCTGGTTAAGGCATTCGAGGCGCCTCCCTTTGGATGGGATCCCCGCCTGGTACGGCTGCTCGTGGCTACGCTGTTCAAGATGGGGATGGTGCGCATCCGGTTCCAGGGCCGGCAGATCACGGATGCCACCGATCCCGGGGCAAGGACCGTGTTCGTCCGGGACCGGGAGTTCCGGGCGGCCGCCTTCGAGCTCCTCCCGGAGGTGGACTGGCGGAGGGCGAGCGAGTTCGTCTCCCGCGTTTTCGGAGTGCCTGCTCCGGATACCTTCGAAGCCACCGCAGAAGCCGTGCGCCGGCAGGCGGATGAGTGGAAGCAACAGGCGGAGATGGTCAAGGTCCGTGCAGGGGACAACCGCCTCCCGGACACCTTCGTAAGGGCCTGCGAACAGGCGGTACGGGTGCTGGGGGAGCTGGTGGGACGGGCAGACCCGAACGAGCGCTTGTGGTACTTCCTGGAGAGTGCCGAGACGCTAGAAAGCCGGGTGGCGCTCGTGCGCAAGCTGGAGCAATTCCCCTTCGAGGAGTACCGCCGTGTTCGGGAGTTCGTACAGGTGGGCTCAGGGTGGGCGGGAGGCGCGCAGGGCGAGGCAACCCGGCGGTGGCAGCACCTCACAGGTGGTCTTCAGGCGGACGACCTCCTGGACCGGTGGCCGGAGCTCCGTAACGAATTCGCGGCGCTGCTCGGCCGGTACCGGGAGGACTATACGGCCCGTCATCGGGAGTTCATGGGGGCCGTGGAAGAGGCCGTGCAGGTGCTTCGCCGGCACGAGGCCTTCCAGCACGACCCCCGGCAGGCCGAGGAGATCCTGAGCGGTTTGGTGGCCTGCACCGGTTCCGGGGAACCGGGAGAGGAATATGTCTGCCCCGGATGCCGGCGGCGCTACGAAGGCCTCGTTTCCACGCTCGTCGCCGCGGAACGGGACCGGATAGAGCGGGCATTGGAAGCGTTGCTCCCGCAGCCCCCGTTCCCGGAGGATACCGTTGAACCTCTTCACATCGATCGAACGATCGCCGCCGAGCAGGACGTGGACGCGGTGGCCACGGAGTTGCGGCGCTACCTGCGACGAGCGCGGCGCAACGTGCGGCTAACCCTGGAGGCCCGGCCGGAGTGAGCCGTGGACCGGGAAGATCGCGCCCGCATCCGGAGAACCGTGCTGGCCTGCAGGAGGCTATTGGAGGAGGAGTATGACGCCCTGCTTACCCTCTACGGGTTCCTTCCGGAGCGCCCGGTAGGGGTCCCTGAGGACCGAAAAGAGATTTCCGAACGGCTTCGGGAGGCCCTTGGGCGCGAGGGCTCCGAGTACCGGGAGGCCCGGCGTCGCTACATCAAGCACGCGGCCTTCACCTTCCTCAACCGGCTTCTGGCCCTGCGGGTGGCCGAGGCCCATGGCCTCATCCCAGAGACCGTGCGAACCCGGCCCGAATTTGGGGATCGTTCGCGCCGGGAGCGGGACCTCGCCGACAGCGACCCCGACCTGGCCCTTCGGTCCGAAGGTCTGGCCCACACCGCCCTGCGGGAGGCCTTCGCGGAGATGCGGAACTTCGTTCCCCTCCTCTTCGCGGAGGAGGACCCCTACGCGCTGCTCCTCCCGCGGCTTCCCGTCTACCGGGAGGTCCGGAAGGAGCTGGAAGGAGTACCCGAGGCCCTCTGGAAGGAGTTTGAGAGCCTGGGCTGGGCCTACCAGTACTTCAACAGTGAGGAGCGGGAGGAGATCCGGCGTCGGCTCCGGCGCAACCCACGGCCCGACGACATCCCGGCCCTCAACCAGTTCTACACCGTGGGGTGGGTCGTCCGGGCGCTGGTGCACAACACCCTCGGCCGCCTGTGGATCGAGGCCCGGCCGGACTCTCGCCTGTACCCCTCCCTCGATTACCTCGTCCCTGTGCGGAACGGGTTTCGTCCCCCTCGGCGCACCCTCGACGTCGAGGATCTGAAGGTCCTCGACCCGGCCTGCGGAAGCGGCCACTTCCTCTTGAGCGCCTTCGACCTCCTGGTGGAGATGTGGCGGGAAGCCCGGCCGGACATCCCTCCGTGGCAAATCCCCTCCCTCGTCCTGGAGCACAACCTCTACGGGGTGGACGTCGACCTGCGGGCCTGCCAGATCGCGGCCCTGGCCCTGTACCTCAAGGCCCGCGCGGCATTCGAGCGGCTGAAGGGCGATGACCCGGCGGCCCGGTTTGAGCTGCGGCGGGTCAACATCGTGTGCGCGGACGTTCGCTACGCCTACCGAGATGGCGAGCGCCGACGGCACTTCCTGGGCCAGTTTAGCTACGACCGGGAACTGGAGCGAATTGTTTACCGGATCCTCGCAGACTGCGAAGCGGCTTTTGAGATCGGGTCCCTCCTGCGGATCCGCCGGCCCCTGGAGCGTCTGTTCGAGCAGAGGCGCCCGACCGATTCGGAGGTGCGCATCAGGGCGGAGCAACTGGAGATACCGGGGTTACATGTGCGGGCCCAGAAGCGGTGGACCGTGGAGGAGATCCAGGAGCGGGTGCGCACTTACCTCCGGGAAGCCACGGAGGCCCACGATATGGGGTCGCTACTTTTCGGCCTGGACGCCGAGCGGGCCGTGCGCCTCGCGGATGTCCTGACGGACCGCTACGACGTGGTCCTCATGAATCCCCCCTATGGGGCAATGCCGGCCCGGTGCAAGGAGTACGCCCGGGAGCACTACCCCCGAACCCACCGGGACTACTACGCGGCGTTCATCGAGCAGGCCATCGACCTCTGCCGGGAGGGCGGCTACGTGGGGGCGCTTACAGGCCGTACGTTCCTCTTTCTGAAGTCCTTCCAGAAGCTGCGGGAGGAAATCCTGCGCTGGGATGCCCTGCCGGAAGTGGTCTGGGACCTGGGGTTCAACGTCCTGGACGAGGCCACCGCTCGGTACGCCGCCTTCACCCTGCGTCGCCGTCACGCCGGCGATGGGGTGGACTGGCGGACCCACCCGGTGGTCTTTTTCCGGCTCACCGACTGGGACTGGGAAGATAAGCGGGTGAAGTTCGAAGAAGCGCTCCGGGCCGTGAAGGAGGGGTATTCATGAGCGCCCTTCCCCCATTGCTTGCTGGGACTCTCCAACAGGGGGAAAGCGAGACGGTAGAGTTCAAGCGCTCCTTCGGGGAGGAGACCCTGAGGTGCCTTTGCGCCTTGGCGAACACCAGGGGAGGCGAGGTCTGGGTCGGCGTAGACGACGACGGCAATATCGTGGGTGTCGCCCTGGGAAAGGAAAGCCTGCGGGATTGGTCCAATCAGATCGCCCAGGCCCTCGGCATCCACGTCCGGATGGAAACCCACGAGGTCGAGGGGAAAACGCTAGTCCGCATCGTGGTACCGGAAAGCCAGTCGAAACCCGTTCGCTATCGGGGACGGGCATATATCCGCTCGGGTGCCAGCGACCGCGTCGCTACCGACGAAGAGGAAACCCGCTGGGTGTTGGAGCGGGTGGGGACCACTTGGGATGCGCTACCGGAGCCTCGAGCCCGCTGGGAGCACCTTGACCCGAGGCAACTGGAACGCTTCCGCCAACTGTGCCACCGCCAGGGCCGCCGCTCCATCCCGGCCGAGGAGAGCGACGAAACGGTTCTGCGCAAGTTGGGGTTGGTGACCGAAGAAGGGCATCTGACCCGCGCCGCCGTGTTGCTCTTCGCTCAGGACCCCCAGCGGTTCTACCCGCAGGCCTTTGTCCGCATCGGGCGCTTTCGTTCCCCCACCTTCGTCACCGACGACCATCCCATCGACGGGACCCTCTGGGACCAGGTGGAGGGCGCCATGGCCTACTTCCGGCAGCACCTGCAAACCGGTTACGGGCCGACGCCGGAACCCGCTCGGGAAGTCTTCTGGGAGTACCCGCTGGAGGCCCTGCGGGAGGCCATCATCAACGCCGTTTGCCACCGGGATTACATAGACCATGGGCATGTGCAGGTGCGATGGTTGGATGACCACATGGTCGTCGTCAGCCCGGGAACCTTGCCACCGCCCCTGCGCCTTGAAGACCTCAAGCGACCGCACCGCTCCTACCCCGTAACCGAAAAATCGCCGAGATGTTCTACTACGCCGGCTGGATTGAGCAGTGGGGGAGCGGGATCCAGAAGATTTTGGAGGAGTGCCAGCAAGCAGGGTTGCCGGAACCCGAATGGCGGGAAGACCAGGGGGCCGTCTGGCTCACTTTCCGCAAAGACATCCTGACGGGGGACTACCTGCGCTCGCTGGGACTCAACGAGCGACAAATCAAAGCGGCGCTCTGGGTGAAGGAGAAAGGGCGCATCACCAACGCGGAGTATCAGAGACTCTGCCAGGTGAGGAAACGCACGGCGACAGAGGACCTGAGACAGCTGGAAGGGAAAGGAATCCTTGAGCGGGTAGGGACGACGGGGAAAGGCACCTACTACCGCCTGAAGGGACAGCAAAGGGGCAGAAGGGGCAACGATGGGGCAACAAAGGGGCAAGTTGGTAACAGGGAGGGAGGATTCGATGCCCCATAACCGCATCGTCTTCACGGCCACCCTGGGCGAACTGGCCGAGGTGCCCGGCTCGCCCTTCGCCTACTGGGCACCCCGGAGCCTGCGGGAGCTGTTCCGGAAGTACCCTCCCCTGGACCGGGATGTCGCCGGGATGCCCGAGAAAGAAAAGATTGCTGACGTGAAGCAGGGACTGGCGACCGCCGACGACCTGAGGTTCACCTGCTACTGGTGGGAGGTGCCGGTGGAGGAGATCGCCACCTCCCGGGAGGAGACCCGGCAGGGCAAGAAATGGGTGCCTTTCGCCAAGGGCGGCCGGCCCTTTTACCACGACATCGCCCTGGTGGTGAACTGGGGGAATGACGGGGAGGAGCTTCGTGGTTTCTCGAAAGCAGTTATCCGTAACGAGTCCTTCTACTTCCGGCCAGGGCTGGCGTGGGCCGATATTGTGAGCGCTCCCCGACTCGACATGCGAGTCCTACCCACCGGCAGCATCTTCGCAGTCGGGGCCCACACCTTGTTTGTTGACGACCTGTTCGAGTATCAATGGGCTCTTGTTGGCTGGGCTAATTCCAGCGCTGTTTGGGCCATCTTCCACTTAATGGAACCTACAGCTCATCACAAACACATCGGGTACGTATCCAAGCTACCGGTCAGCGTGCGAGGGCTACGAAGTGGGCCGCTATCGGATTTGGCCCGTGAGGCGCACGACCTCCTCCGCGAATGGACTACGGGAGACGAGGCGGGTACGGGCTTTGTGGCTCCGTGGATTGTGCAGGTGGTGCGGCTCCAGCGAGCTTACCTTGAGGCAGAGCTTCGGCCTATTACCGGCCATCCGCTGGCCCGGGACTTTAGCTGGTCGGACTGGCCCTCGGCCCGGGCCATCCGTGAGGAGCTGGCAAAGGGGTCAGGCCACCCGGTTTCGCTGAACGAGCTGGCCGCCGCGTGCGTCCGGTGGCAGGAGGCCGTCCAGGCCCGGCTGGCCGAAATCCAGCGCGCAATCGACGACGAGGTCTACCGGCTGTACGGGATCTCCGACGAGGAGCGGGCCCTCATCGAGGCGGAGCTGGCCCGCCGGGAAGAGACGGAGCCGGAGGAGGAAGAGTCTGAAGAGGGCGCAGAAGGGTCGGAGGCCGAGGCGGAGGAGGCCGGCGCTCCCGAAGGGATCCTGCCGGCGGAGGAGCATATCCGGCGGCTCGTGCACTATCTTGCCCACCAGGCGATTCGGGAGGACCCGGACGGCATCGTCCCCCTGCACGACTGCTACCCCATCGGGGCCACCGAAGTCGAGCGCGGCCTGCCCTACCGGGTCCGGGAGAAGCTGAAGGAGCTCTTCGGGTCGGACGCCCTGCCTCAGGTGGAGCGGGAAATCCGGGAGGCCCTGGGCCGCCCGTTGGACGAGTGGCTGGCCACGGAGTTCTTCGGCTACCACGTGGGGCTTTACCGGTTGCGGCCCGTGGTCTGGCAGGTCGTCCCGCCAGCAGGGCCCCAGCGGACCCGGAGGGCCTCCCGGCAGGGCGGGGAGGTCGCCTTCAGCGTCTTCGTCTACTGGCATCGGCTTGATGCGGATACCCTGCGTAAGATCCGGTTCGTCTACCTCCAGAGTGCCCTGGAGGCCGCCTCCCGTGAGGTCCAGGCGGCGGAACGCCGGTGGGCGGAGGCGCAGGCGACCCATGCGCCCGGGCGGACCCTCGAAGAGGCGGGCCGGACGATGGAGGCCGCGCGGGCCCGCTACGAGGCGCTCAGGGCGCTGGCAGACCGGCTGGACGGGCTTCTTACCCCCCACACCCTCGAGGTCCAGAGCCGAAGCGACTGGGTCAAAGAAAAGGTACGAGAGATCGTCCGCGAGGGCTACCGACCCGTGCGGGACTACGGGGTGCGGGTGAACATCGAGCCCCTAAAGCAGGCGGGCATCTTGCCGCGGGACGCCCAACGGGTGAGGGGTTAGCCATGGCCATGGGGCTTGAACGCTGGCTTCGGAACCAGATCCAAACAAGCCTCGACCGCTTAGGCGAGCACGGAATCTTAGTCTGGTACGACCCGGGCGGCACCCTCCAGGAGCTGGCCGAGGCTGCAACACCGGCGGGCGCCACCCTGCTCCGGTTCAAGGGGAGCTACCTGGCCCTCCGGTATGAGTTGGAGGGTCAGTCGCCCGAGCTCCGCGGCCGCTGGGTCCTGTACATCCCCGAACGACAGCCGGAGGTGAGCTGGCTCCTCGACCTGGAGGCCCTGGGCGAGCGGTGGGAGACGGACTTCCTCGAACTGATCCACCGGAGGTACGGTCTTACCATCACCCCCAGGCTTTTGGCCCTCTTCCGGGAGCATCCCGCGAACGCCCGGGCACTGGCCCACGCCTGGCGGCACCGGTGGCCTGCCGGGCTTGCCGATGAGGAAGCCGTTGTGCAGGCACTGCTGGGCGGTGTGCTCGGCCTCTCCTCCTGGGATCCGGTGGAGGCTCTCTTGCTGTTTCTGTCCGAGAACGGCTGGCACGAGAGGTTAGAGGCCCGCGGCCTGTGGGAGGAATGGCGTCGGTGGGTCGCGGACTACGCGGGCTTCCGCGAGGCCCCGGAGGACGAGGCCGGACTGCGGGACCGGCTCGCGGCTGCGGCATTGCTCTGCGAGTTCTGCCGCTTCGCACCGGGCCTCGAATCCGCGTTTGTCTTCCTTCCCTCGGATGAGGTTCGCCGGCAAAAGCTCGCGGACCTTGCCCGGTTGTGGCGGGACCGGGAGAGTTACCGGAGTGCGTACGAGCACAAGGCCCCTGAGGTGGAACAGCGCTATACCATCGCGTCCCGTATAGCTCTTAACGAAAAGCTTTTGCGGGCCGAGACGTTCCCGTGCGTGGACGACCTGTGGAGGAGGGAGCTGCGGGAGGCCGTAGGGCCGGAGGGGGCGGGGTTGGCGGAGCGAGCGGGCCGCGTGCGGGCGGTGGCAGAGGCCCGGCGCGGGCTCTTCTGGGCGCGGCGCCGCCCGGAGGTCGGCCGGGCATGGGAGGCCATCGAACGGGCTATCGAGCTGCTTGAAGGTTGCCGCGAGGCGACCCGCCGATCTGAGGAACTCCGGACCTCGGAGGACTTCATCCGGTGCTACACCCAGAAGGACGGGTGGTGGCGGTTGGACCTCTGGGCTCTAGAGCTAGCGGCGCTGGAGGGGGCCCTGCATCTCGCGGAGCGCTCCGGGATCGTATTTCCCGCCTGGCAGAGCTACCGGGAGTTTCTGGATGTGGTAAACCGGCGGTTCGCGGACACGGTCCAGCGCGAGGGCTGGCGGCCCGAACAGCCGAGCTTCTGGACACGGGTGGAGGGTGCCAGGGGACGCACCGCAGTGTTCTTAGTGGACGCGCTCCGGTTCGACCTTGCCCGCCGGATCGAAGAGCTCCTCGGTGGGGGCTTTACCGTGGAGGTCGAGCCGATGCGAGGTGTGCTTCCGGGCGTAACCGAACTCGGCATGGCTTCCCTGCTCCCCGGTGCCGAGGGCGGGCTTACGGTCGAGTGGGGTGAGGACCGGACCCGGGTGCGCCTCGGCGAGCAGGAGGTAGGGTCCCGGGAGGGTCGCCGGACACGGCTACGCACGGGCCTGCGCCCCAGGGACAAGGTGGTCGAGCTGGAGGAGGTGGAGAAAACGGATCTCGCGGGAGTGGAGCGCCTGGTCGTGCTTTCCAGGGAGCTGGATGAATACGGTACCTTCGCCGCCCACCTCCGGCCTGAGGGCCTGCTGCTGGAGCTTCTCGAGCGGATCTGCAGGGCCGTCCGTCTCCTGGCCGATCAGGGCTTCCGACGGTTCCTCCTCGTGGCGGACCACGGCTTCCTGTTCATACCGCCCGACACGGAGCCCCGCACCCTGCCTCCGGGAAGTGCCCGGGTCGTGCAATCCCGGTTCGCCGTGGGGACCGTGACGGAGGGGTGCTGGAGTCCGCGGATGTCCGAGCTCGGGTGGAATGCCTCTCCGGACGAGATGGTCGGGTTCCCCCTCGGGCTTTGCGTCTTTTCCCGCCCCGGCTCGATACCGCGGTTCCTGCACGGCGGCCTGAGCTTACAGGAAAGCGTCGTCCCGGTCCTTGACGTCCGTGCGCACGCACCGATCCTGAAGATTACGGTGACCCTTGAAGCCCCTGAGGTGCTCACCAGCCGCATCGCGGTCATCCGGGTGCGGGCAGCGGCAACAAATCTGCTGGCGGGTTCCCGCCGTGTGCGGGTACGGGTCGGCGAACGCGAAAGCGATCCCGTGGAGGTGGGAGTCGGGGAGCCCGAGAAGATAGTCCAGGTCCGGTGGCTCGACTTCGACGCCCCTCCGCCGGCGGAGGTATCGGTCTCCCTAGTAGACGCAGACACGGGCGAGGTGCTGGAGCGTCGACAGGCACGTGTGGAGCTCGTCGTGTAACCGAGCGGTCCCGGAAACCTCCCAGAAATTGCCTGACCCTCGGGTACGCCCCACTTGGTATATGATTTCAGACAGGTCTGAGGGTTCTGATCCATATGGGGTACCGGTTGGAGCCGGTTCCCCGGCCTTCACGACCGTCTGGGCTCCGGCCGATCAGGGCCATGGCGACGCTAGAGCTTTTCGGAGGCGTCGGGGAGATCGGAGGGAACAAGGTCCTCCTGCGAGAGGAGGATGTGGTCCTCTTGCTGAACTTCGGGACCTCCTACACGAGGCGAGGCCGGTTTTACGAAGAATATCTCAACCCTCGGCCGGCCTTCGGCTTGCTGGACCCCCTGGAGATGGGACTTCTGCCGCCTCTGGAAGGACTCTACCGCGAGGACATGCACCCGGGGCACCGGCCGGAGGAGTTGTGGGAACGCTTCCGGGGGGCTCCCGAATACCGGGACTTCCGCGGGGTTCAGGTCGCGGCGATCTTCTGCTCCCACGCCCACATGGACCACTGCGGGTATATCTCGTTCGTTCGCGAGGACGTGCCCATTGTCTGCACCCTCATGTCCGCCCTCATCATGAAGGCCGTTCAGGACGCAGGCCGGACCGACTTCGAGTCCGAGATGGTGTATGCGGTCCCGAAGGAGGTGGATCACGATACGGGTCTACTCAGCGCCAGAAATTACAGGAAGTTCGCGGCCCGCCAGCGTCAGTTTGTGGTGTTCGCCCCTGCTCTGAGTCCGGAGGTGCACCTTTTTGGCAGGGTATTCCCTCCAGCCGGCCCCTTGAGCCCGCTCCTCTACAGGCGGCCCCCCGGGAGCTGCGCTTGGAGCCGTTTCACATCCGCTGGTTCCCCGTGGACCATTCCATCCCTGGGGCCGCAGGATTCGTGGTGGAGGTCGGCGGGATCCACCTGGCCTACACCGGAGACCTCCGGCTGCATGGTACGAACGGTACCTTGAGTCTGGAGTTTGCCCGGGCTCTACGGACCTGCAAACCCCTGGTGCTGCTGTGCGAAGGGACGCGGGCCGGCCGGGAGGAAGAGGCGGTCTCGGAGGCCGCGGTGGAGGAGCGGGCCGCAGGGTATCTCCGGGAGGCCCGGGGACTTGTGATCGCAGACTTCGGTCCCCGCAACCCGGAGCGACTGCAGATCTTTCACCGTTTGGCACAGACCATGGGCCGGAAGCTCGTGATCCTAGCCAGGGACGCCTACCTGCTGGATGCGGTTCGGCTTGCGGACCCTCATGTGCCCGCCATCGGCCCGGATCTGGACGTACTGGTCTACCGGCAGCCCAAAACGAGCCAGGAGTCGTGGGAGAAGGAGATCTATAACCGATACGCTAAGGCCGTGATCGACCCGGAGGAGGTTCACCGCCGCCAGGACGAGCTCGTGCTGTGCTTCAGCTACTTCGACCTGAAGGATCTTCCGAGCATTCGGCCTTGCCCCGGTAGCCTCTACCTGTACTCCAGCCATGAAGCCTTCAACGAGGAGTCGCAGCTGGATTTCCGCCGCTTACGGAACTGGCTGGACCATTTTGGGATTCGGTACGTGGGTCTGCCGGTGGAAGAGTGTGCCTGGAAGGTGCCGGAGGACCAGCCGGGGCTGCACGCCTCCGGGCATGCTTCCGCACAGGACCTGATACGGTTCATCGAGGAAGCGGACCCCACCTGCGTCATCCCCATCCACACGGAGAGCCCTAACTGGTTCCTGAAGCGGCTTGAGGGAACTGGAATCCGGGTAGAGGTGCCGGAGTTCGGGCGGCCCTTCAGATTAGAGGAGTTCGTTCGCGCGGGTTAGGAGGGTAGCCGCTGGAGCTGGCCCAGCAGCTCGTGCAGTGTGATCGCCTGCAGGGAGCAGTCCGGAATTTGATTTATGAGATA
>FWWL01006911.1_pt1 | contig 15973 bp, 11 predicted proteins | sample 2228331 | NCBI WGS metagenome assembly FWWL01 (sample SAMEA103939775, study PRJEB20133) | metagenome
GCGACCCTTTTGATCGCTAAAACCCTTAAGTTGACGACATTGGACTCGAAGTCACGCCGACACTGACACGCCGAGCCGGCAGCCGTTTTTTCACCCCAAAAAACGGAGGTGAGAAAGGCGACGGTGGTAGAGAAAGTGGCCGGTTCTGCTCTTCACTTTTCACTTCAAAATGGCAGGCCTTGCGGACGCTTTGGAAAATGTACCTTTTGCAAAAGGTGCGACCATAACCTGACCGCTGAAGGGGCGGTTTGGCGAAAGGCAAAAAAGCCGCACCTTCGCCCCATCATTCCATCAGAACACAGCGAACACAACTTCTTTTGAGGATACAGGTATGGAGCGCGCATTTGACCCGAACAACCCATGGCGCATTGCCGCCGCAGCTATCTATCGAAAGCCCACAGACTCTCGCATTTTCGGCACAGTAGAACTGGATGTTACCGACCTGGAAGCCTTCGTGCTCAGAAAGCGCCGCGAAGGGCTGCGCATCACGGTCATGCACCCCCTTATCCTCCTCTTGGCGCGCGGGGTGCGCACCGAAGTGCCCGAAATGAACTGTTACGTTCGGCGTGGCCGCCTCGTGTATCGCGACCAAATAAGCGCCACTGTAAGTGTGCTCGTAGAGGGGGGTACCCAAATCAGCTCAGTAACTGTGCCCAATGCAGACCGCCTGTCGCTACCCGAGCTGGCCGACATCCTCATGGAGCGGATACGCAGCTCGCGGCGAGGGCAACAGGAGAAAGCCTCAGGGGCCAAAAACTTACTGACGCACATCCCTTGGCCCATGCGCACCTGGTTTGTGCGCCTCGTCCAATGGCTCACCACAGACTTGGGCGTCAGCCTGCCATCGCTGGGCATGACTGCCGATGCCTTCGGCTCCTTCATCGTTTCCAATATCGGCAGTATTGGCATTGATGTCGGCTATGCTGCCCTTATCCCCCTATCCAATGTGTCGTGTGTGATAACCATGGGCAATGTGCAAAGCAAGCCCGTGGTCGTGGATGACCAAATCACAGTGCGGCGCATCATGTCCATCAACGCTGTGTTTGACCACCGAGTGATGGACGCCAACCATGCTGGCAAGATGTTCAAGTACCTGAAGGCCATGACCAAAGACAATGACTTTGAATGGCTGTGCGAACCGTTCAGGAGCGAAACTTGACGACGATTTTGGTCTCTTCCCGGTAGCTGTTGTCTGAATGGTTGTAGCGCACCTGCAAGGAAAGACGCCCTTCAGGTATGCCCTGGCGCATGAAGAAGGTCTTCCAAGCAGCCACCTTGAGGGCGGCCAATGTCTCCAGATTGAGCGAGGCGTTGGCAGGCAGCACAAGGGTTTGGGTCTGCACAGCGGCTGTCTCATTATCTGCCAAGGAATACACTAATGAGCTGTTGCCCAAGAATCCGTCATATGTTATGCTTGGCTCGTAGGTCAGCGTGCTGCGGTCTTCCTGCAGTTCCGTGATAATGGTGATATTATCCAATAGCAGCCCTTGGGCCTGCATGTTTCGAATCTGCTGGACGATATGCTGGGCAAGGGCCTCTTTCTGCATGCCCAGAGCGTAGTCTTCGTCGTCATCAGGCAAATGATAAGTAATTGCCGCTGCTCCCGGGAAAGCGAAGGTGCGCAGTGGGAAGAGGTCTTTGGGCACTCCGGGTGTTTGGCGCAGCGCCTGTTGGAAGAGCGTTTGCAGGCATTCACCATCGCCAATGCGCACACAAGTGGCCTCGTTGCGCTGGGGCTTCAGGGCGGCGCAGCGTTCGCCCAAGCGCTGGTGGTTGGCGCTGAGCGCTTCGGCGCGGGCGTTGGCCTCGGCCACCTGCCCCTCAATGTTGCCCAAGGCGGCGCGCGTCTCTGCTGAGACAGGCGCGGCCCCCTCTGCGGTCGTGCGCACGATACTTTCCGCCTGGCGCTGTTTCAAACTCAAGGCTTGCAGGGTTTGGCGCATCTGCTGCAGCTCCGCCTCTCCTTGCGCCAACAACAGCACGCAGGAGTCGGCCACCACCGCCAACCTTTGGGGCGAAGGGTCAGCCTCTGCCTGCCCTAACAGCCCAGCCAATACCTCTTGGCGCTGGCCCAACAGCGCTGCCGAAAAGTCAAACGCCTGCACTAAAGCCTGCACGGCCTCCTGCTCGGCGCGGATGAGGTTGACCGGAGGTGGGGGCACAGGAGGAACCCACCCTTCCGGACGCATGCGCACCGATGGCCGCATCAGGGCCACGCTCGCTCCTACCTCATAGGAAGCGCCCAGTGCTTGGTGCATCTCCGCGCAGGCCGTCAGGCGCAACACCGGAAAGGGCGACACGCCCAACACTATACGCGCTCCGCTGCCATCGGAGCGCACCCCCGCGCCCACCATTGCGCGCTCCTCTGCCAGGAAGTAAGCGTTCAGGTTCAGGTCAAAGGCGCCTTTCATGTCGCCCTCAGTCGCTCGAAACATCAGCGCAGGTTCCAAGGTAAAGGCTGAAGCCCGATAGCGGTAACGCAAGTTAGCCAACAGGTGTGGCGCCGTCCGATAAGTCAGATTTTCGCCGCCATCGCGGGCTATATCAAGTTCACTAGTGAACAACTGGGTGGCAGCCACATCTAAAACTACGGAGGAGCTCTGGTCAAGCCGATGCATTAAGGCCAGCCCTGGGCCGCCATCAAAGCGCATGCGGTTGACGATGCCCTGAAACAGGGTAACATCCGCAGCATCACCCAATCGGTTGGCATTGAGGTCGAACCGATACGAGCGCACGCTGGCACTCACGCCCAGTGCCACCCGCCAGCGCGCAGCTTCCATGAGCCGATAGGCGAAAAAACCACTCGCCTGCGTCTGGCGCAACAGGTGGGCGCGGTCAGTGCTCACCTGTAGCGCTATGCCGATGCGCTCGGGCACCAAGTTGGACAAGTCCGCGTGCAGCAAGTACGTATTGGGCCGCACTTCAGGCGCTAACTGTTGAAACTGCAGGCGATACACCGCCGCCAGATGGCCCTGCCCGTCAGCGCCCTGGGCGGCAGGGTTGAACAGCTGCGGCATCCACTGCTGCTGGTTGAAAAAGGACATCTGCTGGGCCGCAGGGCGAAGGCTCAAGAGCAGGCCGCACAAGAGGAGGAGGAAAAGTCGAGATATACGCATGGTGTCTGAAGATTAAGTTCGCTGAGCAAGCGCGCATTTCATGGCAAAATACGTGCTATTTCTCTAAAGAACGGTATAGGGGACATCCCTGCGTCCATTGGCCGACAGGTCCAATTGCTTCCCGCCTCTTAAAGGCGCTTGAGCGCTACCTCTACCCAGGTGGTCTCCCCCCGCTTCAGCACCACCTCGGTCAACGTCAGGCTTTCATACCCTACCCTGCCAAAGACCACGGTGTAGGTACCGGGCGCGCCAGCGCCAGTCTTGAAAGTGCCGTCTGGCCGCGTAGTGTCGGTATTATGCGTGCTTTGCACCACTACCTTGACGCGGCCCAGCGACTGGCCTGTCTCAGCATCGGTAACACGGCCCTCCAAATAAGCGGCGCGCTCATAGGTAGGCTTCAAGACAAACAACCCCTCGTTGCGCGCGGTGGCGATGATGTTGCCTGAGGGCAAGTAGGGCGAGGCATCCCAAACAAGCGAGTTGCCCAAACTGATGTGGGCCACCTCGATGAGGTTATCGGGCCGATGGGCATCCACGATGGTCAACTGCCCGCCGTAGGATGGGTTGATGAGATAATCGTTGAGCACCCGCACGTTGTGTACCTCCTGGGTAGGGCGTCCGCTGGGGTAGTAGGTATCCAGGAGGCGGATGTTGTCCAGATCGCTCACATCAAAGCTGGCCAAGGGTGCGTTCCAGCGCTCGTCGGTGGTGAACAGATAGCGACTGTCGTCGGAGAGCCAGCTGTTGTGGTTAAAGGCCGCGGGAGTAGGCTGAGTAGCCAACAGCGCGGGTTTGGTCTTGTCTGAAACGTCAAAGACGCTGAAGCGCCCGGCGTAGATCTCGCTTGCCCAAAGCGTGTCGTTTCGGATGTAGCCATCGTGGACGTATTCGGCTTTGGTGATGCTCTTCACGGCCGGGTTCCACGGGTCGCTCAGGTCGCAGATAACAGTGCCCCATTGGGTGCCGCCGAAGATGTACAGATGGCCATCTGCACAGGCTACCGTATGGCTGCGGCGGATGAGGGTATCCGTTCCTGGTCCAAACCAGACCTTCCAGGCGATGGTGTCGGGCAAGCGGCGCAAGTCCACAATGGTAATGCCGCTGTTATTGGCCTCGGAGCCGACGTAGGCAAAGCCGTTCCAGGTTTTCACTTCGCGCCAGTTGTTGGTAGGCCCTGGCACGGCAAAACGCTGCACGGGCTGTGTGGGCTCGGTTACATCCACTATACTCAGGCCCCAACTGGTGCCAACTAAGGCGTATTCATTGCCCGAGCTGTCCACATAGTGCCAGCAGCCGGCCAAAGTTGCCGGCGCATAGGGCAGATGACCCAACACAGTCAGTTGGCTCCAGGCCACCGCCGAAGGCAGCAGAAAACAGCACCACAAATACTTGCCGAGGATAGAAGTCATGTCTTGAGCGTGAAAAAATGACAGGCGCGAAATTGCAAGCCCGGTTTTGTTGAAAAAAGACAGCTGTTGCGCTGTAGCCCTGGCAAATTTACACGCCGTTATCCATGAGGCATGACTTCTCTTTCCTTCTGCGCAGCAGCCCCGCCAGGAGGAGATACCTGACAGGGCTGCTGTGGCACGAGAAGGAAGGGTAACTTGCTCTGCGGCTATGGGCTGTTTTTGGCTATTCGGATGACTTTCTCTCTGTCCAACCCTGTACGCACCACTGCTACGTAAACACCCGCTGGCACCGCACTACCAGAGGCATCCATGCCATCCCAAACAGTTGCTGCAATGTTGGAACTGCGCATTTGCAACGGCAGCTGTCGCACCAACTGCCCGGAGATGTTGTAAATCTCCACACCTGCTGAGGTGGGCAAGGAAGACAACTGCCCCAGACTGACTTCAATAGTGATGCGGTCTTTAAATGGATTGGGCCACGCACGCACGGTAGAGTCTGGCAATACGGTTTCGTCTGTGCTGACTACCGTAGTTTCATCCACACACGAAGGGCAATAGTAAATAGTATCTTCTAGACACAGAAATGCCGTGTATCGCGACAGTACGCGCTCTGAGACACTCTGATAGATAATCTCCGCAATGGTACTTCCAGATTGTGTTACGCGTTCCAATAGCTGCAGATAATTCCCGTACCACATCTCGCGATTTAGCGTATCCGATAGACCGATGTTGGCGGTTTCCAAGATAATTTCACCAAACTGAAACTCGCCATTCAATTCGCCAGCCACTTGAATTTTCAGTGGTGTATTCCCTTGGTATCGGCCCACTTGTAGTATCGGCCGATGGAGATACAACGGCCCATCTGAACCTTTTTGCAAAGTAAAGCGCCCATAACAGTAGCCATTTTCCAAGGTGGTGTGAAGATCTGCAGCCAACAGCGCGACTCCAACACCCTCTATAAGCGATTGGGCTGCTATCGGGAGCGAACTATTAAGCACTCTGACAAAATTGCCCTTGGTGATTTGCGCGAGATTAACCAGCAGGTAATCACTGCCATAAAACCACACACCGCCTATATTAGTCGCTGGAGAAGTAGAGTTGTGATAGTTGAGGGTATGCATAGGAATATACGGCTCTCCCATCAGGTCCGTGATGCCCTTCACCAATGTATTTACACTGTTATTATTGGTGTAGGCTCTGGTATTGGTAGCCAACAAAATAACACCCTTTCGGTCGCGCCCCTGAATAAACTGTATGCCCGCACCGAGAAGAGGCGGCAAGTTGCTGAAATTGGCTAATTGTTGGCGAGCTGAGGCAAATGCCTGATCTATAGCATCCGAAGTCGCAGGCATCCAGTGATTGCTGACAGCCCTTGGATTGATATTGGATACAATGATGTTGAATGAGTCATAGGGGAAGAGCTGCTTCTTCATTTGGTTTTTCAGCTCGTCCATCAGCGCTTCGGGTTGAATGGCTGCAGGGCCAATAGTTTGTTCATAATCTATCAAAAGAAGAAGTTTACGCCCAACCTCATGCCCAAACAGCCTATCAGGCATAACGGCTATTTGATAGAAGCCACCCGTACCTTCTGGAAGCACCTGCGCGAACGGCCCTTTTTTCAGGGGAGAGTCCAAAATGAGGTGGAGATCAGCGAGCTGTTCTCCGGGTGAAAGGACGGCCTCCAGATAGGTACCCAGTTGAAGGTCGGTGCCCTCTGCAAAAGATACCTGTGGAAGTTGCGCAAGGCGCGGATTTTTCCAGTCTGCACTTGGCCAGACCAGGATATTGAACTGTGCAGGCAAAAACCGGGAGCTCCTGATGATAGGCGTGGGTAACTGCGCCTCAACCTCTTCCCGCGTCCAGCTCATAGGCATTAGGTAAGTGATTTTTACCTTTCGCTGTTCATCTCCGCGCATCGGGAATACGCGCAATTCGTAATCAGTAGGGCTGTTCTTAAACAAAATAGAGGGATCCTGATTGCGTCTGACAATATTCTCATAGATACTGGAGGCCGTCCAGCGATCCAGAATAATGGCACGGGAGATATTGTCATATATCCATAGCCACGAGTCGTGGACAATAGCACCCTCAGGCAATTCAAAACGTAGGACGACTTCAAGAGAGTCGCTGGGCTTGTATGTAGTGCCCCGGGCCGAAAATGTCAGATAGAGGCCGTATTCCAAATAAAGCCCAACGGGTCTTACCGAGAGCACCGCCTTTTCGATAGTGCCCTGTTGTGTAGATGCCGAAACGCGCGGATTGCTTATCTGAAGGGAAAATACCGCTTTGGCCGGTACAGAGAAAAGGAGCAATCCCAAGCAAAGTAGAATGGTTGTTCGCATAAGAGCAGAATCTTGTTTAAGATGAAGGATAAGTGATGAAAATCGCTGTGAGCTTAACGATCTCCAAGCCACCCTTGTCGGACTTTATGCGGGGTATTTTTGCCTAATAATAGCGAAATAGCATTTTCAGAAAGCTTGGCCTCAGTATGAGGCTGTGTAGTGAAGGCAAAAAATGTCCCTGTTCAAAAGCAAAGTCATTGTTATCAGCAAAAAGCCGCCTCGATACAGCATATCAAGGCGGCCGTATTGAAACAAGGCCAGTTCTCTACTGCTTCACAAAGCGGATGACACCCAGGGGTCTTCCTGCCTCCATTACCTGCACGAAGTACAGCCCTGCTGGTAAAGTATCTGCCTTCACCAGTTGCCGCTCGCTACCCACCTCAACGGTCGCTTCGAGGGCGAGCCGCCCGGTGGGGTCGGTGATGCGGATACGCGTGCCGGCAGAGGCGGGTGCCGGCAGTTCGAGGGTGAAGGAGTTGGTGGTGGGGTTAGGGTAGAGGCGCAGCTGGTTATCTTCCCATGTATCTTTCGTACCTACAATAAAGATGCTATCTACTTTCTCCCAGCAATACAGGCCCGTTGTCGGGTCTTTCTCTATGGCCAAATACTTAATGGTATAGGTACCACTGCTGTTATATGTATGAGATACCACGCTGCCTCCGTAGAAAGGCCCATAGTCAACTTGACCATCTCCCCAATCTACCCACTCTATGAAGTTGCAGGAAAGCAGTGTATTACTTATTGAAAATTGATAACCGCCGGGTATCGAGGTGATACTCACAGCACTGTTTATTCGATGGATAAATGCCTGATAGTCCCTGCAGCAACAACCAAGTGTTTCAATAAAAATCTCACAATAGCAAGTATCCATGTCACAAATGCCACTCAAAAGCAGCGTGTACACTCCAGGGGCAGTAAACAAGGTGCCGGGTATAGCCACCTGAAAGTTAGGCCCATTGTCCGCACCACTGGCTACATGGCCCAGAGTCGGATGCGTTAGTGTCCATGATATCGGGGGCATAGGTGGACAACTATCCCCTTCACACATAAATTCACCACCCACAGTAAAGGTGGGTAATATGCAAAACCAGTCGGCCGTGTCTCCGCAGGCAATAGGCAGATTTGGCCCGCTCGTTGGCCGATAAGTCATGTTTTTGAACGCGTCAGGCGGACATTTGCAACATAGTACCTCAACTGGCCAGTTTAAGATGTCATAGCCTACACTGGCACTGGGAGGCGTCGGGTCTAGGATAATGGTCAACCCAGCTGGTGAGTTGAATGAGTAATTCGTTGCGGATATGGTGGTTGGAGCCGTTTTTGTCATACAGGTATTCATGTCCAAATCGTGGACAGATATGAATGCCCGCTCGCGCTGACCGGGTTTTGCGCGGCCATCAGTAAAAGCAAATCGGCCAGAGGATAAGGACCACGAGGTTCCCTCGAGGTATGACACCTCTCCATCATCCAGATGCTTCATCCACATCAAGGTAGGGGACGGCGCGCCGCCGTTTAATTTCAGCACCACGCCCCTGACTCGACCACCTACATTGGCACTGCCTGTAACATAGATGTCGTTGCCTGAAGTCCACACGTTGCGTATAGCCGTAAGCACGGGTAAAGCAATCTGCCACACAGGCTGCGGTGGGCTAAGGTTCGGGTTAAACATCATCAGCCGAGCGGCAAACGTGGGGAATTCATGACCTGCAGCGATGATATTGTTGCCCATAAAAGCCACATCCACAAAAGATAACTGAGCAGCTGACGATACGCCACCAATAACGGTTCCGGTATTATTGAGCCGAAGAACGAAGCCGCCATCATTGCGGGGGCCAGCGAGAATCAAGTCTCCATTAGCCAATACCTCCAGGTCGCGGAAAAACTCGTCGTCAGTGCTTATCTGATATTTTTTCTTCCACCCTACACTCAAGCTGGCATCCATAGTGAGCAACACCACGTCATCCCAAGTAGTACCACTACCGGGCTCCCATTCACTACCTGCAATATAATACGGGAAACTCGGGTTGTCGGGCACAGGATTGCGCACAATGCGGTGCAATGTCTCGCGGCCATCGGACATATCGTAAAAGCGCCCCGTGAACAAGCCTGCCGGAGTAACTACGCCAGCCAGGCTTCTGGTAGTTCCATTGAAAGGTAGTGTATGCCCTACGACAATCAATGACCGCGGCGACGGAGCAGGTTCTGGGCCGAGTATCGCATCGTTCCACTGCGAGGCAACATCAAGCCTGACCGTCCACAGGTGATTACCCTGCGCATCCAAGCGCGTTACGGTGGCGCGAGGGAGGGCGCCCACTGCGGGTTCTTCGTATCCCAGCACGTAATAGTACGGCGGGTCTGGGATAACCTTGGTAAAAACATTGCGCAGGGCAGTAGTGCCGTAGAGGCGTTGAAATGTCTGGGCATGTACCGTTGAGCCGCAGAACAATAGACAAATAGGCACCGCAAGGGCGATGGCCAAAGAGCGAAAAATTCCCATAGGAGTAGTTGTTTAAGGTGTTTTCACGAAGCCGAAGTATGCAACGCTGTGAACAAAGGTGGGGCTGGTGCGAGCAGGCGGGCGGAACTTTGTGGGATTCGGTCGGTTTTTCGTGATATTCGGTCAGTAGCGGCATTTAAATGGCCAAACACAGCCCTTTGGGCGAGAGCGCTCTGTGGCTTTCACAGCAGCCACCAGGGCGTAGCCAATGTGGTGTTGCAGGAGTTCCCACTGGGCCTGGGTCATGCGCCCGTTTTCCCACTCCCGGCGGCCCAATGCGTATTGAGCGTGCAGCAGCAAGGTCTCATCAGAAGTATCACGGCAGCGCTGGAGGGCCTCTCCGATATGCCTTGCCAAGACTAACGCCTCTATTTCCCTCACTGTGGTCAGCGGCCGATCAGGCCGACCGTCAGGGCCGAGTTGCTGCAAGATGGCGCCAAATACCCGGCCGTATTCGCGCAGCCAAACGTCAGGTGGGATTAGCCCCTCCTCGTAGGCAGCATTGAGTACCTGGAGGCGGTCGCTCCACTCGAGCACATCGGGCAGATCAATCTGCCGGAGCGCTTCCAGTAGTGCTTCTGTCTGGGCATGGGCCAGCAGTTGCCTCAAGTGCTGGCGTGCGGCATCGCTGGGCAGAGGCATAGTCAGTGCGTTTTTAGGAGTTCAAAAAAACTGTGCTGTCTTGCTTACCGCAGCCAATTGTGCGATTCGGTCGGTTTTTCGTGATATTCGGTATTCACCCGTGGCTTTTTCACCTCCTGGGCAGAGAAAAAAAGATTGCGCCTTGTACCAGTGCACCGCTGTACTTTTACCCAAATTTTGACCACCATGTCTTGTTCCAAAAGCCTTGACACCCTGTTCTTTTTAGCGCTCTCAAGCCTGTTCTTGTGGAGCAGTTGTACAGATGACACTGCCCGTTGTGGCAAAATCTCTTTCAAGACTGACAACGCCGTCGTAGTGCGTATGGAGGCGGCTGCGACCTCGCTCAACCCTATCATGCCCGGGCCGGGCTACAACCGCTATGTAGCCGCCAATCTGTTCCAGTCATTGGCCGCTATTGAACCGAAGACGTTGGAACTGGTACCCCTGCTAATAGTGAAAATCCCGACGGTGTACGCCATTAAGGACGGTCCACGCGCGGGCATGTTGGCCTATGATTTCGAAATACATCCTCAGGCGATGTGGGACAACGGTTCGCCCATTACGGGGCATGATGTCCTTTTTTCACTCAAAATCATACACCACCCTCTGCTACCTTTGGGCGAATGGATCGGCTACTTCGAGCGGCTCAAGGCCTTGGAGGTAGATGCGCAGAACCCTAAGAAATTTACGGCCTACTTCGACCAGTTCTACATCCTGGGGCTGGAGAGCCTGTGTCAGTTTCCTATCTATCCGGTCTATCACTACGATCCTGACGGTGTGCTTGCTGGCGTCTCGTTGGCCGACCTTCAGGACCGCGCGCGCGCCCAGCAATTGGCCACCGAGAACAAGGCCTTGGCCGAATGGGCACAGTTCTTTCAGTCGCCGCGCTTTGCCAACGACAAGGAGGGCGTTTGTGGCAGCGGCCCTTATCGCTTGGAAAGTTTCGATGCCGACCAAGGTGTTGTCCTAGTGAAAAAGAGCAACTGGTGGGGCGACCGAGCGGCATCTTCAAACCGCTACCTTACGGCCTATCCGGAAAAGCTCATCTATCGCTTCATCAAAGAAGAGGCTGCTGCAGAGAACCTCATACGCAGTGGCGACTTGGATGTAGTACCTGCCTTGTCGCCGACGAAGTTTGTCGAGATGAAACAAGACTCCTGCCTTCCGCTGCGCTATGATATGGCCTTAGTGGGCGCCAACGCCTACGCGCGTGTGCTGTGCAACACTACCCGCCCTGCGCTGGCCGACAAACGCGTGCGACAAGCGCTGGCCCACGCCATAGACTACGACTATATGCTCAATACCATTTGGGAAGGCATGGCCGAGCGTTGCGTTAGCCCAGTACATCCGGCCAAACCCTTCTACGCTCGCTCGCTCAAACCCTATGCCTACGATGTGAATAAGGCCCGCCAACTGCTCGCTGAAGCGGGCTGGACGGACACCGACGGCGACGGTATTGCCGACAAGGTCATGAATGCGCAAAAGGTCAGGTTGGAACTATCCTTACTGAGCGCGGGCGCATCTCCTACTTCTAGCGCCACAGCCAAAAGCATCCAGAACACGGCCCGCGCCGCCGGCTTTGCCATTAATATCGTCGAAGAGGACATCCGCGTCATCTCGCAAAAGACCCGACAGGGCGATTACGACCTGGCGCTCACTAGCGTCGTCTTATTCCCGGGGCTGTGGGACCCCTACCAGAGCTTCCACTCCAAAAGCATTGGCTCGGGCAATCGCAGCGGTTTTGCTAACGCAGAACTCGACCGCCTCATCGAGGCGCTGCGCGCCGAACCCAACGAAAAGAAGCGCAACGAGTACTACCTGCGCATTCAACAATTGCTCTACGATGAGCAACCTGAAATCTTCCTATACGCCCCTCAACAGCGCATTGCCGTTAGTCGCCGCTTCGACTATGTACTTTCGGCCAACCGTCCAGGCTATTACGAAGCCTATTTCAAAAAGAAATAACCCTGCTGAGTCTTTCCCGCATTTCGCACTAAATATCTTTGCATACAATGGCTTTTGAAGTGATCGGCAAACTGCACCGCATCTTCCCATCCGAACAGAAAACGGCGAGCTTCCAGGCGCGGGAATTCGTCCTGGAAATTGCCTCTGGCCAATACTCGGAGTTTGTCAAGTTTCAGGCAGTACAAGAGCGCTGCCAACTGCTGGATGCCTTTCAGGAGGGCGATGTGGTCAAGGTCTCATTCGACTTGCGCGGGCGCGAATGGAACGGCAAGTTTTTCACCAACCTGAATGCCTGGCGCATCGAAAAGGCCGACGGCAACACCTACTCTCCTGCCGCAGAAACGAGCAAGCCCGCAGACCCATTCCCAGACTACACCGCGGCACCACCGCCCCCATCTACGGATGACCTGCCATTCTGAGGTGGCGTGGAGCGCCGCACTTAACCATCTGCTGCTATGGTTATAGATGCTATTGCTGCTCTCATCGCCTTGCTGGGCTTTCTGCACGGCAGAAACAAGGGCATAGTGAGCATTCTTTTCAGAATTCTCTCTATTATCTTCGGGCTGGTGCTCTCTTTTAAAATGGCCCCCATCATGGCCCGGCTTTTGGGTGGCATTATGAATTCTGACTCTCCATTCCTTTTCCCTTTTGCCTTTATTGTCAACCTTATCTTCATCACAGGCCTGTTTTCCTTAGCTGCCCGCGGCAGTGAGGGCGTCTTTCGCGCCATGCGAGTGAATTTCATCAACCAATTTCTCGGAGGCCTGCTCTCTGCGCTTTTCTACCTCTTTCTTTACGGCGCTCTTTTGTGGTTTGCCAGTGAAACAAAACTCATCAGCGAAAGAGCAAAGGACGAATCTGGCACCTTCACATTTTTGGCAGAAATGCCTCAGGAAGCTGGAAAACTATTCCAACGCGTCAAGCCCTTCGCACAGGAAGCCTGGGAAACCAGTGTCAAATGGATGGACAAAGCAAAAGAATACGGCGAGCGAAAAGTGGGCGAACGAGACACCTCAACTGCTGGCGATGGGCAGCCGCGCATTTACAAAATAGAAGAGGGCGCTAATGGAAACGTTGAAAAGAAACCCTACCCTACCTCGGGAAAAAACCGCGAGCTCTACGAGGACACCGGCATCGAATACTGATGTGCCAGTGAGCACACTACGACTTTCGCTGGAAGTATGTGGTTACCCAGCGAATGCCCGCGCTGAACCAGAAAGGTAGCGGGTTCTGTCCACCTATGCCTTTGCCCACCGTCATGTCAATCTGGAACAGGTCGCTGAAAAAGTGGCGATATCCCACCTGCCAGGCTGTGCCCGTACCGGGCACGTAAGGGTCGCCGGAGATGAACTCACCAACGAAGTGCATGCCGCCAATAACGCGTATCTGGGTACCCAGCCCCCACGTATGGATGAACTCGTTGGAGCCGTCTATGTGCAGGTAATTCGCACCAAGATTACCGTGGATGAGCACATCCTCTCGCTGACCGAAACACTGCGAGACTGTGAGGAAACCAAAAGTACCGTAGCCTGACGGCCGGAAACCACCCTTGCCCATGGGCAAAAAAGTGCCAGCAACCATCCCAACTCCGGGCGGCTTGCCAGGGGCGTATTTGCGAAAGAGGTACTTGGCCTGCAGCAGCGGCATGGCATAAGAGAAATGAAGGCCACCCTCTTCGGGCTTTTCATAGCCAAAGATACCGCCCAAGGTCAGCTCCAAGCGGTCATTAGGCCCATAAGCCAACATGTACCACTGTTGGCCCGACTCCCTATCGGCCCGAAACCAGGCCTCTACCTGCGCTAGCTTACCACCCACCACGCGCGCATCATCGGTGATAAATGGGCGCACCTCTCCTTCTTCTTGAGCTGAGAAGGTTGCCGGGCATTCAGGGGAAGACAGGCTTAGCCAATCTGCCCATGGCGTATTCTTTAGGGAAGATTGCGCATAGCTCGCGTGGGTTAAAGCGATACAGCCGCAAGCAAGCAGCATGCGTAAGAGGCATTTTACAAACATAACCATCAAAGAAAAAAATATGAGCGTCCTCCCACTTTCTACGGTTGTGGAGCCATCGCCCTCTTCGAGATGTATCTGGTATCACAGCGCCAAGGCTTGGCCTTTCAAGTCTTTGCAACCTGAGGAATGACGCAGAATAGCGCCGCCTATGCCATGCGCAAACGCGCCGCATTGACCATAATGAGCTCAGAGACGTTTTCTGAGTCAATGATGCCAGCCAGCCGATACCCATCGCGTACCAACACTATCGAACCCGGCTCCTGTTGGAAGTGAGCCAAAACTTCCTCCAGCGGCGTCTGCAGGTCAAAATAGTGCAGGCGTGTGTCAGCCACAGTATGTACCGGCGCCCCCTCGCCCGACGATTGAATACCGCGAATGATGTGATCGCGACTGAGTACGCCATAGGGCATGTCGCCATCCGTAACCAGGAAGGTGCGCGCCTGACCGTCCAGCAGCAACTGTACAGCCTCGCGAATGGTCTGGTGCTTGTCTAAGGTCTGGAAGTTGGTCATCAGCGCATCGCCGGCCGTAAAGCCTTCCAAAAACGACTGCGACCGCACCGCTTCCGCCTCCGCCCGAGCACCCAAGATGACGAAAAGGCCAATGAAAATCAAGAACGGATTGCTGTAGAAACCGGCAAAGACGAACAGTATCGCAATAGCCTGCCCCACAAAAGCCGCTATCTCCGTAGCCCGAACGCGATCCATCCGCATGGACAGCAATGCGCGCAAGACCCGACCACCATCCATAGGAAAGGCCGGAATCAGGTTAAATACCGCCAGCCAAACATTCACAATGCCCAACATGGGCAAAAAACTTGTCTCGTCAATGAGAAACACCTGTGCGCCATCCTCTTCGGGCATCTCAAAACGGGAAATCAGCGGCAACAGCGCCAGCATAATGAGTACATTCACCGCTGGGCCGGCCAATGCTACTACTAGCTCCTGTGAAGGTTTTTGAGGCATGCGCTCTAGGCGCGCCACCCCGCCAATTGGGTACAGTGTGATATCGCGCGTCTGGATGCCATAATGCCGCGCCGCCAGCGCATGGCCCAACTCGTGCAGCGTAACACACACAAACAGCCCTAACACAAACAAGACCATCCAGCCCACGTGTACCAAGTCCAAGCCAGCCATCAGGTTGGTCAGTACAATCCAGCCTATCAGGATGGCAAAAGTCCAGTGAATGTAAATGGAAATGCCTGCTATTTTGGGCAAAGCCAGTGCGTTTTTCATAACCATCTATTAAGTCAGATTCAGCGCAAACTTACGGCTGAAGGCAGCACCCTCCTAACGAAAATGAATAACGCGAATAGGCGACACGCGCGCCACAGCATAGGAAGGCAACACTAGGAAAAGTAAAATAAGCAACAGCGTACCTACATTGAGCGCAGCCCACACCTGCCATTGAATGTATACCGGAGCGTACGAAAGGTAATAGTCCGCCTCGTTGAGCGAAATGAACCGATAGCGGTCTTGCAAAAAGCAGAAACCCAGCCCGATGAGGTTGCCCCAAAAAAGCCCATTAACAATGATAAAAGCCGCCTGGTAGAGAAATATCTGCTGGATACGCCCTGACGTCTCTCCCAAAGCCTTGAGAATGCCTATCATATTAGACCGCTCCAGTACCAGCACCAGCAGCGCCGTGATCATGTTGACCACCGCCACTGCTAGCATGAGCAGGAAAATGACGACCTCGTTGTAGTCTTGCAACTGCAGCCATTCAAAGATGGCCGGAAACTTCTCCCGCACGGTGAGCACCACCATTTCAGAGGGCACCACCTCATCATACAAATACTCGGCGTATAGGCGCATGTCGCGCACGTCGTCGAGCCATATTTCAAAGCCAGCTACTTCGTCCTCTGACCAGTCGAGCAGCTCCTGTACAGCCCGCAAGTCACAAAGCGCAAACTTACGGTCGTATTCCTCCAGGCCCGTCTTGTAGATACCACACACCTGGAAAAGTCGCCGCGTCTGAGCGTTGTTTCGCACA
>FWWL01006912.1_pt1 | contig 15971 bp, 17 predicted proteins | sample 2228331 | NCBI WGS metagenome assembly FWWL01 (sample SAMEA103939775, study PRJEB20133) | metagenome
GATAATTTTCTTAAATCGAGATGCTTTGGAATTTATCCTTAAACTTTTAAGATTAATTTGAAATCTTTAGGATTTTCTGCGTTTAGATAAAAAATAGGTAAGTTGATTTATGCTTTTGGTTGCGTCAACTGAAGAGATAAAAAAATGTGATAATTATGCTATAGAGAAACTTGGGATCCCGGGGATTTTGCTTATGGAAAATGCTTCGCAGGGCGTGATAAGTTCGATTTCAATAAAATATGGCTCTGTTGTTGGAAAAAAAGTTTTTGTCTTTTGTGGTGGTGGAAACAATGGTGGTGATGGGCTTGCGGTTGCAAGAAAACTTTTTGCAATGAATGCAGATGTTTATGTTTTTCTCCTCGTTGATCCGGAAAAATTCCGCGGCGATACAAGGACAAATTATGAAATCGCTTTAAGAATCCAAAGTGAAAAAACAGAAAACGATATTTTTGAAATAACCACTTTGAAAGATGTAAGTGAACTTAATAAATATCCGAAACCTGACTTGATAATCGATGCAATTTTTGGAACTGGATTTAAAGGTAAAGTTGAAGGTTTGTTTTATGATGTGATAAGTTGGATAAATTCACAACGAGTATATACAGTTTCAATCGATATCCCATCCGGTTTAAATGGCGATACGGGAGAGATCGAAGGAATTGCGGTTAGGGCTGACCTTACTCCGACGATGGGATTGGCGAAAAGGGGACTTATGCTGAATTGGGGAAAAATTCTTCCGGGTAAGGTTTATATTGTCGATATTGGAATTCCAAGTTATGTGTACCACAAGTTTGGAATAAAGACATATTATGTTGAGTTAACAGATGTTAAAAAAAGGATTCCATTTCGTCCTTTTAATGCTCATAAATATAGTTGTGGGAAGATCTTTGCAATCGTTGGTTCGCCGGGGTTAACGGGCGCAGCGACTATGTCAACCCTTTCTGCGATGAAAGTTGGTGCAGGTGCAGTCATCGCTGGTGTTCCCGAAAGTTTGTGTCCAATTTTGGAGACGAAATTAACAGAAGTTATGAAATTGCCTCTGCCTGAAACAAATGAGCATACGATAGGATGGAATGCTCTTGATTTAATTGAAGAATATATCGATTGGGCTGATGTCCTGATTATCGGTCCGGGGCTTTCGAAGAATTACGAAACGAGACAGGTCATTTTGAATATCATTAAAAAACTCAACAAAAGGGCGGTGATAGATGCGGATGGTTTAAATGCTCTGGTTGGAAATTTAAATATCTTGAAAAGTTTGAATACAGAAATTGTTTTAACGCCTCATTCGGGTGAATTTTCTCGGTTAACTGATTTGCCAGTAAATAAAATCGAGCGCGAAAGAATTGATGTCGCAAGGAATTTTGCTGTTGAATATGGAGTCGTGCTTGTTTTAAAGGGTAATACAACCGTAATTGCAAGTCCGAATGGAGATGTTTTCATCAATCCAACTGGAAATCCGGGAATGGCGACAGCGGGAAGTGGAGATGTTTTGACGGGGATGATAGCTGGATTTATGGGGCAAGGTCTAAATGCTGTTGACGCAGCAATTTGCGGAGTTTATCTACATGGTCTTGCAGGTGATTTAGCTCGTGATAAAATTGGTGAACTTCCGATGATGGCTATGGATATTTTGAATATGATTCCTGAGGCACTGCAAAAAGTTATGAAAGAAGAAAAGGGATGAAAAATTTTTTGAAATATCAATTTCCTGCTTTTCTTTGGATGGGGGTGATTTTCGCCTTGTCTTCGATCCCGGGAAATTACTTTCCTGAGAAACCGTTCGACCTTTTTGATAAACTCGTCCATTCAATTTTATTCGGAATTTTAACCTATTTAATCTACCGCGGTTTTCAATATCAAGATAAAAGTTTCTTCCTTAAAAATTTCAGCATTGGGATAGCTTTTTTTATTTGTGTGCTATATGCGATGATCGATGAAATGCATCAGAAGTTCGTCCCTGGGCGAGCACCTGATGTGACAGATGCGCTTGCTGATATAATTGGTGGAGGTTTCATCTCACTTTATCTGCTTTGGCATAATTATAAAAAAACAAAATAGGTAAAAACGGTTATGTCTTGGAAAATTATATTGTCAACTTTTTTGGCGATATTTCTCGCTGAACTTGGCGATAAAACACAACTTGCGGTTTTGACTCTTTCAGCTGAGTCAAAGAAACCTATATCTGTTTTTCTTGGCGCGATCCTTGCATTTGCTGTTGTAACATTGCTCGGTGCAATTTTAGGGAACGCCATAACAAGATTGATTCCAACTCATATCATAGAAAAAATCGCGGGAGTCGCTTTCATCATAATTGGGATTCTGATACTTTTGGAAAAAATATAAATTCAAAACATAGCCATGTTTGAAGAACTTGGTTTCAAAATCGGGCATAGCACAAATCGCGAGGCTTTGACGGGCTGTACAGTGATTTTATGCCCGCCGAAAACAGTCGGAAGTTGTTTTGTCAGTGGTAATGCGCCGGGAAGTAGAGAAATTGAACTTTTATCTCCGAATATGACCGTTTCAGAGGTCCATGCAGTTGTATTAACAGGTGGAAGCGCGTTCGGGCTTGCTTCTGCTGATGGCGTTATGCGCTATTTGGAAGAAAATGGAATAGGTTATCAAACACCGTGGGCGAAAGTTCCAATCGTTCCAACCGCCGTTGTTTATGATTTAAATGTTGGGGATCCAAAAATAAGACCAACCGCTGAGGATGGATATAAGGCTTGTTTAAATGCAGATGTTAAATTTGAAACTGGACTCGTTGGTGCTGGAGCTGGCACGACCGTTGGTAAGTGGGCAGGGTTTGAATATAGGATGAACGGTGGAGTTGGATTTTCAATCATTAAAAGCGATGATTTAATTGTTTCTGCAATTGCGGTTGTTAATTCCGTTGGAGATGTAATTGATGAAAATGGGGAAATTATAGCTGGAGCAAGGGTGAATGGGGAATTCATTGCGAAAGAGAGAAAGTTTCGTTTCGCTTTGCAAAGAAAAATTCAATTTGGGACAAATACCACGCTTGTCTGCATAATGACAAATGCAAAACTATCAAAAATTGAAGCGTATAAGATATCAAAGCGTGCCGATGACGGGATTTCGAGGGCGATTCGACCATCCCATACGAGTTACGATGGAGACATAATTTTCACACTTGCGAAGGGGGAAATCGAAACGGAGTTTGAGATTTTAGCTGAACTTTCAGCTTATGTAGTTGCCGAATCGATAAGAGATGCTGTTAGAAAGTCAAATTAATGATTTTGCAAATTTCGCATAAGTTTTTAAAATTATAAAAAACAAAAAAAGGGAGGTTAAAATGAAACTAGTAATCCTCTCCGCAATTATTCTGCTCGTCTTAACAGGGGTTGTTGCTTCAGCAGAGAAAAAGAAACAAAGATTTAACGGTGTTGAAGTCACTTGGCTTGGACATGCTGCATTTCTTTTGAAATCTCCAAATGGAAAAACAGTCTTAATCGATCCATGGCTTGATAATCCCAAAGCTCCAGAGATGGCAAAGAATATAACCAAGGCTGACATTATCCTCTTAACCCACGGGCACTTTGATCATGTTGGTTCAGCCCCTGAACTTGCAAAGAAAACTAATGCAAAGGTTGTGTGCATTTTTGAAGTTTCAAGATATGTCGCAAAGCAAGGCGTACCAGAGGAGCAAATCATTGGGATGAATTATTCCGGCACCGTTGATGTTGATGGAATTAAAATCACAATGGTTCCTGCTGTTCATAGTTCGGGGATTTCAGATGGAAATAATATAATCGAAGGTGGAAATCCAGCTGGTTTTGTTGTTGAGTTTGAAAATGGTTTTAAAGTTTATCATACTGGGGACACAGGCTTATTTGGTGATATGGAGTTAATTAAAAGACTTTACAGCCCAGATTTAATGTTGGTTTGCATAGGTGGTCACTTCACGATGGGACCAAGGGAAGCAGCGGAGGCAATTAAGCTTGTTCAACCGAAATATGTCATCCCGATGCATTATGGAACTTTCCCGATCCTTGCTGGAACACCGGACGAATTGAAAAAATATCTCCCAGCAAAGTTTAAAAATGCAGTGATTGAACTTAAGCCCGGAGAAACAGCAAATTAAAAGCCTTGATTTTTACGGTTATACTTTTTATTTTCTTTTAAACGCAAAATAAATTTGGAGGTTATTTATGGCGCGAGATAACAATGAAGGAATGTTTAAGGGATTTCTAATCGGTTTCCTCGTCGGAGGGGCATTTGGCGCGATTCTTGCTATGCTTTTTACGCCGAAGAGTGGAAGAGAGATGAGGGAACTTCTTAAAGAAAAATCTTTACTTGCAAAGGAAAAAGGCGCTGAATATCTGGAGGAGGCAAAAGCTAAAGCAACTCAGGTTGTTGAGAAGGCAAAAGAAGAGGCGGAAAAAATCAAGAAAGAAGTTGACGAGATAATCTCATCCGCAAAGCAAAAGGTTGAAACCATTAAAGAAGCAGTGAAAACTGGAGTTGAGACTTACAAAGAAGAGACGAAGAAGAAAAGTTGAAAACTGTGCAGGGGCAAGACTTAATGTCTTGCCTTTTTTGTTTCAAAATTAATTTTTGGTGTCAAAATGGAACTTATAAAACAGACTCTGATTCTACTTTTACTTGCTTCTGCGACGACCGCGCTGATTTATCTTATAGTCGTTTTCGTAAGACTTAAAACATTGCTTGAAAATTTGAACAAAACCACAGTTGAGATTAATTCAAAACTTCCCTCAATACTTGAGAACATCGAGAAAGCATCTGAGCAATTGGCGGATGTCGCATCGAGGGCTCAATCGCAATTTGAAATGGTTCAAAATTTATCCGATTCAATTCAATCATATTTTCAACGTTTTAAAAGCGTCTTCTCGTTGGATAATTCTTCAAAATTAGAAGGGCTTCCACCAACTTTGACAAAAATTTTTGCATTAGTAAAGGCAATTCGTGCTGTAATCGCAAAGTTAAAAACATAAAAAGAGCAAGGGAGGGCGATGGTGGTGAAAGAATATCAAACTGAAAAAATCAGAAATATCGGATTAATCGGTCATGGCGGTTCAGGTAAAACATCATTTGCAGAAGCAATTCTCTACAGTGCAGGGGTCACAACGCGACTCGGAAGAGTTCAAGAAGGTAACACAGTATCCGATTATCGTCCAGATGAGATTGCTCAGCAGGTTTCAATTAACCTTTCACTTTTACATTGTGAGTGGAAGGATGTGAAGATTAACATAATTGATATGCCGGGTTATGCTGATTTTGTTGGTGAGGTCAAAAGCGGTTTGAAAATTACAGATACCGCTTTGCTTTTCATCAAATCTGTTGAAGGTGTTGAAATTGGAGCTGAAACCGCTTGGGAGTCAGCGAAAGAGACGGGCAACAGCGTAATTTTCGTCGTAAATAAGCTCGACGCTGAGCATGCAAACTTTGATAATGTGGTGGACCAAATTCGAGAGAGATTTGGGCATGAGGCTGTCATCGTTCAATTTCCGGTAAATCAAGGGACAAATTTTGATTCGATAGTTGATCTGATAAGGATGAAAGTTTTAAAGTTTTCAAAGGATTTGTCTGGAAATTATGTAGAGGAGGAGATACCGCAGAATTTAGTTGAGAAAGCAGAAAAATTGCGAGAGGAATTGATCGAGTCTATTGCTGAGACCGATGAGGAACTTTTGAACAAATTTTTTGAAAATGGTGGTTTGACAGATGAGGAGTTAAGGGTTGGTTTTATAAATGCGCTTTCGGAGAGAAAAATTTTCCCAATTTTTTGTGCGGATGCATATCATAACATAGGAGTTAAATCAATTCTTGATTTTATCGTCGATTATTGTCCAAGCCCGAATAGAAAACCAGTTGAAGCCACTTTAAAGGGGGATACAACCCAAACGATAAAGTTAAATTATGAGCCAAATGGAGAACCAGTTATTTTTGTGTTTAAAACCGTTTCAGAAGCACATGTTGGCGAGTTTTCATTTTTCAAGGTTTTCTCTGGGACTATAACACGAGGTATTGATCTTGTGAATCAAAGCAATGGGACGCTCGAAAGGTTAAGCCAGCTTTATATTATGAATGGAAAGGAGAGAAAAGAAGTTCAAAAACTTTATGCTGGAGATATCGGAGCGGTTGTGAAGTTGAAAAATACGCATACAAATGATACGCTTTCATCAAAAACATTTTCCGTTGTAATTCCACGGATTAAATTCCCAGAACCGGTTATTCAATTTGCAATTATTTCAAAGAACAAAGGTGAAGAAGAAAAAATCGCAGCTGGATTACATGCTCTACATGAAGAAGACCCAACCTTCGTTTTTACCGTTGACAATGAATTACAACAGACTTTGATAAGTGGTCAAGGTGAAACTCATTTGATGATAATTGCAAAAAGATTGAAAGAGAAATATGGCGTTGAAGTTGAACTTGGCGAGCCTAAGATTCCATATCGTGAGACAATAAAAGGCAGAGCAAGGGAACAAGGAAAATATAAAAGACAAACAGGTGGAAGAGGTCAATATGGAGATGTTTGGCTTGTACTTGAGCCTCTGCCGAGAGGTGGCGGGTTTGAGTTTGTCGATGCAATCGTCGGCGGAGTTGTTCCAAGAAACTATATCCCAGCGGTTGAAAAAGGTGTAAGAGATACTATGGCAAAAGGAGTTCTTGCGGGATATCCAGTTATCGATGTTAAAGTTACACTTGATTATGGTTCGTATCATCCTGTTGATTCATCTGATCTGGCTTTCCAAATCGCAGCTTCAATGGCGTTTAAAAAAGCATTTATGAATGCTAATCCAGTTTTGCTTGAGCCAATTTATGAAATTGAAGTTAAGGTCCCAGAAGAGTATATGGGAAGCGTAATTGGTGATATTTCAAGCAGGAGAGGAAAAGTCATTGGTATGACAGCGGAAGGTTCGTATCAAGTTGTAAAAGCTTATGTTCCGCAAAAAGAACTTTATAGATATTCATCTGCCTTAAGGTCCCTGACCCAAGGACGCGGAATCTTCACCGCGAGATTTTCTCATTATGAAGAGGTTCCAAAGGAAATAGCTGATAAAATCATAGCAGAAGCACAGAAACATAAAGAAGCAGTTGAAGAGGAGTAATATTATTTTCCGAAATTCATCCCTCCCTCTTAATGTTAGGGGGAGGGATTTTTATTTTGTATTATGTTTTCTATTGCTATGACGAGATTATCCCAGGTGTATTTCCTCTTTTCTTCGTCGATATTTCTCGCAAAAAACTCGCCTAATTTTTCATCAAAAAATTTAACGATCGCTTGAGACAATTTCTCAGGCGTTTTTTCGACAACAAAACCGGTTCTCCCATCAGAAACAACCTCAGGAAGTCCCCCAACATTTGTAACGATAACTGGCTTGTTAAAATTATACGCTAATTGAACGATCCCACTTTGAGTTGCCGATATATAGGGCAATATAACAATGTCGGATGCAGAAAAGTAAATTTTAACTTCCTCATTTGGCACATACTCACTTTTAAAAATGACAAAATCGGAAATTCCATCCTCTTCGATAATTTTGTAATATCGCTCTGGATCTTCGTAAAACTCACCTACAACAAGAAGTTTAACCGGAAACTTGCTCAAAACATATTTCATCGCACTTAAAAGAAGATCAAGTCCTTTATATGGTCGAATATAGCCGAAAAACAACAGAACTTTTTCATCGGGTCTGATGCCAAGAATTTTTCTTGCTTCGTTTTTATCAATTGCTTCGCCGAATATCTCGTAAGTTGGATGGAAAATTTTTTTATACTTTGCTTTAGGTTTTATCTTAAGTAGATCTTTTTCAACTGCATCTGATTGCACGATAAAGTAATCTACAAATGAAAAAGCAAATTTAGTCAGCGCATTTCCAAGTGGAAATTTCTCATGTGGGGTGATATTATGACAGATGAAAATTATTTTCGAGTTTGAGAAGATTTTTATGATAAGCGAAATTACACCGTAACACGGTGCGAAAAATGGAAGCCAGTATTTGAAAATAACCGCATCTGGTTTTTCTTTTAAAATTTTCGCTCCGGCGATGAGCCAATTTATCGGATTAATTGAGTCAATGATTCTTTCACTGGCGATTTCTTCTGATTGCGGAGATGTTTCAAACTGCGTTTTTCCGGGGAATAAAGATTTTGGATACAATCTTTTGAAGTTAAAAATCTTGACTTCGTGTCCCCTGTTTAAAAAACTTTTGTAAAGAGAACCTGTGTAGTGTGCTATTCCACCGCGATATGGATAAGCAGGACCTACAATTATTATCCTCATCGATCAATCTAAGTGTATTTCCTTGATCGAATATGTCTCAAGATGTTGATAGGCTTTGGAGATCATTTCGCCGATCAAGCCGATCGAAATAAATTGAACGCCAACGATCGTTAGCATAACTCCAAGGATAAAAAGAGGTCTGTTGGTCAAAGAAATGTTTTCAATTATTTTCAAAAGCGAGAGATAAAAAGTTGTTCCAAATCCAAGGAGGAATATCAAGAGCCCAACCGCTCCAAAAAAATGAAGCGGTCGCTTGAAATATCTCGTTGTAAACATCACAGTTAGAAGGTCGAGAAAACCTTTTAAAAATCGGCTGATCCCAAATTTTGTCTTACCGTATTTTCTCGGGTGATGTTGAACGACGACTTCGCCAATTTTATAACCAGCCCAATGTGCGAGCACGGGTAAATATCTGTGAAGTTCTCCGTAGACTTTGATATCCCGTGTGACGGACTTTCTATAGGCTTTTAAACCGCAGTTAAAATCATGTATCTTTATCCCTGTTAAAGTTGAGACAACAAAGTTAAAAATTTTTGACGGGATCGTTTTTGAAATTGGATCGTATCTTTTCTTTTTCCATCCCGAGACAAGGTCAAAGCCTTCGTCAAGTTTTTTAAGCAGGTTTGGGATTTCATGTGGGTCATCCTGTAGATCCGCGTCCATTGTTATGACGACATCGCCGTTGGCATATTCAAAGCCCACCGCAAGCGCAGCTGATTTGCCGTAATTCCTTCTAAAACTTATTATTTTCACGTTTTTATCGCTCTGTCGCAATTTTTTTAAAACATCAAGAGAGCCGTCCTCAGAGCCGTCATCCACAAAAATAATTTCATAGTTATATCTGTTCAATTTAACGACTTCCTTTATTTGAGCGTATAGTTCGGGGAGTGATTCAACCTCGTTGTATAAAGGAATGACAATTGAGATAAGGCGCTTGTCTTTTTCTTTGGCTTGACTTGCTTTAGCAGGCATTTTCAGTTTTGAAGTTAGTTTGTTTCAATTGTTAAGATAGTCCAAAGTTATGACTTTTCAAAATTTTTTAAAGTCCAAAATTAAAGTTGATATTGTTTTTCGTTTTTTTTAACTTATAAAGCGAAAATAAAAACATACATAGGAGCACTTGCATGAAAGTAGAGAAAACAAAAGAAGGTTACTTTAAGCTTGTCGCTTCCTACAAAAAAGAGGCAGGGGGATGGGCGTGGATAGTTCACAGGATTTCTGGAATTGCGCTTACCGCTTACATTTATGTTCATATTTATGCACTGTCGACGTTGACAAAGGGAAAGGAGGCTTTTGATGCAGAGATGGCTTTATTCCAAAAACCTTTGTTTAAACTTTTGGAGTGGTTACTATTTGCTTTTGTCCTTGCCCATACTTTGAATGGCATAAGAATTGTCCTTGTTGATTTTGGTAAGGGGGCATTTTATCACAAAAAAGCCTTCGCTTATCTTATGATCGTTGGAATCATCGCATTTTTGGTAATGGGTTATTTCATATTCAGCCATGAGATACATCAAGTATTTGCAGGTTTAATTTAAAAAACTCAAAATTAACATGGAGGTTTCTAATGTCCTTCAAATATTACGGCTCAAGAAAAAGTGGTTCAATCAGTTGGCTTCTTCAAAGAATAACTGGGATTTTTTTAATTTTCGCAATGGTTGGACATTACATTTTGATGCATTATTCACCTGAAACTGGACATTCTTATGAACAATCTGTCGCAAGGTTTTCGAATGTTTATTGGAAGATGTTTTATCTCACTTTTATAACCTTGGGTTTGTGGCATGGGTTGAATGGGATATGGTCTATTTTGAGGGATTTCAAGATGAGTCATTGGCTTGCGATTACGCTCTATGGGATAATAGTTGTGTCCGGGATTGCATTTTGGGTTCTCGGCGTTAGCACAGCTTTACATTTTTAAAGCACTTTTAAAACAAAATCTCAAGAGGTGTAAAAAATGATTTATCAATTCGATGCAGTAATAGTTGGTGCAGGAGGCGCAGGTTTACGCGCAGCACTTGAAATCCCAGAAGGTTACTCCTGCGCTGTTTTAACAAAGGTTTATCCAACAAGATCACATACAGGAACCGCTCAAGGTGGCGTTTGCGCCGCACTTGGAAATGAAGAAGAAGATTCTTGGGAGTATCACTTTTTTGATACCGTAAAAGGAAGTGATTTTCTCGGAGATCAAGATGCTATTGAAATAATGTGTCAAGATGCTATAAGGGCTATAATTGAACTCGAGCATATGGGAATGCCATTTTCAAGAAACGAGAAAGGATTAATAGCGCAAAGACCGTTTGGAGGGCATACAAAGCCTAAGGATCCAAACAATCCATTCGGTGAAAGAGTCCCTGTTAAAAGAGCCTGTTTCTCAGCCGATAGAACAGGACATGTGATGTTGCAAACGCTTTATGAAAATTGCGTTAAAAGAGGAGTTCAATTTTTCCCAGAGTTTTTTGTAACTGACTTGATCGTTCAGGATAATATCGTTCGTGGTGTAGTTGCGATTGAAATTGCAACCGGTGAAATTCACATTTTCCATGCAAAGACGGTTATGTTTGCAACCGGTGGATATGGCAGAGTTTATAGAATAACATCGAACGCAGTTGTTGGAACAGGTGATGGATTTGCGATCGCGTATAGAAGAGGGATACCCCTTGAGGATATGGAATTTGTGCAATTTCATCCAACAGGTTTGTGGAGGCTTGGAATTTTAATTTCTGAAGCTGCGAGGGGTGAAGGTGGAATCCTAAGGAATAAGTACGGTGAGAGATTTATGGAGAAGTATGCGCCAACGATAAAAGACCTTGCTCCAAGAGATGTCATCTCAAGGGCAATGTATACGGAAATTCGCGAAGGCAGAGGAATTCAAGGTCCAGATGGAACCTATTATCTTTTGCTTGATTTGACCCATCTTGGGGCAGATGTAATAAATAAAAAACTCCCGGAGATAACAGGATTTGCGAGAATTTATCTCGGGGTCGATCCGTTGAAAGAGCCCATCCCAGTTCAACCTACAACTCACTACGCAATGGGTGGAATACCGACAAACGTTGACGCTGAGGTTGTGATTGATGATAAGGGGACCAAGGTTGAAGGTTTTTATGCTGCGGGCGAAGTTGCTTGTGTTTCTGTTCATGGAGCAAATCGGCTTGGGACAAATTCATTGCTTGATATAATTGTCTTCGGTCGTCGAGGTGGGAAGAAAATGGCTGAATATATCAAAGAACGTGATTTCGCCCCGCTTCCAAAAGATGCGGACGAATGGACGAGGAAAACGGTCGAAAGATTGCTTAACAGCAATGGGAAAGAGAGAGTCTCACATATAAGAAGAGAACTACAGGAAATAATGATGGATAAAGTTTCCGTCTTTAGAACTGCTGAGGGAATAAAAGAAACGATCGAGAAAATTAAAGAGTTGAAGGAGAGATATAAAGAGGTTAAAATAGATGACAAAGGGAAGAAATTCAACACTGACCTTATCGAAGCGATTGAACTTGGTAATTTGCTTGACACCGCTGAAGCGATCGCATATAGTGCTTTAAATAGAACCGAAAGCAGAGGGGCTCATTATCGTGAAGATTATCCGAATCGCGATGATCAAAACTGGCTTAAGCATACACTTATTTACAAAAACGAAGAAAAGGAGCCGATTATAAAATACAAACCTGTCGTCATAACTAAAATTCCACCAATGGAAAGAAAATATTAAAAAACCTAAAAATGAGGTTTGAAAAATGAAGGTAACCTTTAGAATCTTCAGATTTAACCCCGAAACGGATAGTAAACCTTACTATAAAGATTACCAAGTCGAAGCAGACCCTAAAGATCGCGTAATCGATGTCCTTCACTACATAAAAAATGAAATCGACGGGACTTTGACTTTCAGACGCTCATGTTTACATGGAATTTGTGGTTCCGACGGGATGAGGATAAATGGTAAAAATATGCTTGCTTGTTCGATACTTTTGCAAGATCTTGGCTATACAGACAGAAATAAAACTTACAAAAATCCGATCGTTGTTGAGCCATTGCCGGGGATGCCGATAATCAAAGACCTTGTAACAGATTTCACCGACTTTTGGAAAAAGTATGAGGCTGTCAAGCCGTATCTTATCACTAAAACACCTCCGCCTGAACGAGAGCGCCTACAAAGCCCTGAGGATGTTGAATTGATTATGGAGGCATCTAAATGTATCCTTTGCGCATGCTGTACAACCAGTTGTCCATCGACATGGTCAAATGATAATTACCTTGGTCCCGCTGCGTTGCTTAAGGCTTATAGATTTATATTTGACTCGCGCGACGATGCAGCAGATGAGAGACTTGATATAATTGATACCCCAGAGGGCGTATGGCGTTGTCATACGATCTTTCACTGCGTTCAAGCATGTCCTAAGGAAATTAACATCACTTGGCATATCTCTCAACTGAAGAAAAAACTTGTTGAAAGGGAAATTTAATTTGAAGAACAGGCGGTCCCATATCGGGACCGCTTTTTTATTCCTCTTTTAAACTTCTCAGATAATCAAAACTGTATATCCCCGTATTATGCCCATCGCCCCAAGTTATTTGAATTGCGTAATGTCCAACCAAGTTTATTTCTTTTATTTCATATTGACCCGAGACAGGCAATTTAACAAGTTGCCCTTCTTCTCTTTCTGTCGAACAAGTTGCACATGGACAATTGTCCCGCAAGAACTTTAATGTAAATGTGCTTTCATAGCCATCGTTCCAAGTGAATTTCAATTTGTTCTCGTCTATTCTTTCGATCTTAGTTGGGTAAAGCATTTTGCGAAAAGGTTAATTTGTTTTTAATTTTTAGTTTGAAGATAAAAATTTAATCCTGAATTGTCAAGTTAGAAATGGAAACGCTCGGAGAAAAAGTCGTTAAAGTTTTCATCCCCGAATTTGGCGATGTTTATTTCAATCTTCAAAAATACTTTACAACGATTTCCGAGGAACATAAATTTATCTATTATTTCGATTCGGAGGGAAGATTTATGGGGGGATTTTTCAACGGCATAAGCTACAGGCGTGGACTTGACAATAGGATGATGAAAAAATTTTTCGATGAGGATAAGTTCAAGGTTAAAATTTTTGTGGGTGAAGATGAAAAGAAAAAGGTCATCGATGACGTAATCGAAAGGGTTATGAAAATTAAAAAGGCTTTAAAAAATTATGAGGATGCGTTCGACATCATCAATCGGCTTGATAAAATTTTAGAATGGGATTATAAAAAACTTGAAATAGACGGGCTCAGATTTTTCTCCATTTACAAACCGATCAGCATTTTACCGCCGGATCAATATCTTTCGCTCGTATTGCAACCTGCGGAGGGATGTTCATGGAATAAATGCACTTTTTGTAGTTTCTATCAAGATAGAAGGTTTAGAGTTAAATCCCCAGATGAATTTTTAGAACATGTGAAAAAAGTTAAGAACTTTTTCGGGAGTTCGATCGGTTTAAGAAAATCGATCTTCCTTGGCGATGCGAACGCATTGATAATTCCGCAAAAAAGATTGGTCGAACTTATCAAAATCGTCCATGCTGAATTTCCAATCGCAGGAAAAAGGGAGGGATTTGATTATGTTTTTGATGGGATTTATTCTTTTCTCGATATTTTCGGGGCGGAGAGAAAAAGCGTGGATGATTATGCTGAACTGAAAGATTTGCAAGTGAGAAGAATTTACATCGGGCTTGAAACCGGTGATGATGAGTTGTTTAAATATCTGAACAAGCCGGGTTCCCCGGGTGAGTGTATTGAAGTGGTTGGAACAATCAAAAACGCTGGGATAAATGTCGGAGTGATAATTTTGGCTGGCGCAGGCGGTGTGAAATTTTATGATAAACATGTTAAGAATACAATTGAAACGATCTTGAAAATGCCACTTGGAAAAGGAGATATAGTTTACATTTCTCCTCTTGTCCTCGATGAAGCAGATGAGTATGTTAAGATAATGAATGATATTGGCTCGAGAACTTTGGATAAATTTGAAATTGCAAAGCAAATCCAAGAGATTAAAAACGAACTTAAAGATTTGAATAACCTTGGCGTCAGAGTTACACTTTATGATATCCAAGAGTTTATTTATTAAGAAAAAGTGGGAACAAATATGGAATTTGACAGAATTCGGGGCAATGTTGGCTTATTTCTGGGATTAATTCTATTTGTCGCTATTTTGCTTATCCCCATACCTCGAGCTTTTATCGATTATTCAAAATTAACTCTAAACTCAAGTGAAGTCACACCTGAAGTTTTAAGGCTTGCCTATAGCATGAAAGTTACTTTATCTCTTATGATCTTGATGATCGTTTGGTGGATAAGTGAGGCGGTTCCAATTCCTGTGACATCGCTTTTGCCCGGCGTAATTTTACCGCTCTTTCATACATATGGATTTCAAGACGGAAAATTTATCAATTTGGACGGGAAAAGTGTGTTATTAAACTATGCTAATCCGATAATTTTTCTTTTTCTTGCAGGTTTTTTAATTGCGGGTGCAATGCAAAAGTGGGGACTTGATAGAAGAATAGCCTTGTGGATTTTAACACGGGGGAATATAGCCAAAAGCCCGGGAAAAGTTTTATTTGGTTTAATAGTTGCAACTGCGTTTATTTCAATGTGGGTTTCAAACACCGCAACAACAGCTATGATGCTTCCGATCGGTTTGGGGATACTAAATAAATTAAATGTCGACTATAATTCAAGGTATGCGAAAGCGATGATGCTTGGGATAGCTTACTCTGCTTCCATTGGTGGGCTTGGGACTATAATCGGTACGCCTCCGAATGGAATTGCGGTTTCAATTCTCGAAAAAGGAAATATAACGCGAATAAATTTTCTCGAATGGATGTCATTTGGTGTGCCGTTTGTCATTTTTGCTTTGCCAATTTTATGGCTTGTTTTAAAACTCGTTTTTAAGTTCGAGTTAAAGTTTGACGAAGAGGTTAAAGATGTATTGATAAGTGAAAAAGAAAAATTGGGCAAACTATCCCGTGCAGAAAAGTTGACACTGGTTGGCTTTTTATTGACTGTTTTTCTATGGGTGACGAATCCTTTTTGGAGTTTAATTCCAGTCCTTGGGCGAAAACTTGAATGGTTTGATGAATATCTAATTGCTGTATTTGGATGTGTGATTTTATTTATTTTGCCGGTGGATTTGTCGAAAAGAAAGTTTGTCCTTGATTGGGGCGATTCAAAATATGTTGATTGGGGAACTTTGCTTTTGTTTGGTGGGGGAATTGCCCTTTCGGATGCCTTGTTTAAAACTGGACTTGCGAATGTAATGGCAAATGAATTCATAAAAATTTTCGGTCACCCTTCACCATTTCTTCTTATGTTTATGGTCGTGATTTTTATGGATTTGTTAACCGAGGTCACTTCGAATACAGCTGTGACATCGATGATGGTTCCGATTTTGATTTCGATTAGTTCTGGGGTTGGTATAAATCCTTTGATTTTGGTTTTGCCTGCAACTTTTGCTTCGTCAATGGCATTTATGTTGCCCGTTGCAACTCCGCCGAATGCCCTCGTTTACGGCTCAAGATATGTAACATTGCTCGATATGTTGAAGGCAGGTTTTGTCCTTGATATAGTGATGTGGCTTTACATTTCAGCAATGTTTTATGTTTTATTTTCAATTAGTTTATAGGTAGGCTAAAAACGAAAGAAAAGAAAAAATGATTGAATATG
>FWWL01006913.1_pt1 | contig 15968 bp, 10 predicted proteins | sample 2228331 | NCBI WGS metagenome assembly FWWL01 (sample SAMEA103939775, study PRJEB20133) | metagenome
ACTCTTTTCTGCGAATATGCTTGTAACAACCCATACAGATGGGAACACGACGATAGTTTCCAGAAATGAAATTCGATGTAATATAGGTTTTTGTAAACATTATGGGTAGGGAAAGAATCATTAAGATAAGAAATGTAGGGGCGAAAAATCTTTCGCCCAAAAACCGGAATGAGATAGGCATTTCCCTTCTTCAATCAGGACATAACGCAAATCGCCGAACAAACAATTCTGACCCGATGTAGATATAGGAAAACATTCTGGGATGTAGGAAAAATCATTAGGAAGGGGAATGTAGGGGCGAAAAATCTTTCGCCCCACATATTTCTGGAGGTTTTTTATGTTCGGAGGTTAGATAAGTATTTCTTAAAATTTCTGGAGGTGTGCAATAGATTCATTCATGAAAAATATAGAGTTAACTAACGGACTGGGAAGGATAAATCGGAGAAGGAGCGCATATCCCTCTGTGGTTCTCCATACTTCTCCGTGTTCTCTGTGGTGAGTAAAATTTAACTATAAAAAAGCAAAAAAATATAAAGGTAAAGGTAATATGCCTTTCCTCAGTTATGGAATTGTCCTTAAGTAAGCATTACCTACCTGCAAGTTGTTTGATTTTAGCAAGGATATGTTCAGGGTCCAGTCCCTGATAGGTTATATGTTCCGTTAAGCCTCCTTTACCGGGTTTGGTAACACCCATATAATCATATTTCGGAGCATACCCTCTTTGAAGAAGATAACTTCCAAAACGGCTGCCTAATCCGGTCTTAATATTCTGAGCCTCCACTACTAAAACAAATGGGGATTTGCCTAAAAAGGACATCATCTCTTCATCTACCAAATTGAGTGTAGGTTTATTAATTAAGCCTACATCCAATCCCTGTTCTCTTGCCTGTTCTACAGCGTCTAAAGCACGATATAACATTTCTCCGTAAGAAACGACATACCCTGCAGAGCCTTTACGGATAATCTCATCTTTCCCAGGGACAAATTGATAATCTCCATCATAAAATTTTGTCCCATCTTCTCTGCATATAAAAGGCACTTTACTCCTTGTGGTAAAAATAAAACGAATTCCTTCGTCTTTCCATATACGGTGAACAATTGCTTTCAGTTGCAATGAATCTGCGGGGAAGTAAAGACGAGTATTGTCGCCTTCTGGCAGACCATTATCGGCAAAGAAAATATTAATTCCATAGTGGCAGGTATTGTCTGCAATATCATCTACTCCAGCATGAGAGAAATGACAAATTACATTAGCCCTATTCAGTCGTGCCATTGTCAATTCGGAGATTATCATTTCTAAGAAAGCAGAGAAAGTGCTAAATATCCCTTGTTTCCCTTTTTCAAAGCCGAAACCTGCCGATGCGGAGAAATTTCCGCGTTCCTGCACACCACCATTGATAAATACTTCGGGATGAGCAACGCGAATAGCTTTCAAACCAGTAGAACCTTCCAGGTCGGAGTCAATTACTAATATTTTTCTATCCGCCTTTTCTTCAGGATGCGAGGCAAGATATTCTTTTACTATATTTCCAAACTCTGTTCGGTTACTGCACTGTTCTTTGGCACAACCACGATAGGTTCTGCTCGTAGAAATTTTTTCAACTTTATTCAAGTATTCTATAACCTCAGGCATACCTCGTTTTTCAAAATAGGCAATGGCATTATCTTTTCCGATAACATCATGCCCAGAATGATTTCCTTCTATACCTGGCACACCTGGAGCCATAACTCGCTTATTAACCAGAGCGACAGGACCCTGGGTTCTGACTGCTTTAATCATTCGTTGTGCTAAACTTTCTACATCTTCACCTTGACCTATATCCACCGTCAAACCATGTCCGGTTAGTGTTTTAGCAATATCATAGCCGGGTAAATAATCAGAAGGATGACCTGAGATAGTTACATTATTGTCATCAATGCACAGTTTCACATTAATTTTCTGTGCCACTGCGAGGCGTGCTGATTCCGCGTCATTCCCCTCCTGCTGTGAGCCATCTGAGCCTAACATAAACACGACTTTATCAGGATTTGCCAGAGCCACTCCGTTTACAAACGACCATAGATGACCTAAACGACCTGAGGCAAACTTTATCCCCAAGTCGTGTTCTATTTCCGGATGCCCATAAAGTCCATAATTGGCTTCCCGATAATGTAATAGATATTCAAAGGGGATAATCCCGTTGAAGGCGGACATTGCATATTGTATTGCGACACGATGTCCCGCCTCATCAAAATACACCGGATAAACTTTATCCGAACCTTTCATAAAACTATCTAATATCAACACTTCTGGAACAATGCTATAAGCACCACCTGTATGTCCTCCTAAACCGCGAATCCCTGCCACAGCAGTATAAAATATTATTGTATCCCGCACAATTTGAATGTTTGTTTTCAACTGTTCCAATTGTTCTTTTGAAAATTCCTGAGTAAATGGGTCAACGGCTATTGGCTTATATCTGGATACATCAACAGGGAAACTCATATTACTTCTCCTCTAATTATCTTTTGTAATTTTTGAGAATGTAATATATCAAAAACAGCGGTTAAATCTCTAATCTAAAAAAGGAGATAATATCGGCAAACACAGATTAGTTTTTCTGAATGGGAATTATTTTTCTCTGGACAAGATTATTATAAATTTCCTTAGATACGAAATCATGTCCTGCAACGGTAAAATGGATAGTATCCAGAAGTAGTTGTTTAATATCACTCTTCTCAAATGCAGGAATTAAATTGAAATATGGAATTTTCAGTTCTTCCAATAAAGGGATAAACCCCGGAGGTAACCAAAGGGTATCTCCATGTAACATTGGGAAGATACAAACAAGGACCGCTATATTTTTCTCTTGCGATAATTTTGCCAGTTCGGAATAGGGTTCCCTCAGTAATGCTAATTCATCCTGTTTAGTCCGACTATAAATAGTTAATAAATTTAGAAAAGAAACGGTTCGCGAAGGTCCCCGAAAGAAGTGCCACCAGAGTCCTCCGTCAAAGCCTATCTGTCCATCATTCGGACAAAAACCGATAATAATCAGGTCGGGCTCATAGTTAATTACTTTTGTTTTGACGAGTTCTATCTCCTGTTCCGCATTGTATCCACCTACTCCAAAATTCAACACTTCAAACTTTAAGTTACCACCTTCATTCTGGCGAAGTAATTGCTCTAATTTTTTTGGATATGTATCTTCTAATCTCTGTCGCCAGCCAAAAGTAACAGAATCCCCTACTACGGCTATTCTAAAAACATTTTTCGGTTTCTTCTTGTTATATTCATAGTCCCGAAACCCATCAGAGTTAATTTTTATTATGTCTGATATCTCAGCGTTGGGACGCAGTTCATACATTAATTTTTTATTTTGTGAACGGATATGAACAATACTATTCCCATCCGATTGCCACATAAAACGACTTGCCTGCATAGGGTCTACTTCCCACGCAGAACCGTCATATCGTGGGTCAACAGGAATAAATACCCCCATAGATTTAAGCAATCTTATTTCCCAATAAGCAAAAAATATTTCACTAATTGCTACACATAAAAGGAGACTGGCGAGAAGTAGACTTCCATTCAATAAAAGGTTTTTTATCCTATCAAATAGAAAAGGATTTTTGATATTTTTTGAAGTATCATTACCATTCATAACAGTAGTGTCAATTGTGTTAAACTAAAACATAAGGTTGTCTAATATTGTAATCGGTTTCAGGTTCTATATTCTAAATAAGGCTTAACTATGGATTTGGAGCAGTATATTGAAAAAGTGCGTTTTCCAGAAATGGTGTATGTAACAAGACCGATGATGCCTCCTATGGAGGATTTTCAGTCTTACCTCTCATCAATATGGAAATCGCTTTGGCTCACGAATGAGGCATACTGGCATCAGAAATTTACTGAGGCGTTGAAACAATATCTGCAAGTGCCGGAAGTAGTTTTGTTTTGTAACGGGACAATTGCCTTGCTAATTGCCTTAAAGATTCTTAATATCAAAGAGGGTGAGGTAATTACAACGCCTTTTACTTTTCCTGCAACTCCTCATATTATTTGCTGGAATGGCTTAACACCTGTTTTTTGTGATATTGAACCCGGCGGTTATAATTTAGACCCCAAAGAGGTGGAAAAGGCTATTACGTCTAATACGAAGGCTATTTTACCTGTTCATGTTTATGGAATTCCCTGCAATGTGGATGCCTTTGATGCTATTTCTAAAAAGTATTCTATCCCTGTGATATATGATTCTGCCCATACCTTTGGGTGCTGGTATAGGGGAAAATCTTTGTGCTTTTATGGAGACATTTCCGTCCTCAGTTTTCACGCTACAAAACTGTTTACTACCGCGGAAGGGGGTGCTCTGGTATGCCATAAACCGGAACAGGCACGATTGGCATATTTTATGAAGAACTTCGGAATTGCAGACGAGGAAACAGTTATCGGTGTGGGCATAAATGGGAAGATGAGTGAACTTTCTTCCGCATTTGGTCTTGCCTGTCTGCCCCGAGTAGAAAAAGAAATCAAGAAGAGAAAGGAAATATATAAGTTGTATTGTGAGCAGTTGAAAGACTGCCCGGGAATTAAGACAGTTCCCGAACCAGAGGATTGCGAGTGGAATTATGCTTATTTTCCAATTGAAATAAGTAAAGAAGAATATGGTATTTCAAGGAATGAATTATACCGCAGGTTCCGCCAGTGTAATGTAGTTGTTCGTAAATATTTTTATCCCCTGTGTAATCAAATTCCCTATTACGCTAACCGGGATGATATTCCTAAACTTCCTGTGCCGGTTGCGGAAAAGACAGCGGAACAGATTTTATGCCTGCCGATGTATGGGAATTTACCGCATAAATATGTTATAAAGATTTGTGAGATGATAAAAACCTTCCGGGAATGGCGTGAGGTATGAAAAGAAACAAACATTCAAAACTAAATTCTACAATCCGAGTAATGATTTTTCCGGGAGGAACAGAAATAGGACTGGAAATTTTCCGTTCTTTAACCTATTCCCGACATCTTGAATTATTCGGTGCAACCAGCCTTAAAAGTGATGCTGGATGTGCCTTATTCAAAAACTATATCGCAGGGTTACCTTTCGTTAATGAACCTTCTTTTTTCTCCGAATTTAACCGCATATTAAAGCAACTAAAAATTGACTTTATTTTTCCAGCCCATGATACAGTAGGTTTATCCCTGTCAGAACATCAAAAAGAGTTGCCGTGTCGTGTGCTTATATCACCGCTGAAAACCTGTAAGATTTGTAGGGATAAACTGAAGACTTATAATTATTTTCAGAAGATACTTCCTATCCCACAGGTATATAACAAGGTGGAAGAAGTATCCCAATTCCCTGTATTTTTGAAACCCAGAGTAGGTGAAGGTTCAAAAGGTGTATACATAGTAGAGACAAAAAAAGAATTGATAGGGATATTAGAAACAAAGAAAGATTTATTGATATTAGAATATCTACCGGGCAGGGAATATACGGTGGATTGTTTTACCAATTATAAAGGGGAATTACTCTTTGTAGGGGGTAGAGAACGCATACGCACTTCGCACGGGATTAGTGTAGATACCCAGATTGTTCATGATGAACGATTTGTCCAGTATGCAAAAGCAATCAATAAGCATTTGAAACTTCGTGGAGCATGGTTTTTCCAATTAAAAGAGAGGAAAAATAAGGAATTAGTTTTACTTGAAATTGCACCGCGAGTGAGTGGTGGAATGGGACTGTTCCGTAACCGTGGTGTAAATTTGCCGTTGTTAACTGTATACGATGCTATGCGGATTCCAGTAGAGGTAATGGAGCAATCCTTTCCTGATAAAATGCTGAGATGTTTATTTAATTACTTCCCAAATAATTTTGTTTCATTCCATCCAAAAAGAAATAAAAGAAAATATACCTTTGACCATGTATACATTGATTTTGATGACTGCCTTGTTATACATAATAAATTGAATTATCCTTTAATACTGTTCCTGTATCAATGCAAAGAGGCGAATATTCCGGTAACAGTTTTAACACGGCATAAAGGGGAGTATAATATTCAATTGCAGGAATTTGGATTGGATAAACTAATTAATAATTTTATAGAGGTGAAAGACAACGAAAGGAAATCGGTTTATATCAAAGGGAAGAAACCTATTTTTATTGATGATTCATACAGAGAACGCAAAGAAGTTTATGACGTAAAAAAGATTCCTGTGTTCAGTGTAGATATGATAGAAAGTTTGATAGACTGGAGTTTATGGTATGGATGAACATGAATTTATAGAGTTTGTTGGTAAAACATATACTCGTGGTTCGATGCAGGACAGAGTTATAAGGGAACTTATCGTTCGGACTATTCGTCCTTATCTTTCTCCTCAAATGGTAGCACTTCAATTAGGATATGGAGAAGGTGTGGATACGGAAATGTTAGTGCCATTAGTTGGAGAATTAGATATTGTTGAAGGGAATACCGCCTTTATTTGGGAAGGCGAAAAGAAAAATTATCCGAATGTACGATTTATTCCTTCCCTTTTTGAAGAATTAACTTTAGAAAAAACAGGTAAGCAATATGATGTCATATTTGGGATTTATGTTTTAGAACATGTTCAGAGTGTACCACTGGTATTGGAACGGGTTCGGAGACTACTTCTGCCCAATGGTATATTCTATGCGGTAGTTCCCAATGCCCGTTCTCTTTCACGACAATTAGCCCGACACATGGGACTTCTCTTGGAATTAACAGACCTCACTACTCACGACCTAGAACATGGACATCGGAGGATATATGACCGTGTCCGTCTCAACCGTGATTTGGAAAAAGCAGGATTTGAAATTATTCATCAAGGGGGGATATTCCTGAAAATATTAGCAGATTTCCAGTTAGACCAGTTATATCGTTCAGGGATATTGGGACCTTCACAAATTGAAGGGTTATACAGGTTAGGAATGGAATACCCTGACCTCTGCGGTTCTATATTTACCATTGCCAAAAAAGGTAAATTTTCTCCCTTGGAGATGGAGGTTCTATAAAAATGAACGGCGAGGAAACAGGTGCCGATATAGAGTTTTCTGTGGTGATTAGTTGTTATTACGAAGAAAAAAGTATTGAAGAATTTCATCGCCGATTACGAGATACACTGGAAATGACAGGTCGGTCTTATGAAATTATTTTCGTCAATGATGGGAGCACTGACGGCACCTGGGAAAAGTTAAAAGAGATTTATCAGAAGGATGAAAAAGTATTTGCGATAATCAATCTTTTCAAAAACTCAGGTCAGCAGGCAGGGGTAACTGCTGGAATTATGGAAGCACGAGGGAAAGCGATTGTGCTTATTGACAGTGATTTGCAATTAGCCCCGGAAGATTTACCAAAACTGATTGAAAAATATGATGAAGGATACGATATTGTAAGCGGATACAGAGTAAATAGACAGGACAGCATGTTCCGAAAAATCCCTTCAAAGATAGCTAACTGGATTATGCGGAAGTCATCAGGAATACCTTTAACTGATTTCGGTTGCACCTATAAAATTTATAGGGCAGACCTTGTTCGTGCCTTTGAATATAGTCCTTTCAATATCTTTCGGACGGCTGATGTGGTCTCTCGCGCAGGTAGATGTGTAGAAGTCCCTGTCCAGCACTTTCCACGCCCTTATGGGAAGTCGGGTTATACTTTCTGGCGTTTGTGGCAATACAATATGGATAACCTCGTTCGTATGTCTCCGAGACTATTCCAATGGTTGGCTATGATATGCTTGTTTTTCGGATTCCTCTTCTTTGTGCGAATCGTTTCTGCCTTCTTCTGGGACTTCCGAATTATGAATGAAATTACGCCCGGACTTATCCTGAATGTCATTATCTTTTCCTTACTTGTGATTGTTGGAATTCTTTCTATAATTGGTGAGTTTGCTATGCGTTCTTTCCTCGCTCTGTATCGTATTCCCGCATTCATTGTCCGTGAAAAATGGATACGGAACAGAACATAAGCAATAGTAGAAAAAAAGATAAGATTGATGCATCAATGACTTCACATACAAAACCACTGAAGAAAAAGATACTCCTTTTGTGTCTCCAGATAATTCTCTATCTCTTACCTATAATTTTATTAGTCTCTCTGGAAGTTACCTTACGACTAATAAAAATAGGTGAAGACCGTAGCCCGCTAATTAAAAAACAAATTCACAACCTATCCTTTTATCTTCCCAACCGGAGTTTTTACCAGCAGTTCTTTGATATGCCCCTTCATAATTTTGTGAATTGGGACCATCTTGATTTTTATGTTCCTTCACAGAAGGATAAAAATACCTTCCGCATTTTCATTTTCGGTGAATCTGCAATGTATGGATTGGAATCTTCGGCAAGACAGTTAGAGGTAATGTTGAGACAGTCTATCCCCCAAATGAAATGGGAAATTTATAATGTTTCCTGTCCAGGTATCAACTCACATGTCCTTTATTTTCTCGCAAAGGCATGTGCAAAGTTATCGCCGGATTTCTTCATCATCTATATGGGAAATAATGAAACAATAGGACCTTACGGGGAACATTCTCTCATTTACAAATATCCTTCATTAAGAAAAAATATTTTTATACGATTGCATACATATTTAAAATCCCTACGAACGGTCCAATTGTTGGAACGAAATAAACTAAAACACGAGAAGGTGGAAAAACCAATAGATTTAACTCCCTACATTCCCCGACAGGGACAAGAAGCAAAGACAATCTCATTATATGAACACAACCTCCGGGATATGATAAAAGTCGGAATAAACAATAACGCTCATGTGATAGTAGGCACTATTTCATATAATAGGAAATTTGGAAGGAAACAGGAAGAATGGAGTTCTATCCAATTAGAGCAAACGGAAATGAATAAATGTATCACTCGTGTATGCAAAGGATTTTCAAGAAATGTGACATTGGTAGATATTGACACTATGCTTGCAAAAAGTTCTGACGATGGAATCCCAGGGTATCAATTCTTTTGTGATAATATCCATTTTACTTTTCAAGGGAATTACCTGCTTGCAAGCGAATGGTATAAAGCAATCATAACCGAATTAAAATATAGAAACATTGTAACATTAGAGGGAATTAAACCTTCAATAACAATAGAAGACTGTGCTCTATATCTGGGATGGAATAAAGCCACAGAATTATGGCAAATCCAATTGCAAAAGGCAGTAATCACTGACCCTGTTTCTCTTGAAATCCTTTCACAAAAAGAAAAATCTTTGTCAGAGATTTTAGGAGAAAATTTAGAAGAAAAAATTGTTGAAGGGTATTCAACTGCATATCAACTCAATCCGAATGATGAGAAAATATATATGCAATTAATTGAATGGCTTCTTAAAACCCAAAATTCTCAAAAAGCATTGGAAATAGCAGAGAAATTTATAAAAAAATATCCTTATTCCAGAATCGCTATGCGATTGGTAGGAAATGTTTATGCAAATATAGGGGAAATAGATAAAAGTATAGAAATGCTCCAACAATGTTTGAAATATTATCCAGATGACGGATTGGCAAAGGACAGTCTTAATTTAATGAAAAAATACAAAAAATAATATTTTTAATATCACATAGTAATATGAAACCAGTAAAGACAAAACTGATAGATATACTCCTTTTACTTTTTATTATTTGCTTATCTATATGGATTGCTTATTCTCATCTTACAACCCGTGTTAACACAATTGGAAGAGACTATCGTTTTGAGCAGGAATGGCTCGTCAGTGCTATCTCTATAGCGTGTGGACAGGGTTTCACAACGCCTACGGCTCCCTATCCCCCTAAAATGCAATCTTTTTTAGAGCAAAAGACAGAATCTATGGAATTCACAGACCTGCCGAAAGATTGGAGTAGATGGGCAAACAGTCCTTTCGTCAAAACACACCGCTATTTAATAACCACTATTGGTTATTTTTGGCGATTATTTGGAATACACTGGGAAGTACTGAAATTTTATGCAGGGGTAATGTTCATAATAACCATCGTTGCCACATACATAACAATATATATGATTGCTGGTAGAGTTTCCGCCCTCATAACTACCGTTCTTGTGATAAACGCTCCATCTTTACTTTTTCTTCTTCCATCTATTAGGGATTATTCAAAGACCACTTTCTTTATGCTATTTCTGGCTATATCAATAGTCCTATTACTGTCATCCTATAAAGGAACCTGGAAACAAATTATTACTATCTTTTTTCTGGGAGCAGTAATTGGTTTTGGACTTGGTTTCCGTCAGGATGTGCTTATTTTATTTTTCCCAGGATTATTTTTCACTGGGCTTATAACACTCCGACTCCTCCATGAGAAAAAAATTATCGCAGGTATAAGTTGTATCTTTCTGTATCTGATTTCATTTTTCATACCTGCCTATCCCATTTTATCCGCTATGGCAGAAGATAAGGGAGCAGTATCCAGCCACTCATTAGTGCAGGGATTGGCAACTACTGTTGAACATTCTTCATTAGGTGGAGAGGCTTCCTATAGAATTGTCTATGATTCAAATGATATGCTTGTGCACTCAACAATTGCCTCTTTTGCTCGGCGGACAGGTTTTCAAGAAGCATTTAATAACTATCTTTCCCCCGCTTATGGTAAAGCAGGGAGAGAATATTTCCGAACAGTTGTAAGATATTTCCCAGCAGACTTATGGGGGCGAGTTTTATCCGCATGCGGAAATTGTTTTTCTACTTTGTATAACTTTACAAAGGAGCAACGCCTCAGCCATCCTGAATTCAATCGCCCCTGCTCATCACTATTTTTTGTTGACCATTCTTATGTATGGGATACTCCACTTGCATATCTCGGACCGTGGATATTATTAGGACTCGTGATGACTATAAGTATTAAAAACATCTGGAAAGGCATAATCTTTGCAGGTATCTCTGGTTACCTTCTTGGCTACCCTTCTATCTTGTTTGAATACCGTCATGTAGTTCATTTAACACCTATTTTATACGGAATGCTAATCGGTTTCATTTATGAAATGATTACAGGGAGTTATTATCTTGTTCTTGGAATTCATCAAAAACAAATAACGATGAAAAGTATCCTGACTGGAATAAGAAACAGTATCTTTGTTCTTTTATTTGTCGTTCTTTCTTGTGCTTTACTTTATGGATGTTTATTGCTATGGCAAAAGCATCAATTCAAAAATCTAATAGCCTTCTACCAGAAATTAAAATGGGAAGAAGTAAATACAACTCTGAATGATAACGAACTTAATCTTTTAATCCAGCCTTCAAAAACTTTACCTTCCTTTGAAGATATTTCTAACTTACCTCCGATGGAAACACCATTTGAATTTCTACGGGCTGATTTTGAGTTTCCCGAAAAGTTCCCCGTTTATTCTCGTTATGATAGTACTTACTTCGCAGTAGATTTTTCTGAACCACTGGATACCCTGCTTGATTTTTATGAAACCCAGTATGTAAAACCTCTTCGGGTTAGTTTTTATTTCCCTGTTTATTCCGCTTCAACTATTAAACCCCGAAATGAAATTGTTTTTGTCAATCAGGAACCCATCATCTGGGTTCGTGGGGAATGGAAAGGCATAGAAATACCTAAAGGATATGAAAAATATTTTCGCGGATTATATCGTGCAGTAAATCCTGCCGAACAACCTTTTATAATAACTGTAGCGGTGCCTGAAAATGATACTATAAAAGGCAATTATAAACACTGGCGATTTGCATGGAATTATAAAAATGTTCGGAACAATATCAAACGATACGAACAATATGAAATCCCACAGGGAAAGTGAGGAACAAAAACATCCAATAATAGTTTTCTATTCAAACACCATTATCTTTTTTTTGTTCCTATTATTAGGAATACTTCTCCGCTTATATAGAATTTCACAGGAGTCCATATCTTTAGAAGAATATGCTTGCATAGCAAATTTAAACCTCCCTTCTTTACTGGAATTTATCCGTGAACAGAGAAATACCTATCCCTACGGCGGGATATTATTCCCGTTACTTCAATACTGCTGGGGAAAATATTTCGGGATAGGAATTGTTTCACTTCGTCTATTTAGTATCTGTTTCTGGATAGCATTTTACCTAATGTTTTGGTTCGTGCTGAATCAACTTGAAAAGCAGAATAAATTACCGCCACAAAGCAAAATTATTGTTGCAATAGGAATTACCTTATCTCCTGCCTTGATTTTTATTGGTCAGGAAGCACGAATGTATATGGCGTATATGTTCTTTGTTTGGTGTTCTTTTTTTATTTTCATATATATGTTAGAAAAGTCTCAAAACACTTTATATACTCTCCTCTGGATATTGGTCAATCAGTTATTACTCTGGACACATCACCTCGGGATAGTTATTTGGGCTGCAGAATTTTTGCTTTTATTCCTTTTTCAAATCAAAGGGAACAAAAATATCAAAAGAATTCTTTTCCTTGCAGGGATACATAGTATATTACTCCTTCCGTGGCTTTTTTGGATTATTACCATTCCGCCTCAACCATCTGAATTACATCAATATTACCTAAAACCATCGTTAGGACAATTAATCTCTTTCCCTTTCATTTTAAACCTCGTCGGAAAAGGTGCCATTTGTCCGATTGGAATCCTTAACCCATGGCAATATTCATATACAACTTTTGGAAGTTTCTTACATCATTCCCAAACCGGTTTTGAAATTGCTCTTATTATTTTTTCTGCAATGGGTTTCTTAGGCCTACTATATGGCGGAATAAAAGGAATATTGTATAAAACAAAAAATCACATCCCCTGCTTTTTCATATCTCTCTTTGTTATTCCACCGATTGTTCTTTTCATTATGGCACAGGTAGGTCCTCCTGTTTTCACTACACGATACATTGTTTTCCTCATACCTCTGCATTTCTTAGGATTAAGTTATTTCCTGCAAAACATAAGAAAGTCACTGCGATTATTTGCTTTATTCTTCCTTATCACAAGTCTTTTCTATCAGTTTGGGATTATGACAAAAAGTGCCTGGCGAATGGACTGGAAACAGGTTGGAAAAACCATCACTGAGACTGCGGGGAAAAACGATTTGGTCATTATTCGTGACCCCTTCTGGAAAACAATCTTTAATATAAATAATCCAGACTTTCATATACCCGTAGTAGATGCATATACAGAAGAAGGACTCACACAACTCACTTCCCAATATTTTGCAAGTATTAAAACAAGGGAGAATACTAAAACAAAAGTATGGATTGTTATCCCGGATGTTTATGGAACAGGCTTGAATATTTTTCCAAACATATTACAGCAATATAAACTACCTTTTTTTGTCTATAGCTTTCCAGGGGAACAAAAAATTTATTTGTATCTGGTAACTTACTCTGATAATTTCATTCCTCAAAAAATTTTTACATTTCATATCAACACAACTAAATTGATTCGAAGATTATTCAGAGATTTTTACAACATATCAGAGCGGTTTTATAAGCAACATCTTTATGACCACGACCGAACCCATTTTCATTTCATTCGGACAGCACTGGTACTGGCAAAACACAAAAAATATAATTCGGCTGATTACTTATTAAAATATGCGTGGGAACAAAATCCAAATCTAATTATTCAAACTTATAAAGAATTTTCTAATGCTTTCCATTTTCAAAAAGAATGCAATCTACTCCTTCCATCCTCACAAAATACAAATATTTCCTCTATGTTCTGGAACGGTGTTCAGTGCTTCTCGGAGGAAGATTATGAAGGGGCACTAACTTATTTCTCAACTCTGACAAAAGAATACAGCGAAGAACCTTTATTCTGGTGGTTTCTTGGGAATACTTATGATAAACTTGGAAAAACTGAAACTGCGGACTGGTCCTGGTCACAACTTTTTCACCTCCAGCCCTTATTACCTTTGGGCTGGCACTTCATCTATCAACCTTCCACAATTACCTGCGATAGAACCGCCTTTGATAATGCTATCCACAGAGCAGAAAAACTTCAAATCATCACCGAACATCTCCAAAAAGACATAGACCTCTCCCTCCTGAAATAGTAATTCTTTCTTTTCTATGGGATTTTATACACAACTACTTCGGGGTCTTGGTAACAAAGGGTTATTTTCTTCATCATATCTATATGGTGTTTGTGTTCATCGTCTTGTCTGAGGAGGATATAATTGATTCCTTGTTGTTTGCAGTAAGTTAGAAAATCACTGAACCTTTCCTCCTGCAGAGAATTCCAGAGATAAGTTAGAAACGCCATACGGTCTCCCAACTCACAATAGGGATTCATATATAACATCATTACATAAATCACTTTCCTACCTGCTGGCATAGCGGTCCATATCCCTGTAACTTCATCAGATAAAAATACATCTTCAGGTAAAGTATTATTTAATATCCAGTGGTAAACTTTATCATACTTCATTACCTCGTATATCAACTGTTTTTCTTCTCTTCCCCGATATAGTTCAGAGATAGGCGGAATAGGCTTGACCAATGTGGATATTCCTATCAGGAATACCATAGAAAGGATTAAAATATATGAACCTTTCTGAAGGAATAGGTGGACATTTCTTTGTTGGAGGAATCGCACAAAACTATTTGCCAATTGCAAAACTCCGTAAATAAACCAGAATCCTATGAGAGCGTGAGCGGACATAAAAACATGATGTGGTGGGAAAAAGGAAGGAATTATATGCCCATGAGTATGTAAAAACTGACAGAGCAATTGTTGAATTACTAATAACACAACAGCGAGGGCCCAAATTCTCAACCACCAGAGTTCTTCCTTTTTTCTATGGATAAACAGAAACAAAATAGACACAACTCCTATCACAGTAAATCCATTAGCACTTTTCAGTAGCGTATTGGGTAATTTTCCCCACTCCAGTGGAGTAGTAACATACAGGGAGGGATAGGGATTGCGTATGATGAATTGGTAGCGGATAAAAATGGGTAGCCAGTAAGCACTGCTGATAATCAAAGCCGTGACGAAAAGGAATCCTATATCTTTAACAAAATAGTTTATTTCTTTCTTATCAGAATACTTATATAGATAAATAAGATGGTCAATTGCATATATCACGATAATCAAACCTGCTTCTACCAAAATAGCAGTGTGCGTTAAAAATCCTAAGCCCAAAAACAAACCACTTAAAAATGAGTATTTTCGTTTCCTTTTCTCAACAAAGAGAATAAACATCAAAAGTGTTAAGAAGAAAAAAGTTTTGCCCCATTGTGGAGCAATCAGCCATGGTGAATATGTAGTATACATCCACTCCGGCAGATACGGATGTCTTGCAAAGATGACATAGACCAATCCCAAAAATCCTGCCCAGGGTCCCCATCGGTTCCATGCAAATAATAAAACAGAAACAGGGAGCAATAATTGCAGAAAAGGTCCTATCCGCATGCAGGTTTCCGGCAGTGGTGTGTCCAGAAAGTAACTGAAGAATGCAATCATTGCACCTGTAAGCGGGTTATACCAATTGACTTCCCCTTTCAGAATCGGGTCATCGGGATAATTTCCATCTATTATCGTTTGAGCAATTCCAATATCACGAAGCGGGTCCCAATTAAAGGGCCAATGGAAAGGTCGGGCACTGATAATACCAACTGCTAATGCAAATGAGAGAAAAATACAACACAAAATAAATGCAAAGACTTTATCTATAGTCCCAATAGTTTTAGGTGTTGTTCTGGATATAGATTGAATTCGTTCGCTATTTCCAGAAACTGATTGTATTACTTCCTCAACATGAGATTTCATCAGAATATTTACACCTTGTTTCAGTGATTACGCAAGAGCATATATAGAGCCAGTTGACGGAATATTTCTGCCTCTGCACCAAAACACTCCAGAGAAGATATGGCTTTCTGAGTATGTTCTACTGCCAATTTTTGTGATTGTTCCAGACCTATCAAAGCAGGAAAGGTTGATTTCTTATGTTCCTTATCGCTCCCGACAGGTTTTCCTAAAGTCTTTTCATCACCGGTCACATTCAAAATATCATCAACTATCTGAAAGGCA
>FWWL01006915.1_pt1 | contig 15959 bp, 13 predicted proteins | sample 2228331 | NCBI WGS metagenome assembly FWWL01 (sample SAMEA103939775, study PRJEB20133) | metagenome
ATGGGGCTTTTTTCTCATTAGGTTAAGAAAAATTATTTTTTCTTACCTTTATTTGCTTCAGCTTGAGCTATTGAATCAGCCTGAGCTTTAGCAATTGAATCTTGTCTTGCTTTTTCAATGCTGTCTAAGCGAGCTTGTTCAGCTTCGGCTTTAGCAATTGAATCTTTCATTAAAGAATCTCTTCTTAATGAATCTAAGCGAGCTTGTTCAGCAGCTTGTTCTTCGGCACTTGGGCCACAGGCTACGAATGACATCATGCCTGCAATCATTAAAATTCCAAATAATTTTTTCATAGGACTAATAGTAATTTTTAAAGTTAAGCGACGCAAAATTAAACAGGTTTTATATTCGTTGTACTCTTTTTTAAAAAAAATTTTTATAAAATTATAAATTGTTGAATTACTGATTGTTGTTGTGGTAATTTTCCCATTTTTCAATTAATTTTTGAAAGTCTTCGGGCAAATTGGAGTCAAAAGAAAGCATTTTTTTTGTTCTTGGATGTTGAAACGATAAACTTTTAGCATGGAGTGCATGACGAGGCATTAATTGAAAACAATTTTCTATAAACTGCTTGTATTTTGGAGCATTTCCACCTTTAATAATGGTATTTCCACCATATTTCGAGTCGTTAAAAAGTGGATGTTTTATGTATTCAAAATGTGCACGTATTTGATGAGTTCTACCGGTTTCAAGTGTACATTCGACCAATGAAACATAAGTATAATCTTTGATTACTTTATAATGGGTAACAGCAGGTTTCCCATGAGAACCGTCGGGGAAAACAGCCATTTTTTTTCTGTCTTTTAATGAACGACCTATATGCCCGGTTATAGTTCCTTCGGCTTTATCAAATATCCCCCAAACCATTGCTATATAAGTACGTTCTGTTGTTTTATGAAAAAATTGATTGGCTAAATGAGCATGAGCATAATCATTTTTTGCAATAACTAAAATTCCACTGGTGTCTTTATCTATTCGATGAACTAAACCGGGGCGAACAGTTTCTGATTGGCTTAATTGCTGAAAATGATAAAGCAATCCATTAACAAGAGTACCATAATAATTGCCTTTTGCTGGATGCACTACCATACCTGCTGGTTTGTTCACCACCAATAAGTCTTCGTCTTCGTATAAAATGTCAAGTGGTATATTTTCAGGAATTAGCTCATATTCGGTGGGTGGGTAGGGAAGTACAATGCTTATTTTATCATTGGGTTTTACTTTATAATTCGATTTTACAGCTTTTCCATTAACCAGAATGCAATTGGCTTCTGCTGCTTGCTGTATCCTGTTTCTCGATACCTGATTTAGCCTGTTGACCAAAAATTTATCTATTCGCAAAGGTGTTTGACCTTTGTCAACAATAAGATGATGATGTTCATAATACTCGTTTGATTCTTCCGATTGAAGTTCTATATCAAAGTCATCTGATATCATGGATGTTGAATGATGATTTTTTGATTATAGATTTTTCCTTCTGATATTATAGTCAATAAATAAAAACCATTGGGTAAATCATAAACATTGATTGACCTTTCAAGACCTTGCATGATGATTTTTCCAGTCAAATCGTAAAGTGTATAGCTAACTTTTTTGTCTGTCATGATTGTTATGAGCTCGTTGGCAGGATTGGGATACACAGTAATTTGTTTTGTTAATTCATGAGCAGGGACATGAATAATTGGATTTTTACTAAACACCGGGCGAATCATCAGTGTGCCCTGATAAGGTAGATTTTTCCATACACCTGATAAATTATAATAAATATTGGATGAATAATCGTAATTTAAGTCAAAACCTAGATGTAACAAATCGGTAGTTGTTTGAGTCCAGCCAATAAATATTGTATCCTGAACCGCAATGGCAGTATCTAAGTCGTAGTAGTGAAATTCATTTATTCCATGAAATTCAGGCCGGTATCCTTCTTTTTTCATAAGTATGGTGTTGGGTTTTCCTTTATACGAATTCCAGATGGTCATGTAAAAATATTTCTGATTAGCGTTATTCAGTGTGCGATTGAAATACATATATACACCTCTAAGTGTATCAGGAACGGTTGTAACAAACATCATGGCCATCTGACCGTTTTGAGAACCTGTGCCAGCTAAACCAATGCCATATTCAGCAGTTCCATCGTCAATGGCATAATAATTTTTAAAGATTTGATATGACCTTAAGGTATCGTTCCATTGCATGTAATCGAATGATTGCAAGGCAGGTGCCGATAAAAATGTTGTTAATTCAAAAACAGATTCATCAGATATATTTGAAGGAAAATAGGCAGGTGTTGTCGCTCTTTTAAAATCATAAAAACTGTATGGTGCTATGTTTTCGCTTCCAAGTGAGTCAACTTTAATAAGTTGATTGGTGGTAATGTTTTGAATTTTCAGCATACGTTGTACATTCACCACATCGTCGGAATAGTTGAAATATTGTAGTTGTAAAGTATCTATCTGAGAAGGATTTTGCTTGTAATGATCCCATGGAACGCTCGTATAGGGATCTTTTATGTATGAACGCAGGTAGTTTGTTATAGCAACATCAGGAAAAATAGTATCGGCAAAGGTTCTGTTTTTATTTAAGTAAACATAATCAATATTCCAGAAATCAACGTTACCGGCAAAACTTGGATATGAAGAAGCCCCTAAACTTCCATAATTTAAAAACCTGAATTGAAAACCTTTACGTAAAAAAATTGTATCGGATATGGGTATCATTATCCTGTGAAATATGGTATCGGTTGTTCCACCTGCTTTAGACCAAACATGTTTCCATTCTGACCCTGGAACTTTGAACTGTAAAACCAGCGAATCGGTGCTTTCGGGTTGATTTCCGCCATTGCCACATGCCTGATAATAAAAGGAAAAAAACAGAGAGTCGGATACAGTATAGTAATGATAAAGTAATCGCTCTATGTGAACAAATTGAGAAGTGTTTACATCAAAATAATACAGCGAATCGCTGACATCTTTTTTGGGCATTCCTGTGCCAAAATAAATATTCATAGTAGTAGTATAAGTTGTAGGATAGAGTTTGCAATTTAACCAGAAGTTTCCGCTTTTGTAAAACAAAGAATCAGACGGATGATAGGTATTGGTAGCTGTTTCGTAATAATACAACTCGTCAGTTGAAATGGTGAAAGGATTTTGTGTAGTATAATAAGATAGGTTAATGGGTTTTGAAGTTAAAATATCGGCAACAAAAGGGTTTTGTGATGCATGCGAATATACCTGTCCTGCCATATTAATAATATCGAAGGTGGCAACTCCAATTGTAGGAGCATTCTTGCCAAAAGTTTTGTTGATATAAACGTTTTGGTCTTCCCATAAGGCATTATTGGGATATACAGTTTGCTTTGAAAAATCGTCGAAAAAGGGCAGGGAAAGGGTATCCGCAGATTTCATCCGGTTGAAATGAGAGTATTCTCTGGCAACTTCCGGGTTGTATTCCAGCCGGAGTAAAACTGGTTGTGAAATAACCTGAACCGAAAGTATAAGAAACGATATGAAAAGACTATGCTTCATGTTAAAATAATTTAAAAATCAATGGAATTAGTTTCGGGTATTAAATCTTTATCGAGTGTTATCCACAAATCAACATAAGAACCGAGAGCAATAGTAGTTTGATAAGTACAGGTAGGAGACTGTTTCCACACAAAAGCGTGAGCAGAGTCTTTGGGGTTGGTGATGGTTTTATCGGCAATGACAGTTCCCAGATTTAGTGAAGCTGCCGATAATAAAGAACGAGCTTCATCGAGTGTTTTCCCAATAACACACACAACGTTTGTTTTTTCATTGCTTTCGCCTTTTCCTACAACTAAATCAATCACCGAACCTTTGGGAATTCGTGTCTGAGGTACAATAGATTTGCCTTTGTACAATTGATCAATTACAGTGGTTGAGATATCGGGAACATAGGTTAACTTACCAATTTTAATTCCTACTAATTCGGCATCGGCATAGGCCTGACGAATAGATATTCCACGCAGGTCGGGCATGGGAATCTTTTCGTTGTCGTAACCATTCAAAATAATATAAATGGTTCGTTCAGGTTTTACTTTTTGCTTAGGTTCGGGAGTTTGTGAAACAATAGTTCCTTTGGGTTTATCTATAAAATGAACCGAATCGAGCAAAACGAGCTTAAAATCGTAAGCATCAGCCGTTTGTTGAGCCTGTTCCATGGTTAAGCCAGTAAAATCAGGTACTTCAATGCTTTCTCCGTGATATGTATAATAATTAAGCCAGAAATATAAAAATACTAAACCAAAGGTTACAATGCCCAACTGGATGGCAATGTGCTTCCAGATTCGCTTCGATTTAAAAACAGATAGTATTGACATACGATAGCTAATAACGAACGTGCAAAGATAAAATTATATTTTTGGATAAGAAAATGAAAGATGGGTATGCAACAAAATGAAAAAATACTAAATCTTCAATTTTTCTACAATTATCTCAATAATATCTTTTACAGCGATTTCTTCTTCTTTGTTCAGTGCTTTCAATCCATCGGTAAGCATGGTAATACAGAACGGACAAGCCGATAGAATGGTTTTGCAATTTGTTTCAAGTGCATCTTCGGTTCGAAGTACATATACTTCTTTAGTACCAGGTTCTGATTCTTTGAAAAACTGTGCTCCACCGGCACCACAGCATAAAGCAAAACTTTTGTTACGCTTCATTTCAATAATATCATAGCCCATGTGTTCGATGATATTTCTGGGCTCATCATATAGATGATTGGCTCGTCCTAAATAACATGGGTCATGATAAGTACTGCTTTCAGTGCTTTGTTCCAGTTTGGGCAGTTTATCCTGCTGTATCCATTGATTGATTAGTTCTGTATAATGATACACTTCACAATCAGAACCTAAATCGGGATATTCATTTTTAAGCGTATTGTAGCAATGAGGGCAAGTTGTTATTATTTTCTTTATTTCGTATCGTTTAAATGTCTCAATATTTTGCAGAGCCTGCATCTGGAAAAGCATTTCATTACCGGCTCTACGTGCAGGGTCACCGGTGCAGGTTTCTTCTTGCCCTAAAACAGCATAATCAACAGACAAATAGTTCAAAATTTTTACAAAAGCTTTTGCTACTTTTTTATATCGAAAATCGTAAGCACCAGCACAACCAACCCAATAAAGATATTCTGGTTTATGTCCCTGAGCGAAACATTCGCTCATGATGGGTACTGTCAATTTGTTTTCATTCATGTTTCAATCCAGTTTAAACGTTCAGCAGGTGAGTATTGCCAGGGAGCTCCGTTGTTTTCAATATTGGCAAAAATAGCCTGTAGTCCTCCCTGAGCTTTGCCTTCTTCTAATACTAAATATCGACGTAAATCTATGATAATCTGAGGATGATAAATGTTTACAGGGCATTCTTGTGCACAAGCGTTACAAAGCGTACATGCCCAGATTTCTTCAAGGCTGATGTAGTTGCCTAAATAGGATTTGCCATCGTCGAATTGTATATTTTTAATTAATTGAGGGCCTTTTTCGTTCATGCGTGCACGTAAGTCCATCAAAAGCTTGCGAGGTGAGAGTTTTTTTCCTGTTTGTGAAGCCGGACAAACCGATGTGCAGCGTCCGCATTGTGTACAGGTTAAAGAATCTAAATAAGTTTTCCATGTAACGTCTTCTACATCTTTTACTCCAAAACGTTTTGTACATGTCTCAGATGTTTCTTTGTACGCAGTTTCTGGATTCATCATCAGTTTAAGCTCTTTGGTAATGCTTTCCATGGTGTTGAGCTTGCCCAAAGGCTCAAGGCGACTTAAAAATACGTTAGGAATAGACATGAAAATGTGAAAATGTTTGGAGTAGGGAAGAATATTGGCAAAAATAAAAATGAGTTCTATGTGTGTCCACCAAAAAATCTGATACCATATTTTGGCATCACAACTGCAAAAATCAAAAAAACGAGCTAAAGGTCCACTGATAGGATAGGGATTATGCTGGTAAATGGTAGCTTCGTTGAAATTCATTCCTATAAGCGAAATCATTAACAATAATATTAAGCTTAGAGCAAGATAGGCATCATTATGAGCTTTTTTGGTCATTTCGTAACCATCAAAACGTCCTACTTTATGAGATATTCGACGAATCATGAAGATAATAATAGCAAAAGCTATTAAGTATGCAAAAATGTCGCCGAATCCCATTAACACTTCATAAACTATTCCAAGAAAAGAAAGGGATTTATGAATTCCTGTTACTCCATCAATTACCATTTCGATGCTTCCGAACAAAATAACCAGAAAACCCCAGAAAACAATAGCATGCAACAAACCAGCAAAGGGAAAGCGAAATATTTTAGTCTGACCAAAAGCTATTTTAAGCACTAATCCAATTCTTTTACCCCAGTTCGATATTTTATAGGGTTGAGTTAGCTTGAATAATTTAGCTAATCTTATTGTTGAATAAGTAAAAACCGCAAGGGTTATTATTAGCGTAATGATAAAAACAATTTGATGTATGGTCATATTTTTAAAATTTTGTGCAAAAATAGTGGAATTATTACTAAAAATTGTTTTATTGTACTTAGTTTTTCAGCATATTTTTTACAAAGGAATTCGTTTTATAAATAGAATTTTTAATTAAATGGCAAGTTTAAAATATAAAGTTTATAAAAAATAATTATTCAAAAATCAACTCAACGAAATCTAATATACCTATTTTCGAATAATAAAATTATTTTGTTAATAACTCTCGGAGTTATTGATGGAAATTATTTTTTTATTCATTTACTTTGCTCAAAAAAAAATGAAAGTTTTCAAATTTGGTGGGGCTTCTGTTAAAGATGCCAGTAGTATAAAGCAAGTTGCTCATATTTTAAGCCAAAACTCTAAAGAACATTTAGTTGTTGTAGTTTCAGCAATGGGCAAAACGACTAATGCACTCGAAGAAGTATATAGAGCTTATATTTCAAATTCACATTCAGTTCTCCACACTCTTTTACCAATAAAAGAATATCATTTTAATGTATTAAAAGACTTATTTAATGAAAACGACACAATATTTCTGGAAGTAGAAGATTTTTTCATCAAGTTATCTGAAATTTTATCAGAACCACCCGACACAGATATATATAAGAACTACGATAAAATAGTAAGTTTTGGAGAGTTAATTTCGACCAAAATAATCAGCCATTATTTGCGAACAATAGGAATAAGTGTCTTGTGGGTAGATATTCGCAATTATCTGATTACAGACTCTAACCATAAGGATGCCAATATTTTATTTGATATTTCAGCTGAAAAATTAAAACAAGTTTTTAGCAAAAAAGGCATTTATGTTTGTCAGGGTTTTATTGGTTCAAGCATAGATGGTCATCCTTCAACCCTGGGCAGGGAAGGATCTGACTACTCGGCAGCAGCTATTGCCAATATGCTTGAAGCAGAATCGTTAACTGTATGGAAAGATGTACCGGGAATCTTAAATGCCGATCCACGAATATTTTCGGAAACTATAAAACTAGATGTAATAACGTATAAAGAAGCAATAGAATTAGCCTATTATGGTGCTCAGGTTATCCACCCAAAAACTATCAAACCCTTGCAAAACAAAAACATTCCTTTGTATGTAAAGCCATTTGAACAACCTCAAAGCGAAGGTACGGTTATTAAAGATATTGAACAAAAGCTAATACTACCACCTATTTATATCTTTAAATTTAATCAGGTTCTGTTTTCCATTTCGACTAAAGACTTTTCTTTTATTGCTGAAGATAACCTTAGCTACATTTTTGCAGAATTAGCCCGATGCAAAATTAAGGTGAACATGATGCAGCAAACCGCTATTACGTTTAGTATTTGCTTCGACTTTGATGAACATAAATTACATGAATTGGTTTACTCTATGTCATCGAAATACCAGTATGTTTACAATACTCAGCTGACATTAGTTACCATACGTCATTATACGGATGAAGCCGTAGAAAAAGTGATTAGCGGAAAAAAAATATACTTAAAAGAACTGAGCAGAAAAACAGCTAAAATAGTTTTAAAATAATATAAATCAATACAAATAAATTATTTATCTAATGTATTAGTTTAAATTAAATTTAATAACGCCCCAAAACGAATATAAAAATGTAAAATCATTACTCATTCGGGGTTGTTTTTGGTGTTGTATTTGAATCTAGTTTCTCCATAAGTCACTCTGATTTCTATGACAAAACCAAATTTTGTTAATAAAAAGTTTGATTTTTTTATTACGGCATATACTCTATGAATGATTTTATTTCTAACTGCGTTTAATACAGACATTTTATTTTTTCCTTCATTAATTTTTCTCAGGTAGTATTCACGAAGAACATTATTTCTTTGTATAGTGGTCATGGCAGCTAAATGCAATAAGCTTTTAAGTGTTTTGTCAGCAAATTCAGACACATGGGTTTATTATTAACAGATGTTCCAGATGTATAATGGGACGACTCCGGCATAGCATGCAAGTTTTCTTGGCTTGTCAATATTTTCAAATCCATTTGTTTTCGCTAACAGATACCAGCAAAGTACTTTTCCCACTTCTGGGACACTTTGAATAAGCTTGCTTTTTTAGATAAAGCATCGTCGTTTTTAATGATTTCTTCAATTTTATGTTCAATTATGTTAATTAATTCTTCTAAAACATCTATGAGTTTATTATTTGTAGAAGTTAGTTTTCATTAAGTTCTAACTTGTTCATAAGCTAATAATCGTGCTGTTGTGATTGTAATTGTCGTTTTAGTTTAATCTTAAAATTTCTTTCTGCAAGTAATATTTTGATTTTTTGTATTGCTATTGAAGATGGTTTCCATGGCGTCATTTCCTGGTAGTTTTTTTTCTATAAACTCGAAAATTCTAACTGCATCAATTTTATCATTTTTCCCTCTTACAAAGCCCATATTTCGATTTAAATGCAGTTGATGATAACAATACATTAACCATTTGCTTTCTTCTAAAGCTTCGTATAATGGCCAATTAAAACGCCCTGTGTTTTCCATTGCTATTATAACATTTCGATTTGAGTAGTTTTTAAAGAACTTTTTTAATTTCAAAAACATCGTTTTGGATTACTTTAGAGTTTTTAGTCCCATTTGTTTTAATACAAACATCAAGTGTTTTTTTGCTTACATCAATTCAAATAATTACTTTTTTTCATAATTTTTCCTTTTAAGGTTAATAATGTGAATGAGAAATATCAAGTTTTACTCAACTCGTTAATAATGGGTCGTTAACTCAAGTTTCTATATGTGTACTTGATAAAGTAGCAAAGGTCTAAATCAGAGTATAAACCTTAAATTTAGAATTTATGTCATAGTTTACCTTAGCTCCTTTTTCAATCAAAATTTCAATCTCAATATTAATAAATTTTAAACTGCAAATCTAAAGGAGCCAGTCGAAGGATGACGCCTGTCGCAAAGGGCTTGTGTTGTGAGCGTCATAGTTCGACGGGCTCACTATGACAGTGAATGGGTGATTTAGTTTTCCCCTTAGTTAGTCTGAGCCCGTCGAAGAGTGACGCTCGATGCCAAATGCACAGTAGAGATTGCTTCTTCTTTTCTTCAAGAAGAGAAAAATTAGATAGAAAAAGTTTTGTGATAGAAATCTGTAACTTTTCTTGTACAAGCAATTCTTTTTTAAACCGAATTTTACAACAAACAATGCTCTATTTCAACTAATTAGGCAAATTAAAAAATATGAACATATTGATTTAATATATTTTTTCTGGTTAATATAATCTCTATCATTTTTATAGAGAAAAAAAAGTATTTTATTTGCAGCATGAAAATAAAACGATTTATACTATTCTTTTGGGCTCTTATTGTTATTAAAGCTAATGCTCAACAGGTGCTAACTGGCAAAGTGTTCGAGAAAATAAAAGAAAATTCTCATACTCATTTTCAACCATTAGCAGGTGCAAGTGTTTATTGGAAGGACACACAGATTGGAACAATAACAAACGATAAAGGGTTTTTCAAAATCAAAAAAACTGAACAAACGCAATATTTAGTTGTTAGTTTTGTTGGTTATAAATCAGATACCATACGAATAGCCGAAGGACAGAAAGAAGTAAATATCGTGCTCGAATCAATACAAACTTTGTCGGAAATTGAAGTTGTAGAGCGACAGAAAGGCGAATATATAGACAAAATGAATCCCATTAAAACAGAAATAATAACTACTACGGGTTTGCAAAAACTTGCCTGCTGCAATCTATCCGAAAGCTTTGAAAATTCCGGAACTGTTGATGTAAATTACAGCGATGCCATTACAGGTGCTAAACATATACAAATGCTCGGACTGGCTGGCATTTATTCGCAATTATTAGGTGAAAATATGCCATTGTTGAACTATCTTTCGTATTCTCATGGATTAACTTTTGTGCCTGGCACATGGATGCAATCCATTCAGGTGTCAAAAGGCACTGCTTCTGTTGTAAATGGCTACGAATCAATCACCGGACAAATTAATGTAGAGTTTAAAAAGCCACATGTATCCGATCCATTTTTTGTTAATCTTTATGCTAATTCTGAAGGTAGAACTGAAGCAAATGCAGATGTTAACTTTTTTATAAATGAACGTTTATCCGCAGGCACTTTAATACATACAGAAAATCAATTTGCAACATTAGATCATAATAAAGATGGTTTTCTGGATTTGCCTCTTTCCAGACAAATTAATGTTTTTCAGCGATTTAATTATGAAAAGGATGAGAAATTATGTTTTCAATACGGAGTTAAAGTTTTATACGATGATAAAAAAGGTGGTCAGAGAAATTATAATTTTTCATTAAATCCTGACGAGCAAAATGCATACGGAATAGGAATAACCAACAAACGTTTAGAATTTCTCTCAAAACACGGATTTATATTGCCACGTCATGCTACAAGCATAGGAATTCAACTATCTGGTATATTTCATGAACAAGATAACTTTTTTGGTAAACAAAAGTATCTGGCTAATGAAAAATTTTTATACACCAATATTATTTATGACACCTATATTTTTAACGATAATCATAAAATATCAACGGGAACTTCTTTTACTTTCTCTGATTTACAGGAATCTTTTGCCATAAAAGGCATTGATACCAACTGGCAACGAAACAATCATATTCCCGGTTTATTCTTTCAATATACTTATGATTATCAAAAGGTATTTACGCTTATTGCAGGCATAAGATCTGATTATAGTACATTATATAACTATTTATTTTTTACTCCTCGCTTTCACTTGAAATATGAATTAAACGAAAACAATAGCTTACGTTTATCAGCAGGGAAGGGCACAAGATTTTCTTACCCAGTAGCCGAAAACACTAACTACTTAGTAAGTTCCAGAATCTGGTCAATACAAACAAATAATTTTACAGAACAAGCATGGAATTTTGGTGTAAGCTTCTCATCTAAAATTAAGACAGGAAAAGAAAAATTTTTACATATTATTGCAGATGCTTATAGAACTCATTTTACAAAACAGGTTGTTATTGATTTTATTACACATCCACAAAAACTTAGCATCTACTCTTTAAACGGAAAAAGTCATAGCAATAGTTATCAACTGAATGTTAGTTATACGCCCGTTAAATCGTTGGAATTAACTTTAATAGGTCGTTACAACGATGTAATGCAGACGTATGAAGGTTCTAAGGTTCTTATTAAACCCATGGTTGTCCCTCTAAAGATTTTATTTACTGCATCGTATTCAACTCGTTTCGATAAATGGTCGTTCGATTTAACCAACCAATGGAACAGTGCTACGAAATTGCCCGATTTATCGTTTAACCCGGCCAATTATAGAATTCCAGTGAATTCAGACCCATTTACTATTATTCATTTTCAAATTACCCGGCGTTTTAAGTCGTGGGATATTTATGCCGGAGTTGAAAATATGCTCGATTACAAGCTCAATCATCCTATTATTGCTCATGATGATCCATTTGGTACTTTTTTTGATGCTTCGTTGGTATATGCCCCCATTATGGGACGGTTGTTTTATGCTGGTTTAAGATTTAAAATCCCTAAAAAATAAAGTTTATGAAACCATCTGTTTTAATTATTGCCTTTGTAATGATTGTTCAACTGTTATCAGGACAAAACAAAGCAGAAGTAACTATTCAAACATCGGCCGAATGTTCTATGTGCAAAGAAAGGATTGAAAAAGCATTAGCTTATGAAAAAGGCGTTTATTCGTCCAATCTTGATTTATCAACAAAGAAAGTTCATATTGTGTACAATCCCAAAAAAACAAGCCCTGAAAAACTTCGAATAACCTTATCTAAATTGGGTTACCAGGCCGACGACTTAAAAGCCGATCCTTTTGCCTACGAAAAATTACCAGAGTGCTGCAAAGTAGTAGGACACAAAAATGATGAACAAAAGCATTGAATTTAATTCATGAAGCATAAAAAGAATAATTTCACCTTAGCGGTGTTAGTTTTTATTCTTGTTTCTACTATCCTGTCTTTAATTCAAATTACATTTGTACAACGACCATTATTATTAGCCGAACGATTTATTAATGGATTAGGGTGGCTTCAGATTCTTTGTGTTTCTTCTTATGGTGCTTTTTTGGCATATAAAATGTATGATGTTGAATATACGGCATATTTTAGAAAATTATCGTGGTTGCTTTTTTCCATCGTCTTTTTTGCACAGCTCTTTCTTGGGCTATTGGTTGATGTTAGGTTTTTAATGACAGGCAAGTTACATCTTCCCATACCCATGATGGTTATTGCTGGCCCTATATATAGAGCAGAAATTGGCTTTATGCCCATTTTATTTATTTCTACTATATTGCTTTCAGGTCCTGCCTGGTGCAGTCAGTACTGTTATTTTGGAGCATGGGACGCATGGGCATCTTCATTGAAAAGACCTTTATCATTATCACGTAAACTTTCTTTTTTCAAATGGACGATATTTATTGCTGTCATTCTCTTTGCCATAACTTTCAGATTACTTGGGGTAAATTATACTATTTCAACTATTGCTGCTCTTGCTTTTGGGTTTATAGGGGTGGTGATTATACTAAAGTTCTCTGTACAAAAGCAAAGTATGATTCATTGTACTTATTATTGCCCGCTTGGAAGCCTTGTGAATATTTTAAAGCATATCAATCCTTTTCGTCTATCAATAACTAATTCTTGCACGCTTTGCATGAAATGCTCATACGTTTGTAAATACAATGCTTTAAATGCTGAAAATATTGTTCAAAAAAAGCCTGCCTATACCTGTACACTATGTGGAGATTGTATATCAGCATGTAACCAACAAGCTATTAGATATCAGTTTTTTAAAGTCAATTCCAATAAAGCGAGAAATATTTATCTTGTACTAACTATTTCTATCCATGTAATTTTTCTAGCTTTAGCCAGAATATAAAAAGGCCATCTTTCGATGGCCGATAAAAGTGCCCAGGACAAGACTCGAACTTGCACGCCGTAACCGGCGCCAGCCCCTCAAGCTGGTGTGTCTACCAATTCCACCACCTGGGCAATTGCGATGCAAAATTAATGTTTTTTTTAAAAACAAACAATACCTTATCGGTAAACTCATTTTTTTGGTATAGATTTGCAAAAAAAAGTGTTATGCGTAAACTTAGCTTAATTTTCGTTGGTTTCCTTTTTGTTTTTCAGCTATTTGCTGACGAAGGAATGTGGTTGTTAACCCTATTGGGTAAAAAGTATTCCGATTTACAAAAAGCTGGCTTAAAGCTTTCTGCCGAAGACATTTATAACATTAATCGTTCATCGTTAAAAGATGCCATTGTACAATTTGGCAATGGTTGTACCGGCGAAATCATTTCAAAAAAAGGTTTGCTGTTGACTAATCATCATTGCGGTTATGGACAGATACAATATCATAGTACGGTTGAACATGATTATCTTTCCGATGGTTTTTGGGCAAAAAGCTATGAAGAAGAACTTCCTAATCCCGATCTATTTGTTAGATTTTTGATACGTATCGAAGATGTTACTTCCAAAGTGTTGACAGATGTGAATAATCAAATGTCTGAAAAAGAACGTACAGAGAAAATAAGAAAAGCAGCACAGGCTATTATAAACGAAGCCAAAAAAGGTAATGATTATCAAGTTATTATACGCGACTTTTTTGGAGGCAATCAATATTTAATGATGGTTTATGAAGTATTTGAAGATGTACGTTTGGTAGGCGCTCCACCTTCATCTATCGGAAAGTTTGGAGGCGATACCGACAACTGGATGTGGCCCCGTCATACAGGTGACTTTTCTATTTTCAGAGTCTATGCCAACAAAGACAACAAACCTGCTAAATATTCTAAAGACAATGTACCATACAAACCAAAGCATTCATTACCAATTTCTTTATCAGGAGTTCATCAAGGCGATTTTGTGATGATTTTGGGATATCCCGGACGAACCCAGCGTTATATGACTTCGTATGGAGTTGAAGAAGCTATTGAAAGAATTAATCCTTCTATCGTTAAAATTCGTGATAAAAAGTTAGCTGTTTACCGCGAATACATGGACAAAGACCCAAAGGTTCGTATTCAATATGCTTCGAAGTATGCACGCACTTCAAACTACTGGAAATATTTTATCGGTCAAACTAAAGGATTAAAGCGATTGAGAGTAGTTGACACCAAGAAAAAACAAGAGCAAGATTTTATACAGTGGGTTAGCTTATCAAAAGAACGTCAGGAAAAGTATGGAAATGTGATGAAAATGTATGAAGAAGCTTATACTAAAATGAAAGATTATAATCTATTCAGAACATACGCGAACGAAGCAGGGATAAGAGGAGTTGATATTCTATTATTCGCATCCCGATTTATTAACCTATATAAGGCACTTGAAACAGACACCTTAAAACCCGAACATAAAAACAGAATTATTGAAAATTTAAATGTCGAAACTGCAAATTATTATAAAGATTTTTACGCACCGGTTGATCAAAAAGTTCTTAGTTCATTAATCGAATTGTTTGCCAAAGATATAAAGCAAGAATATCTTCCACAGGCAATTATTACCATCAATAAAAACTATAAAGGTAACTTTGATAAATTTGCAAAAGAGGCTTTTGAGGTTTCAATTTTCAGAAGTCAGGAAGAAGTGATGAATTTTTTAGCAAAACCTTCGTACAAAAAATTAGATAAAGATCCTATTTTCAGTCTGATGTATTCTATAATTGGTGCGATTCGTCGTTTCGAAGCTGAATATGAAAAGTATCAGGAAATGCTTCGTAAAGCAGAACGCTTATATATAGCGGGCTTAATGGAAATGCATCCAAACAAAGTTTTTTACCCCGATGCTAATTCTACCATGCGTTTAACCTATGGACACGTATTACCATATTATCCGGCCGATGGTATTTTCTACGATTACTACACTACCTTAAATGGAATTATGGAAAAAGAAGATAGTACAAATAGTGAATTTATTGTACCAAAAAAATTGAAAGAACTCTGGAAAAACAAAGATTATGGTCAATATGCCGAAAACGGCGTTATACGTACCTGCTTTTTGAGCAATACAGACATTACTGGTGGAAATTCGGGCAGTCCTGTAATAAATGCAAAAGGCGAATTGGTTGGACTTGCTTTCGATGGCAACTGGGAAGCAATGAGTGGCGATATAGCTTTTGAACCAGATTTACAACGTACCATTTCAGTTGATATTCGTTACGTTTTATTCATCATAGATAAATTTGCCGGTGCCCGGAATTTAATCGAAGAAATGGATATTGTAAGATAATTACATTGTTTTGATTTCGTTTTTAATACTTTGTGTCCTAAGAGTGAAGAATGAAAGTCACCTTAAGGACACAATTTTTTTTATAGCTATCATTATGCAATATTTTTTTCGGTTCTATGACAAATTTAATGAAAAACACAACTATTAGATTTATGCTCTGATAGTTTTGATTTACTTAAATCTTGAAAATCATAAATAAATTGCTCAGGAAAGATATCTACAGTTTCTACTTTAATTGCTT
>FWWL01006538.1_pt1 | contig 15958 bp, 14 predicted proteins | sample 2228331 | NCBI WGS metagenome assembly FWWL01 (sample SAMEA103939775, study PRJEB20133) | metagenome
AAATAAGTTTAGCTAAAGGGCGGTAATCATTAGGTTGGGCATATAGAGAAGCACTACCGGCCGATCGCCTACCCTCTAACAAGTCGAACTGCACAATCGGCCGCCCTAGTGCCATGTATTCCATGATCTTGTTCATCGTAGACTTGTCGTTCAACGGGTTTTTGGGATCTGGATTTACGCACACATCACAAGAAGAAAGTCTTGCGATCAACTCTTCATCGGGAATACGTCCGGTAAATTCAACAAAATCTTCTATGGCCAGCTCCCGGGCCAAATGCCGTAGCTCTTCAAACATTGGTCCAGAACCGATGAGCACGAAATGTATGTCGGTGCGTCCATGGGTATGGACGATCTCGCGGATGGCACGTAAAAGGTAATCCACACCATCCTGTTCACCCATGACGCCCACATATCCAACCAAGTAGCGGCGGCCCCTTCTGAATTCGGGACGCGGTGGCACAGGGCGGAATTGATCCAGGCTCGGCCCGCTGCGAACAACAAAAACCTGCTCTGGCCGCTTACGACCTCTGGTTAAGGCTATTTCCCGATAAGATTCATTGGTGGCGATAACAACATCTGCTGCAAGAAAAGTAAATCGCTCAAGAAGGAGCAGGCAGTAATAAAGGAAGCCTTTGCGGCCAAATTTGGATTCATAAAGTTCGGGATTCAGGTCATGGTGATCGAAGAGAAATTTTTTCCCCAGAAGCTTGAATGGGAGACCGATAAGGAAGAAAAGGTCCGGTGGGTTACAAGCGTGAATGACATCGAAACCCCGCTCGCGCAGTACCCTCCAGGAAAGCCACCAGGTATGCCAGAGGGCGCAGGCGTATTCCCGGATATAGGCAAAAGCTGATCTACCTTCCCTCGGTAGTGCGTATCGGTAAATATGAACCCCCTGGATTTCCTCGTAATCGAAATCATAACCTTTACCTTTCGGACAGATTACCGAAACCTCGTATCCCGCCTGCCGGAGGGTCGTGGCTTCCATCCAAACCCTCCGGTCAAAAGGCACCGGCAGGTTTTCAACCAGAATCAGTACCTTACGAGGCGATGACATGGGTATCAAGCCTCTGCTTCGGGAAGGGCAAAGCACCGGCGGCATCAACGACTATAACGTCCGGACCGGCTTTTTCCACCACTGAGCGGAAAAGAGTGGTATTGTGAGTGATGACGAGTACCTGGGCATGCTGCAAAATCTCCTCCTCACTCTCGACCAAAAGGCAGGAAAGGTGGGGAATCTTCTGCTCGATGTATTCCCGATTTGATCCCATTAACTTGGCAGTATGCACCATAGGATCCAGGATCCGAAGCTCGCAGCCTTTCCCGAGCAGCCGCTCGGCGAGCTCCACCGAAGGGCTTTCCCGTAGATCATCCGTACCCGGCTTGAAGGCCAACCCCAAAAGACCAACCTTCCGTCTCCCGGTCTCAAGCACCTTGCGAACCGTGGATTCGATATGGATTTGGTTGCTTACCGGTAGCGCAGCCAGTAATGGCAATTCCAGGCCGCGAATGCGGGACCATTGCAAAAGGGCTCTCAGGTCTTTGGGCAGACAGGAGCCACCGTAAGCGAATCCCGGCCGCATGTAAGCCGGGCTCACGTTCAACTTAGTATCCTTGATGATGATGTCCATAACCTCCCGCCCGTCAACACCCGCTTCCCGGGCCAGCCGGCCTATCTCGTTGGCGAAGGCGATTTTGGTGGCGTGCCAGGCGTTAGCCACGTATTTAACCATTTCGGCTACCCGGATTTCCACCACTAGCACAGGAGCGTCAACGCAGGAATAAATTTCCCTCACCATGCGTTCCGCCTCGGGCGAGTCGGTTCCGATGATCGTGTAAGGCGGGCTGTAGAAGTCAGAAAGAGATGATCCCTCACGCAGGAATTCGGGATTGAAGGCCACGTGAACGGGAATCCCTCTCGCTTCGTTTTGGATAACGCGGGCAAAAGTCTCGGTAGTCCCCGGCAGAACGGTACTGCGCAGCACGACCGTATGCTCCGCCGATTTTTCCCGGATGCCCCGGCCGATCTCCTCGGCAACGCGAAAAACATAGGTCGTATCCACCCCGCCATCCGGTCGGGAGGGAGTGCCTACGCAGACCAGGGAGACATCGGTAGCCTTTATCGCTTCGAAAGGGTCAGTGGTTGCCTTTAGACTCCCTTTCCGGACAGCGGCTGCCACCAGGTCATCCAGACCCTGTTCCACTACGGGGGGAATACCCTGGTTCAGCATGTCCACTTTTGTCGCATTCACATCTACTCCGATGATCCAATGCCTGTGGTGGCTTAGGCAGGCCGCCGATACCACTCCCACGTAGCCTAAGCCGAAAACGCTGATCCTCACCTTATAACCCCCAGTTCGGTTTTGATTTCCACCGGAAGGGGTACCTTAGCTGCCGCTTCCAGGGTATAGACGGGCTCCTTCAAGCCAAAGGTCGGGGAAAACCACCCGCCCTCCCGGCATCCGAAAAGCGTCTTGACCTCAAACCCGGCCTGGAAGGTGAAAAGCATTCGGCCCTGGGGCCACCTGATCTCCCAGGTAGTTTCGGAAAGATGTCTCGGAATACATCCCGGTGCCAGGTGAAAGCGCAGCGCCAGGTGATGAAGGCCGGAACCTTCGCAGCGGTCAACCACGGTTATCCTCTGATCCTCCAGGGTGAGGCACCTTTCATGCCAGACACCGAGGGGGGCGTACCCGTCATGCCTGGCTCGCAGACGCGCCCCGTTACCCCAGGTAGTCCATTCCTCAACTTTCACCCGGGCCTTGCGGGTCCAGAGAAAAGGTCCGGCGGGGGTGGACTGGTCTTTTCCATCCACAATCAGCGTGTTGTGAGCGGCGGTGCTCCGGAAATAGGCGCGCCAGTGGGGATCGGGGTCATAGTAGGTGTATGTTCCAGGATCTATCAGTACCGGACGCCCTCCTATCGAAAGAGTAAAGGAAAGGGCATCGGCGTGTCCATGGGCGGCGATCGAGAGATACCCTAACTCCCCGGCATCGGCCAGGACGAAGATTTCATCGGGAGTGTTCCGGTTGGTAGTCAGGATAAATACTCCGGCATCGGGGAAGGCCAGTGAGCCGGCGGGGGGTTGCCACAGAGCGTTTCCCTCTCTTTCCCCATCGACCCCTTTGGGCAGCAAGAGGCGATGGGCTATCTCCCCGTAATAGCCGGGATGAGAGGAAAGATGGGAGGGCACCTCCGCCCCGAGTCTACTTCGGCCTACCCGCAAAAGCCAGCTCCAGCGTGGACTGTGAATAGGGGCGATTTGGACAGCCCTGCCGTTATCTCCGTCTCCGTAACGCGGTAAATTACCACCTCGGTCCGCAAGTAGGGGCAGTACCTCGATCATGCGGCGCAATCGCTCTTGGTAGGTTTCAGAAAACACTATCCCCGCCCGGTCTCCCTCAAGGAGGGAGAGCAAAAAGAATTCAGTGGTGAAGAGGTGGTATTCAAAGGCTTGCTCCCGGTTGAGGCCAGAGGGAAAAGTCTGCTTCAAAATCTCTTCTTCCAGGATCTCCTTTGCCATATGTTGCCATTGACGAGAGGAGGGAAAGTAAGGCCAGTTTGTGGCGGCAATAAAGAGACCGGCCGCCTCACCGATAAGGTGGTTGTTGGCAGAGGAGCCGAAAGACCTTTCCTTCTCGATAAAATACTGATGCCAGTAAACCGATTCCCAGAAACTTCGCTCGGCGAATATTTCTTTGTAATGAGTTGAGCCACGGAGCAGTCGCTCTACCCATACCCAGGAGATCAGCCGGACAGCCGCCTCCAGGGCTTGGGACCAGTTGATTCCCCAGGGAAAGGGATTCTGTTCCAACCAAGAGTAAATCTGAGCCGCTGTCTCTCGCGAGAACCGCTCATCACTTGTTAGCCGATAGGCCAGGCTCATTACAACCAGGTGGTGATGACGGTTTTTCTCCCAGATCCTCTTGGCATCCCCGATGCGCCGGGGATCGCGGTAGTCAATGGATTTTCCTTTTGCCCGCGGAGCAGCAATTCCCAATAAGGGATCACGGTGCCAGTCTATATCCGGTTCCTCTACAGCCAGACCAAAGAAGAGCCACCTCCTTTTCAGATAGGCCTCTGCTTCAAGCAGGAGCTCGTTTTTCTCCCCTAAAACCTCCGAACTGGAAGGGGGGAAGAAAGGCCATAAATCGGAGATCGGCTCCGGAGCAGAAAACGAAGGTATTCGTATAGGTAAGGGGATCAGACTCCTGGCCGCTTTTGCTATTCTTCTCGACACCTCGTTGGCGGGCATGGCCCGTAGCCGGTTAAGGTACCAAGTAAGTCTTTTCGGGTTCATCGTTTGAACTCCGCTCCACTCGCCACGTCTAGGATGAAAACCCATAGACGGATAACAGTTTTCTTCCCACTACCTCCGGGGCATGGGCACTTTGAAAACGCTGGTAGAGAGAGATACCTAAGTTTCTATATAACTCAAAGTCAGCGGAAAGGCGGCGCAGAAAAATTCCCATTTCTTCTCGGGAACTTACCACAGGCGATAGTGCGAGCCCGGCGAACATTTCGCTCAGGACACCGTCCGGCCCTGGATAGGATATCAGAGGTAGACCGACACTCATAGCCTCAAGCAGCGTCATAGGTTGCCCTTCAGGATATCGGGACGGGAAAAGGAGAGCAAAAGAGCGGCGCAGCAAACGGTTTTTATCTGTACCCTCGACCCTTCCCAGCCAATTCACCCTTTCTGCCACCCCGAAACGATCTGCATGTTGCCTGGCCGTCTCCATGTCCGGACCTTCCCCGGCGACGTCAAGCACGAAACTATCATCAAGTTGCGACAGGAGCTCAACGGTGTCCAGAATTCCCTTGGCAGTGATGATCCGGCCCATGAAAAGGAGGCGTCGAGGGTTTTGCTGCCACCGGTGCTGGAGCAGTTTTTCCACTGCGCTTTCGGTTAGGCCACCCCCCTCGGCCACAGTATTTGGTATAATAAGAGCATAAGGATCCCAGTCTTTTTGTGGCGGCATTTGCTGGTCTACGACCTGGATGAACAATTCGCGTTGCGCTTTAGTAAGAAAAATCAATATATCTGAAAGATGGCAGATCTTTCTTAGAAGCCAAGCGTGTTTTTTCTTAGGCCGGCCTCCGTGAAATTGAGTTACAACGCGCCCTTTAAATTGTATAATATGACGAAGGTATAAAATGATCAGTGTATCTCGTACTATGCTTCGGTAGCTACTACAACCGGTTGAGATATGAATGGTATCCGGAACAGCTTCTATTAAGGATTGTTTGAGTTCTCGAATTGTATCAATGAACGAGTATATGGAGGTTACTAAACTCTTACCTCCCGTTCCCGCATTAATAAAGGAAATACTGACATCTGGTTGTAACTGACGGAGGATTTTTATGTAGTGGTTAAGACACACGGAAACACCACCTAGAATGTGAGAACCTGGACCGATGAGCAGAAGGCGATGCGAAATCTTATTATGTTGGCTTCTCTCGCTCCTCATCTATTGCCTAGTTCTCCATTTTTTATTATGCTTTCATGCTCCGGGTGTAACTTAACGGCAATAAGAGACTTCGTCAGTCCCCAAAAACGCTCTTTCAGCAAAGTTCCGTCGGGAAATAAGTCTTTCATTTCACTCTCATTTAACAAACGGATTTTGCTTAAACGCTCTCTGCACTTTTTTTGATCAGGTCGAGTGATCCATCCCCATATAGTAAAATTACGAGCAAGTGCTAACTGCCAGTTGCGAGGTAAAAGGTTAAATAAAGGCGTATGAAGATGCACATCAAAAGGGAAATATTTATTGGGTGTCTGAACGAAATAAGACTTAGCCACTCGCCTTACTTCAGCAGCAAACGCTTTCTGATCTTCCCAGTTGCCTACATGTTCTATAACCGAATTACTGAAAGCAATGTCGAATTCAGCATCAGCGAATGGAAGCCTCCGACCGTCAGCTATAACCCATGTTACTCCGACCACTGGTTCATCCGGGGGAAGAATATTAACAATGGTTAAATTAGGTTTATTTGGACATAATGACCAAATATGCATTGTGCCTCCTATATCGATTACTTTAGTTTGTATAAAAATAAATGGAAACAAATGCGTGAATAGGGAAATTCTTTTCCGTCCAAAAAAAGTACGAATCTTTTTAATTATCCGAGTACGGACATTTTTTATTTTTCTTTGATATAAAGGATAGTATTCCCATTTCATCCAATACTTATTAAGGTCTTCCAAATGGAACCTGCCTCCTCTCTTTCTAACCGATAAATGCCGCCGCCGTACATTATTTACAGTTTGCGGAATTCATTTTTGCGGGTGATATTCTAAATTAGAGTGAATAAATTCGTCTACTGAAGTTAACGGTGAAAAAACAGAAGGCGGAATCCCGTCGATAGGTGTGGAAAAACGCATCAGGCGGCAATCTCCTCCCTCCCCACCTCGATCCCGTCCTCGTACCGGACCCCCGCATAGACCTTGGCCAAAAGTCCGGGTGCCCCAGCATCTCCTTGGCTACCGCCCGTTGAGCCCGGGGCAGTTGATCCAAGACATTCATTACCTTGCCTTGTGGTTCCAAGCGTTGCTCCTCCGCTTCCGGCCAGACGTTCCTGAGTGCCCCCCGGAGTTACCCCGATTCACTGGACACATCAAGACTTTTAATTAATTAGAGAAACTCATTCTTAGGGGAGTGGTATTGATGCCGAGGACGAGGGTACCGTATCCGCCGGAGTTCAGGGAACAGGCGGTAAGGCTGGTGAAGGAGAGCGGGAAGGCAGTTGCCGAGGTAGCCCGGGAATTTCAGGGTCGCCTCAGTCGTGGATAAAGCGCCAGGAGATCGAAGAGGGGAAACGGGAAGGGCTTAAGGCTGAAGAGCGGGAGGAGTTGGAGCGTCTCAGGCGGGAGAATCGGATTTGCAAAAGGCACGGAGATGCTGCGCAAGGCAGTAGTTTTTTCGCCCAGGAGAGCTAAAGGGGGTGAGAGTCGTCTATAGGTTTGTGGAAGCGGAAAAGGGTCGCTATTCTCAAGCGAGGATGCTGAGACCTCCTTGGGGTGGCCAGAAGCGGTTATTATGCCTGGCGAAGGGATTGTCCCATCAAGCGAGCCAGGAGATGTTGAGCTTCTCCAGCGTATGGTAAAAATTCATCGGGAAAGCGGTGGGGTATACGGAGCTTGGATTCGCTTTCCCGTAAGCGGGTGTTACGGCTTATGAGGTTGGCTGGCATTGCAGGGGTGCGGCGGGGGTGTCTATGGCCTCATCCGCCGGGATGAGCACAAAACACCCTACAACGGATCTGGTAAACCGCCGATACACTGCCGACGCCCCCAACCGGCTATGGGTGGCCGATCTCACCCAGCATCCTACCGACGAGGGGTGGCTTTATCTGGCCATCGTCGTGGATGTCTTCTCCCGCCGTGTCGTGGGGTGGTCCATGGGGGAACGGGCTACGGCTGATCTATTTGATGGATGCCCTGGACATAGTTTTGCATGGCGTGTTCTTCATCCGCTCTCGGGCTTAAGCCCGGTTGTTTTCACCTAGGAGGAAGGATATACCGCCCTTAGCGTATTTTCACATCTTTCGAGGGTATCCCGGTAAGACTAACTCCTGGTGCTTCTATTTTAGGGGTAAACGAGGTTGAGCCAAGGCGAAGAGGAGGCAGGTGCAACCCACCTGTTGCCGGACAGTAGATTTATTTCTAGTGGAAGTGGTCTGGGGGGTACGCAGGGGACGCGGATATCTCTCTCCCTTAAACAGGCTGCTTCAGGTCCACTGCTAGGTTCGCCACCAGCTGTTACTATTAAGTAATGTTTCTCAGTATGAGGGTTGATCCCTAACATAGTTACCACCCCCACGACTCCGAATACCCCATCTCTGATCACCGAAATTTGGAAGTAGTTTTCGCCTAGGCTCTGGTTGCCTATATTACCTACTATGAGACTCACTAGCTTTCCGGAAATTCGCAGAAACCCGTGTTCTAGGATTATAACCGGACTTTTTCTAAAGCTTGGTGCAGATTTTGTGATATCCCGAGGCTCGAAGGCAATACCCACCCATTGGCTTAAAAACTCACTAGGCTTGCCTCCTATTTGTTTTACGGCTTGAGTGGTGTCCCGTACAGTAGAGGGAATACTGGCTAAGAGATGTGGTAAATATTCGGGGTTGATCAGTAGTGGAGGAGAATGGTTTATCTCTTCTCCTTCGCCTCCGAAAGATAAAGCAGCGGCCAGTGGTAGTGTAGCTAGCTTTCCTCCGTGTTGGGTCAAGTCGTAAAAAGGGAATATATTACGATTGGCGGATTGACTTGAAACAGAAAGGTGGAACACGAAGGCACCGTCCCAATCTTGTCTTGCTGCTATGGCGGCTAGAAGTGGAATTCCTTCTATTCCGTATGGATTAGGATAGGAATGGTTATATTCGGTTACAATAAACGGCTTGCCGGCTACTCGGCGGAAGGAGAGCCAAGCTAGTGCTGAATGCTCAAGATTATCTATAGCTGATTGTCCATGGGTAGTCCATTCATTTTCCCTCTTCGGCTTGCCCGTAAACTGGGGTGAATCCCAATAAGCATGGCTATCGAGCACATCTGCTACCTGATACTGAACCCACTGTTCAAGCCAACTGAATCCCTGAGTTCCTATAATTACTCCTCGAAAACCAATTTTATTTTTAATAAAAGTAATTATGTTTTTATAGTACTGCTTATCTAAATCGGCCAAAAACCGAAAATATTGTGCTTTTTCTTCTACGCTGATATTGTCTCCCCCCCGGGGTCTTTGAGTCTGAGTGTTGTTGCTCCATAATTTCCACAGTTCGTCTAACTTTTGCTGATAGTAGGGAGGGAGTTGATCTATAGGGTTCTCAATGGTCCGGGGATTCCATCTATCTACGAGTCCGTTTTCGTTGGCTATTTCTAGGAATGCTACCGCTGGTTCTTCCGCATATGTAAAACCCGTATATGGATTTCGATGGGTAAGGAGAATTTGGATAAACTTTTTGTGAGCATCTTGGAGTAACTCCTCTATAGCTGTGGCTATACGAGTTGAATGCCATCCTTTATTATCACCCTCTAAAAGCAGAAGAGAGTCTGGTATCCAGGGAAGACGGGAAAAGCTCGGCCGGTGGTTGGTAGAAAGGTGAACGTAGATACCCCGAGCCTTCAACTGGGCGATGAAGTAGTCGAAACGATCGAGAAATTCCAAGGCCTTTTGGTGTCCTGGGAGAGATGGATCTATCAACTGCCCAAGATAAGGGTCGGAGCTCATGTGGGGTAGGCGAACGGCGTTGAAACCAAGTTTGGCCAGGTAAGCAGCTATTTGGGCGGCCTGCTCCTTGGGTGGACAGCAGTCGTCGTGGGTTAGATTCACCCCCCAAAACCGCGCGCGGGTGCCGTCCTCGAAGCAGAGGTGTTCGCCGCAGACCACGACCCGTCCGTGTTTGCCGGCGGGGGGGTCGAGGAGGAAGCTCATGTCGGTGGCGGTCGGTTCGGCATCGTCCCACGGAGGCAGGAACTCGACCCAGCGGACTCCTCCCGCTTCCGGGTTTCCGGGAGGCGCGGGGGGAGGGGCAGCGTCGCTCGCCGAGGTGCGGTTGTCTGCAGAGTGCTGAGATCCGGCTGGAGGGTCGTTATCTGAGTCGGTGTTGCCGCTGCCCGGGCTGCCCGGCGCGGATTTTCCGTTGTCCACTGCCGGTTTGCCGTCGCCTGTGCCGGGGTTGCCGTTACCTGGCGGGGGGTTTCTTCCAATAGAGGTTTCGCCATCACCTGTGGAGTTATTGGTACCTGCTCCGGTACCACCGTTTCCGGCCGCTGGTTCGCTGTTATCTGCGGCTCCCTCGCCGCTGCCCGCTGCGGGTTTGCCGCTACCCGGCAGAAGAGCTTCCGCTGCAGATTTGCCGCTGCCTATTCCGGGGTTTCCGGCGCCCGGCGCGGGGTTTCCTGCCGCCGCTTTTCCACCCCCCGCCCCGGGAGGGGGGGAGGCGGAACGCACCTCACGCATGGCGACTAGGGTTCGGGTTTGAATTTGGGGCAGGGAGCGAAGGAGGGTGCTTTTTTCCATAGCTATTTTGTTTTCTAGCCGAAAAACCAAGGTGGCTGCCTCTGCCCGGGAGAGGGTCTTGGTGGGGGAGAGGAGCTTCAGGCGGGCCAGTCCTCCCCGCCGGGCTTCCACCTTCTCCTCTCCCTGGATCAGCCCCAAAGATGCGGCCCGGGCTACCTCTTCCCGGGCCCAGGGAGCCAGGGCGGGGGCGTCGGAGAAGGAGGAGAGGGCGGAGTCGGGGGAGGAAGAGGAGGTGGCCGTCACCTCTGATGGAGAGGTGGAACGGGAAGCCACGGGTGGAGAGGCGGAACGGGAAGCCAGGATGCTCCGGACCTGGTCGTAGGCCCGGACCAGTAGAGCGGCCGCTTCCTGCCTGGTGAGGGGGGAAGCGGGGCGGAAGAGCCCCTCTACGCCACCCCGGACAAGACCGAGTTCCCGGGCCCGGCTTAGCTCTTCATAAAAAGGATGAGCGGGTGGGATGTCCCGGAAGGGGGTAAAAGTTATTTGGTCTCGAAAAAGAGGGAATTCCCCCTGCTCTTGAGAAAGAGTAGGTCCCTCCCGCTCTAGAGCTAGAGGAAGAGTAGGTCCCTCCCGCTCTTGAGAAAGAGTAGGTCCCTCCCGGGAACGGGAAAGAGCAGCTCCCTCCCGGGAAGGAGGTTCCGCAGCCGGTCTTGCCCCGGTAGGATTTTCTCCGGCGGGGAGATGGGGAAGCAGGGTCCGCACCAGCCAGGCGACGAATTCGGCCCGGGTGACCGGCTCCCCGGGGCGGAAGGGCTGGCCGGGGCCGATCTCCCGGAAGACGCCTCTTCCAGCCAGCACCTCCGCGTAGGCCCGCACCCAGTGACGCTCGAGGTCGGGGAAGCGGGCGGAAGGGGAGGAAGGAGGTGCCGCTAGGGCGGAGCGGGGCTTCCAACTTAAGAGGGAGGAGCCTGAGTGTAGTGAACCTCGGTCCGGGGGATAGGGGCCCGCACCCCAGGGATAGAGGTTCAAGCTCCCAGGGTTTATCCCGGTGGCCAAGGAAAGAACGAGCAAGGAAACTAGCGTTTTGCGGATACCTCTTGCGATGCTTCCTGAGCGCACATGCATTCCTTATCTGGCATCGGGGAGGCGAAGGATATGCTTTTGGGGAGGAAGTCAGGGGGAATTCCGGGGAAGGAGTAGGGGGGATTTTGGGGAAGGAGTCGGGGGAGATTATGGGAAGCTGGTCCTGGGGTTTTTGCGCTCCCCTAGCGGGGTTGCCATGCTTCCGGAAGCTTAGGGGGGTTGCCATGCTTCCGGAGGCTTAATGCCGGGGAAGCTTAAATCATCGCGGCGAAGCTTCCCCGCCCTTCCGCGGTGGCAGCGATTCCGGAAGCTTTATGGCTCCCGACCCCGGTCTCGCGCGTTGGCTACGCGGAGACGGCGGCGTTGCAGCGATTCCGGAAGCTTTATGGCTCCCGACCCCGGTACCACGACCCGATTCTTCGGTGCAGTAGGCGTAATACTCCGCGTTGGCCCGGAGAGGTTATTGGCTCAAGGCGGGCCGCTCGAGCTATGCCCATACAGGGTCAAGCAGCAAGGGCGAAGGGATTACGCTACGCTCCGATGAGGCGGGTGGCGGTGGTGCAGGCCCGGTCCAGATCCCGGGTGGAGATGCGGAAGGCGGGCACCCTCCGGGCGAGCTCGCAGACGGCCCGGAAGTCGCGGAGAAAGCGGTCCTGGTTTCTGGCCATACTGTGGAAAACCAGTTCGTAGGCTGCCATCCCCGGGGGAAGGGGAGCCGCCTCCCCCGGGGGAGGAGTGTCCTGGTCAAAGGCGGGGAAGAGAAGGGCCCGCAGGGGAGACTTTTCCCCGGGTTTGGGGAGGTGCCGCCAGCGGGGGAAACCGAAGAGGACGGAGGCTGACCCCCAGGTCCAGGTGGGTGCCCGGCGCCAGAGGCCGGTCCGGGGGAAGGTGGCAGAAGTGGGGGAAGTGGTGGAAGAGGTAAAAGTAGAAGAGATCAACCCCCTCACGTGGGCGGCGCCGGGAACGGGGTAAAGCTCCCAGGTAGCGGGATCGAGGGTGGCGCAGTCGTCGGAGAAGTAGGTCCACCCCCGGGAGACCAGGGCCAGGGTGAAAGTGGTCTTACCTGTGCCGGTGCGGCCGGGAAGGATAACGGCTCCCCCGCCGGGGTGACGGACGACTCCGGCGTGCAGGAGCACGAAACGCTCCTCCAGGGCTTCCTGCCATAGCTGCAGTACCTTCCACTCCAGGGAAGCCCAGCGGCGCTCCTGCTTGGCCTCCTCCGCGAGGCGGAGGGTTTCCCTCCGAGGGAGGCCAGTTTCCTCTCCCATGCGGCGGGCCTCTCCGGAGGCGGGGCCGGTTTCCCCGGAAAGGCGGGGGTTCTGCCCGGTTTCCCCCCGGGAGCGGAGCTCGTCTTCCAAGCGGCCCCAGGGAAAGGGAACTTCGGGGATGAAGGCCTGGAGATAGCGGGCGTAGGAGCGGGCGAACGCCTCGGGGGAGCGGAAGGAAAGGCGGGGCCGGGTGGATACCGGATTCAGCTCCGGATAAACCCCCGTCCCCGGAGGTGATCCAGGAAACTGGTTACCTCTTGTTTCACCTTTTCTTCTTCCAGTTGGGGGAAAAGGGAGATAATCTCCCGCACCATGTCCCGGGGATGGGTTTTTCCGTCGCACATCTCCCAGATGTCCGCTCCGGTGGCGTTTATGTACACCACCTGCTCCGTGACCGGATCGCAGAGCAAAAGCCCGTCCTCGAATTCCTCCGTAAGGACATCCTCCCTCTTGAGAGGAAGGTTTATACCCTCCGGCGGTGCATCGGCATTTCTATCCTCCGCCCCGGCGTTTCTCGCTTCCTCCGCCACGGTCTTTTTCGCCTCCCCCCGAGAAATCTCCTCCGCCTCTCCCCAGGAGCCTCTCTCGCCTCTTTTGCCAAGGGCGTCTCTCTTGCTCTCCCGCCGAGAGCCTTTCTTCGCCTCTCCCGCCGAGAGCGTCTCTCTTGCTCTCCCGCCGAGAGCCTTTCTCCGCCTCCCCCAACCCGTGCCCGTTTCCCCTTCTCGTAACGGTGGGTTAAGCGGTAGTTCCCCTCCTCCCGGATTTTACCGGAAAGAGAGCCTCGAGCGGTGGGTGACGGAGGGGGCCTGTCACTGCAAGCGGCGGGGAGGGGCGGCGTTCTGACGCTATAATTGGCAGGAAGCTGCGGTGAGGCTTGGGCTGCGGACTTCCTCCTCCTTTTGTGGTGGAGTGAGCCAGCAGCTTTTTCGGTGGGCGGGCGGTCCTGCACCATCGCCGCCTCCTGCCGGGTGGCCGCAACCGGCCGGAGCTGAAAGGCAGGTGGTCAGGGGTGGCGGAGATAGAGCTCAACGAGGGCTTCCGCCGGGCGCTGGAGGTCATGGAGGCGGGGAGGAGCGTTTTCGTCACCGGCCGGGCGGGGACGGGGAAGTCCACCCTCCTCCGCTACTTCCGCTCCACCACCCGGCGGAGGGTGGCGGTGCTGGCTCCCACCGGGGTGGCGGCTCTGAACGCCGGGGGCCAGACCATCCACTCCTTCTTCGGCTGGAGGCCGGACATCACTCCGGCCCGGGTGTCTAGGGTAGGCGGGGAGAAGGCAAGACTCTATCAGCAGCTAGAGACTCTGGTGATCGATGAGGTCTCCATGGTGCGGGCAGACCTTCTCGACTGCGTGGACCGCTTTCTCCGCCTGAACGGCCCCCGACCGGGGGAACCCTTCGGCGGGCTGCAGATGATCTTCATCGGCGATCTCTACCAGCTCCCCCCGGTGGCCGGGGAGGTGGAGCTCAGGGCCCTCTCCGCTCTCTACAAAACTCCTTATTTCTTCAGCGCCCATTCCCTCCAGGAGCTGGACTTCGAGCTGATAGAGCTGGAAAAAGTATACCGGCAAAAGGAAGATCCGGAGTTTCTGGAGATCCTGAACGCAGTGCGGATCGGCGCGGTCACCGACTCCCAGCTGGCCCGGCTGAACCAACGGTTTCTCCCCCGTTTCGAACCCCCTCCCGGCGAGCTTTTCGTGTTTCTCACCACCACCAACCGGTTGGCGGACGAAATCAACAGAAGCCGCCTGAACTCGCTGCGGGGAAGGGCCTCCGCTTTCCTCGCCGCGGTGGAGGGCAATTTCGGCCGGGAATACCTCCCCGCGCCTCCGGAGCTAGCCCTGAAACCCGGCGCCCAGGTGATGCTGGTGAGCAACCATCCCGGGGGGCTCTGGGTCAACGGGAGCCTGGGCCGGGTGAGGCGGGTGCGGGCAGAACCGGTGGTAGAGGTGGAGCTCGAGGAGGGGGAGGTGGTGGAGGTGGAGCCCCACACTTGGGAGCTATATGAGCTCTACCTGGAGGAGGGGGAGCTCCGCTCCCGGGTGGTGGGCCGCTACACCCAGCTTCCCCTCGTCCTGGGCTGGGCGGTCACCATTCACAAGGCCCAGGGAAAGACCTTTTCCCGGGTGGTGGTGGACCTCGGGGCGGGGGCCTTCGCCCCCGGCCAGGTGTACGTGGCCTTAAGCCGCTGCACCAGCCTGGAGGGGCTGGTGCTGAGAAGGCCCGTCGAGCGGCGGCACATCTTCCCCGACCGCCGGGTGGTGGAGTTTCTGACCGCCTTCCAGTACCGGCAGGCGGAAGCCGCTTTTCCCCTCGGGGTGAGGAGGCAGCTCGCGGAGAGGGCGCTCCGGGAGGGGAGGGCGCTGCGCCTGGTGTACCTGAAGCCCGGGGACGAGAAATCCGGGCGGGTGGTCTGGCCGCTCGAGGTGGGGGAGATGGAGTACGGGGGGCGCACTTTTCTCGGGCTCAAAGCCTACTGCTCCCTGCGGGGGGAGGAGCGCGTCTTTCGCCTCGACCGGGTGCTGCACATTGATGTGGTGTAAGCCGGCCCGGTGAACGCGATTCTGCTATTTGAGCTGCGGGTGAGGGAGCAGATCGATTCCGGCTAGTAAGTCGGCGCGGTGAAGGCGATCCGTTCCGTTATCCTCGCGATGGTCAGAATCCGTCGGTGGTGCGGCAAGCTCGTGGCGTCCGCGCACCGGCCTACCATTTGTCCACGGAGATTCCCCGCACCTACCACTCCCCGCGGGACCAGCGGTTTAGGGTCAGTGGATGGGCGGCCCGGGCGGCGGTACCTCAGGGTGTGGGGTGACTTCATTTTTCTTGAAGCGCTTCCCCTCCACGTGCATGGAGTAGAAGACGAGGGCGGCTGTAACCAGGGCCACGGCAGCGGCGAACATGAGCGTCTCGCCGGCGTTTTCCCAGGCGACGAGGTGCTCGACAAAGGATACGGCCATCATGAGGATGACGACGCTTGAGAGCTTGACCTTGAGGTCGTCGAGATTTTGGATGAGGAGCCACGGCGGAACCTCCACCTCGCCGATGAATAGTTCGTAAAGCGCCACCGCGAAGATGTATAGGACGACGGCGAGGAGCATGGAGTCCACGACGGCGATCATGTGCGCGCCCAGCGCCTCCCCACTCTCGGCAGGGTCCTCTACCATGCTGTATACGCTCTCTATCATGCGGTAGAAGCTCCAGATGAAGACGACGGCCGAGCCGAGGAAGGAGCCGAGGACAGCCAGCATAATAAGGTAACGGCCGAGGGAGAGAAGGCGGCTCATGCCGGTCGCGCACCTCCCTGGGGGATCACGGCGGCAGTATAAGGGCGACGGCAGGGTAAGTCAATGCGCAGGGCTGCTTCGTCCCCGCAATGGTCGCACTCCACGCACAGTCACCGCGGGCTCGCGACACCTGCATGTCCGGTTCAAGGTGATTAACCGGAAAAACATTGCCACACCTGTGGCATTTACGAAACAAATGCGTTGCTCCCCATTTTTTGGACACCATTTTCTCTTATTTTACCTTCCCCCTATGCGGCGGCGCCTCGGGAGGCCCCTCAGGTTCGTAGCTCCCGCACCGCCCGGCGAATCGGTTCCAATGCCGCTTCACACGAAGACCCATCCCGACCCCTCCTCCTCCGTCT
>FWWL01006916.1_pt1 | contig 15955 bp, 11 predicted proteins | sample 2228331 | NCBI WGS metagenome assembly FWWL01 (sample SAMEA103939775, study PRJEB20133) | metagenome
GTGGCGCCCGTTCGCGGCCGGGGGCGGGGGCGCGGCGAGCCCCGCGGCCGTGGACGGCGCGGGGGCGCGGCGCAGGCCAGGAGCCGCAAGCGCGAGCGGGAAGAGGACGAAGCGCCGCCTCAGCAGGTCCCGCCACCCGTTGGCGATCTCTACCGCGGCCTGAGCTGGGACGACGCCGAGCCCATCGACGCCCGGGAGAGCCCTTACCTCGACGCGATACGCCGCGGCAGCGCCGACAACAACCCGGCCCGGCTATCGCTGGCCTACGCTGTCCTCCCCGGCGAGAGGCGCGACTTCGCGACCAGCGTCTCGCTCGTAGGCGGCAATGAGCGCCTGCAGTCGGTAGCCTCGTGCCATCCCACGGCCGAGCACCTCGTCAAGGACCTGGGCAGCGGCCCCGTGTCGTCGTTCGGCAGCTTCGAGGGCGGTGCGGCCACGCCCATGGCCGACGCCGTGGACAGTAGCCGCCCTCCGCATGAGGTGCTGCGAGACACGCTGCAGCAGATCAAGGACGGAACCCTGGGCCCGCAAGTGCTGCGCTACACGCACGGCGGCCATTCCATCGGCATGTTCGCGCACGGTGGTGGCCTGGAGCCGCTGGAGTCGTGGGCCGGCGGACGCGAAGCGGAGGACGAGCAGCCCGATAACACGCCTGTGGCCTTCCCGCTCCACAAAAGCGTCATGGACCCCAAGCCGCCAGTCCCTCTGGACGACGCCATCGCCCTGGCCCCGAACCTCGGCCACAGGTTGAAGGCCGAGCGGACGCGGGCGCTTAACCGGCTGAGCTTCGCCGGCATCGGGGGCTTCGAGGATCCGGGCCAGCGGATGGGCGACTTCCCCATCAGCCTTGATCGCCGCGGGCTGGGAACGCCCGAGGAGGTGCAGGCGCGGGTGCATGCGCAGCTGCAGAACACGAATGCGGTGCTCGCAGCGCCGCTGCCGGACGACGACGCACCACCGCCCGAGGCCAAGCGGGTGAGACGGAGGCCTCCAGAGCCGGCGCGCGGAGGCGGCGCTCGGGGTCGTGGCGGGCGGGGCGGCCGGGGCCGTGGGCGCGGGAGCCGGCTCTAGCTCGCCCACGGCGCCCTCAGCTGGCGTCGCGGGCTGTTCAGGATGGAGTCGCGCGCGGCGGGACTGGCGAAGTCGAAGGCCGAAAGGGAAGCACCGCTACGCCAGCCTGCCGGCCACCTGCGACACAGGCCGCCCCGCAAGGCGCGGCTAGTCCCCCGCCAGCCGCCAATCCACCCCGAGCGGCAAGTAGGCCGCGAGCCCCAACTTCAGCAGCGCGGCGCGAGCGGTGAGGCGTTGGGCGTGGTGGGCGCCCATCTCACCGCCGTCGGTTCCGCCGGTCGTGATGGCGGCGGCGGTGTGATCGGCAAGGCGGGCGTAGCCAGGGTCGCCGAATACGCGGGAGACGAAGACCAGCGGCGTCTCCGGTCCGATCGTCACGCAGTCGGCGGCGGGCGGCGGCGGGCGCGCGCCGGGCGGCAGGGCGCTGGCGCGCACCGCGCCGTGGCCGATCTCGGCCACCTCGACCCCGCCCGCGAAGATGACGTCCGTGGCGTCCAACCGCGCCACGGCGACGGGCGCGAGGACGGTGGTCCGCACAAGGGACACGGCCGCATGTCCGACGATCGCCCCGGTCAGAGGATCGCCATCCACGACGCTGTCGGCCGCGAACAGCTCGACGCCGCGGCCGAGCTTAATCGGGCCGCTGAGGCAGGCCTGGAGTCGCAAGCGCGGCGTGGCGCCATCGTCGTCGGCCGCGAGCGCCACGGCCTCTTCGCGCCGCCCATGCGCCCGGGGCCGCAGCGTGCAGTGGCGCAGGTCCACTTCGGCGTCGCCGTCGACCTTGAGGCCACCGTCCAGCCACAGCCCGCTCAGCACGAGGTGCAGACCAGGGCCACGGCCGTTGGCGACGAACGCCCCGGTCAGGCACGGCGCCTCGCCGCTGAGAGCCTCGATCACCAGCCGGCGCGGCGAGTTGGGGTGGACCGGGCAGCCTTCGGCCGTATCGCCGATCCGTGCGCCGCCCACCTGATGCGTCGCGCTGTCGAGGATGCGGATCAGACCGCAGCCCGGGACCTCTGCGTAGGCGGCCAGGGCGTGGGCGAGGCTGGCGAAGACGGGGATGGCGTTCCCCTTCGGCTTTGCAGCCTCGGGGGGCGCGGCGACGTGGACGTGGGCCACCCAGTCGCCGTCGGCTGGCGCGATCACCGCGCGCGCATAGGGCCCGCCGCCGATCGGGGCGGCGGCGGCATAGGTATAGCTCACGGCAAGGCGAGGCTGGGCCCTGCCCGGACGGATCACCTCGAGGCGGCCGCGTGCGGGGTCTATCACCACCAGTTTCCGCGGGTCGGCCACGACGTCCGCGGGGATGCGCCAGTCGTGCAGGCTGGCGAACGCCAGTTCGGCTTCGGACAGGGTCCGCAGCTGGCCGACGCCGTCCAGGTCTGCACGGACGTCGAGCGACCGACCGAGCTCATCGGCCGCATCGCCCGTGAGCGGGCCCGGCGCGTCGAGTGCCTCCACGAACGGCGCGTCCATCCCGGGATAGGGGCGCGGCGCGCGATGCAGGGGGATGTCGACGCCGAAAGGGTTCAGGTGGAAGCGCGAGCGCCCCTGGCCCTCTTCGCGCAGCCGCCGCGGTGTCGCCTCTGACACGCGGAACGCCGACAGCCGCCAAGCTCGCACCCGCACGCGCCCCGGACCGCTGTCGTCGAGCTGGACCGGCCAGCCGGTCAGATCGGCCAGACGCCGCTCGGCGGCCAGCCGCGCGCCCTTGCGGCGGCGAAAGCCCATGGTGTCGGCCACCAGGGCGCGCGCGCGCCAACCGTCGCGCTCGAACGCCTCCAGACCCACCAGGTCGCCGATATAGGGCAGGACCCAAGGCTCGCACGTCTCCACGAACCAGTCGGCGTAGAGGCCCGCGATATCGGCCTCCAGGACGCGCCGCTGCTCGTCGAGCACGGTGGCGAGCGCCAGCAGGCCGCCGCCGGCATCCTCGGCCCGGTCGCGGTGACGATAGAAGGCTGGCAGCAGCCTGAAGATCAGCGGCTCGTCGCTCATGCCAGCAACACCGCGACCGCCGCCGGCTCGATGATCAGCATCTGCGGCGGCAAGGGCTCCGGGGCGTCGGCCATCAAGCGCGGGGGAGCGGGCTCGAGGGTCGGGACGAGAGACACCGGCTGGCCCAGCGGCCAGAGCGCTTGCAACGTGACCGTCGCGACGCCCGGCACGCGGCCGACCAGCGTCTCCACCGTCTCGGCCCTCACTGCATCATCGAAGCCGCGGCCGGCGCTGCCGAAGGCGTGCAATAGGCAAGCCTGCACGTCGCGGGCGACGGCGGCGGGATCGGGGCCCGCCGTGGTGATCGCCACACGGACGCCGAACGGCGCCGGCGCATAGCCGCCGATCTTCAGTGGGAAGCCGTCGGCGCGGGCGAGGAGCATCGCTGCCTCCAGGCCGGCCGCCAGGTCGGCGTTCTGCGTGAGCGGCGCGCCCTTGTCGTCCGACGCCCAGATCCAGACGGTCGGCGTCCCGGCAACGCCCGGGACCAGCTGCACCTTCACCGCGCCCACGCCCCGGAAACAGCGGGCGAAGGCGGCGTAGTCGTCGAGCGTCACGATCCGTGCGTCGAACTGCTGCCGCGGCGTCCGACTCCGCAAGCCCGGCACGCTCTCTATGTCGCGCCCGCCATGGGCCGCCACCGGGTTGGTCACCGAGCGGACGCCCGCCGGGCGCTTTCGCGGCGCGACCAGGGTCCCGGCGGCGACATTACCGTTCGTCCCCGCGCCGGCCCGATAGGTGGCGACGATGTTTTCCTCGCCGGTCGGCAGGCGCGAACCCCGCGCGCCGTCGCCGAAGCAGACCACCGTGCGACCGTCGTCAGTTGTCTCCAGCATGTAGACTCGGTCGGTCGGGCCGTTCAGCGCGAAGGACGGGGTGAACGTCCAGGGTTCACCGCCGACGTTTCCCATCGGTGCGCCGCCGAAACGCAGGGCCCGGCTGGCGCGACTGTCGACCTGGACGCTTAGCGTGCTGCGCGTCCCGATGGAGGCCGCGTCGTAGGTCAGCGGCGTGCGCTGCAGGGCGAAGCGCTGCCCCGGCTGGGCGTGGTCGCCGCTGCCGAGCACCTCGTGGCTCACCGTCTCGCCCTGGGTCACGCGCACGAGGTTGGCGCACACACGCACGCGCCCGGCGTCGTAGGCATGGCGCAGGTCGGTCTTCAGCGTCAGCGTGAGCCGCTCGGCCGAGCGGCGCACAATGGCGGAGATGAAGCCGATCTCCCCGACGGGCGACTGGTCGGACCGCGCCGGCTGCAGGGTTATCTCGCCCGGCTGCGCATGCAGAACGCCCGTGGTGGCGGCAAGCACCAGTGTCCAGGCTTCCACGCCCGCGCCGGGTGGCGGCGCGACAACCTCCAGCAGATCGGCCGCGAAGAGCCGCACCGCATCGGGCAAATGCGGCGGCAGGTCCAGGAGCCACGCGGTGTCACCGTCGCGCACCAGCCAGCGGAGGCCGGGCGCGAGCACCTGGACGACGGGGGCCTTGAGGGTGACTCCGGCCAACGCCTGGGTCACCTCGGGCGGGACTACCTGCTGGTCGAGGGCGTCGGCCGCCACAGCGGGGGCCACGCCGATGAGCCGTCGTTCAAGCCCCGCCGGGGGGCGTGACGACAGGGTCACCGCCGCCGCGCAGCCCGCCAGGACGCCGCCGCCCTGCGGCAGGGCCGTCAGGGCGCGCACGTCATTGGAGACCGATATGAGCGCGGGGGTCCAGCGGCCGCCGCCCGTGTTCGCGAAGGCGCCGCCGCCGCTGGAGCCTGCGTAGAGCGTGCCGTCCGACGCGCCCAGCAGCGCCGTTATCGGGACTTCGCCCGACGGGATGCCGAGGAGCCTCCAGCTGACGTCGGCGCCGACCGCCGCGCGGTGGACCTCACCGTTGGCGAACCCGGCGGCGAGCCCGCCGTCCGGCAGCTCGATCAGCGCCGACACAGCGGCGTCGGATATCGGCTGCCACGCAGCCGCCTCGTCGACCGGCACGACGCCGCCGCTCGCCGTCCCGGCCATCAGGCGCCCATTGGCCAAGGCCACGAGACTCGTCACCGCCTGGTCGAGCGGCAAGCGGGACCAACCGGGTGCGATCGGCGTGGTCGGGTCGTAGCGGAAGACCCGGTGGTCGGCCATCATCGCACAGACGATCCCGTCGGCCGTGGCGGCGAGGCCGGAGATCTGGGCGCCGCTGACCGGCGCGGGAGCCAGCGCAGTCCAGCCGGACGCGCCAGCGGCCCTTCGGAACACCCCGCCGCCGTCGAGCCCGGCGTAGAGGGCGCCCGTTGACGTGGCCAAGCAGAGGACTGCGGCGCCCTCCGGAAGGCCGGCTCCAGCCTCGGTCCAGGTCCCGTCGCCCGCCCCGCTGAACACGCCGGACCCGGTGGCTGCGAACACCAGCCCGTCGAACCCGGCCAAGGCCCGCACCGTCTCCTGGGCCAGGCCCCGCGCGGGAGCACCCTCGGTGCCCAGCACGAAGACCCCGCCCATGGCGGCGATCGCGGCGGCGGGGCGCGGCCCGGAGATCATCAGGGTGCGGTTGGCGCCTAGCCCGTCCAGGGCTCCGGCCAGGGCGAGTGTGCGCCCGCTGAGCGCCGGCTGCCGCGGGACCGCCGGCGCGGACACCGTCAGCGGCGTACTCGACAGGTAGGCAACTGCTCGACGCAGGTCGACCAGTTCAAGCGCGCCGTCCGGCGTCGTGGACACGCAGGTGACGCTGGCCCGCTTGCCGAAGGCCGCGCGCATGACCGTCATGCACGAGTCAACCGGATAGATCAGCGGTGCTTCCACCACCGCAGCGTCAGCCGGCGCGAGCGCCATGACACCGCCTTCGACGCCAGTGAGCGCGCGGTCGAGGAAGACTTTGCCGTCGGTGATATGGAAGTCGGGCCACTCCTGGCTCAACACCGGCCCGAAGGGCGTGGCGGCGAGCAGGCGCCCGTCATAGGCCAGTAGGACGCCCGCCGGCGCGGGGCATGCGAGCCGCTGGCTAATCTGCAGCCGCCCGCCATCGGTGATCTGGAAAGCGCCGCCGGGGATCTGCAGCCCGCCGTCTGACGGCTCGATCAGCCGCCACCGCTTAGCCGTGGCGTCCGCTCCGGGGCCCGACCAGGACGCGACGGTCGTCCCGACCGCCAACGGCGTCCCCCAGCGTGCGAACATCGCACAGAGCGTGCCCGGCAGCTTCAGCTGGGTGAGCGCGTCGGTGAACAGCCGGTCGGTCGAGAAGGTGTCGAGGCGCTGGACGTTGCAGGACCTCCAGCCGCCGCCGTCGGCGGGGCCGCCGAAGGGACCCCTGTCGGCGCCGCGCCAATAGAGGCCGGCCTCGGTCGACGCCACCAGATGCCCGTCCGAAACGGCGAGCGCGAGCACCGACAGGCCACCCAGCTCGGCGTGGCGCCATGCCTTGTGCCTACGACGGCGTTCGTACAAGCCCCCCGCGGCGCCCGCATAGACGACATCATCGGCCATGATCAGGCTGGAGCCCGCCGGGACATGCTTTTCATGGCGCCACGCGCGGCTGCGCTTAGGCCGCGTGAAGAGCCCGCGGCTGGTGGCCGCGATCAGCTCCTCGCCATCCCAAAGCAAGGCGCGCACGCTCACGTCGGCGGCCCCGCTCTTCACGTTATGGCCCGGCAGATTCTCGTTCAGCGGCCACCACGTCGGACTGTTGGCGGTCATCACGAAGACGCCCTGGTCGGTGCCGATGCAGATCTCGTTGGGGGTGGTCGCCGTGACGGCGCGCACCACGCCGGCGAGCGGCCAGGCGCTGTCCGTGCCGGTCGCGGCTGTCGCCAGCCGCAGCCACTGCAGTATCCGCCGGATCAGGCCGGGCCGTTTCGGTGTGGCGACCAACTGGGTGAGCTTCGCCCAGGTCACGCCGTCATCCGACGAGGCGAAAACCAGGCCCTGTGCGCAGCCGGCGTAGATCAGGCCGTCGGCTGCGCAGTAGATCGAATGGACGTCGGCGCGCGGCGGAACCAGCGAAGCCCGCACCCAGGTCTGGCCACCGTCGGTCGAGCGGTAGAGGCCGATGGCGGTCCCGGCCAGCAATGTCCCCGCTGGCGTGGCCGCGAGCGCGCGGATGTCGGCCTCGGCCGGGAGGTCGCCGGCCGCAGCGCGCCAGTCCGGCGGGTCTTCGTAGGTGGTTTGCGGCAATGCGGCCTCGAGCGCCAGGAGCCCGCCAGCGCAGACGCCGCCCGCGTCGATGCGCTTGGCGTCAGACAGGTCGGCCCACGCGTCGGCGTTGCGCCCGAACAGCCCGGCGCTGCGGCGGAAGAGCGTGACGCCGCGGACGATCGCGTCGCCGCTGGTCGGCGGGCCCGGCCGCCAGGTGACGAGCGTGCAGTCCTCGGTGCGATCGACCACGATGCGATCGACGACGACGAGGCGCCGCAGCGGTGCGCCCTCGATCTCAAGGTCGAGCAGCAAGGCGCTGCCGGCCCGCACGCCGGTGGACACGCCTGCCAGCCGCAACGCCGCGGCGCCGGCGCGCAGCATCGGAGGCCTTGTCGCGGTGTCGGGCGCAAGGCCGATGGCGTTCCAGACGGCGCGCAACTCGATGGTCTCAGCGCTCTCGAACACCACTGGCAGGCGCCCTTGCGGCGGCGTGTCCTGCACCGTCAGCCCGCCGCCGTCCTCCACGATGACGCTGGTCGGGCGGCCTCGCATTTCGAAGAGCTGCGTCGTGGGCCGGGTCTGGGCCGCGCCAGGCGATGCCGACTTCGCATCGAACAGCTGGACCGCCACATGGGTCTCGGCGGCGAGGGGCGGCCACCGCTCCACGCCCAGCAGCCCGGCCAGGCGCAGCACAGAGAACGGCTCGCGGGCGGTCTGCAAGAAGCCCTCGTTGGCGATGCGCTCCTGGTAGAAGGTCAGCACGTCGCAGACCCGAGCCCAGGCGCCCATCAGGGCGTTGGTGAAGTCGCCGGCCGCGCCGGTGTTCAGGCGATCAAGCGGCGGCGTGGCGCCCGCGCGCTTGGCCATGGCGGCCAGAAAGGACCGGTAGACGCCGACGCGGTAGGCGATCTCCGGCTGGTCCGGGTTGTTGAAGGAGCGGGTCACGACGACCCGGTGATTTGTATCACGTCGCCGACGAGGCGGTACGGCGCAAGGTGGGCCTCAAGAGCGCGAAGGAAGGGCTCGTCCAGCGCCGCGCCGTTCGGCCGCTTGATGTTGAGGGTGACCTCACCGCGGCCGGCCGACCATACCCGTGTGGCCGTCACGCCGGCGACGCCCGGGAAGGCGTTGACGACGGCCTCATAGTCCCTGGGCAGAACGCATCGGCGGGGTTCGGCGCCTGCCTGCGGCGCCCGCGACCGGGCTTGCCCGAGGGTCTCGGCATTGCGGCCCCCAGCCCCAGCCACGACGTTCGTCACCTCTTTGACCAGGCCCTTATGTCCGACGAGGTGGCCGAGCGCGGCCACGCCGATATTGCCCCGCACACCGCATCCCGACCGGTAGACGGCGCGATAGTCCCATTCCGGCTGCGGCCGCGCGCCCCTCAAGCCGTCGCCGAAACGCAGCGCTACGCCGGCCTCGCCGTCGGGCTCGACCGCGAACAGCCGTTCACCGTCGCCAGCGTGCAGCAGGTCGCGGCGCGCGAACCATCGGGCGCGCACCAAGTCGGTGGCGGCGAAGCGTGGGCGTTCCACCAACGCGAGTGCGGGTACGGCGGCGGCCGCGTCGACGGCGAGCGTCTGCGTGGCCGGCTCGGCGTGGGCGGCCTTCACATCGTAGGGGACCGCGAAGGTCAGCTCGGCGCAGGCCAGGATCGGGGCGTAGTTCCCGGAGATCGGGACCGGCGGCAACGGCGCTTCCCGCGTCCGGCCATGGTCGGCCAGCACGATGTTGCCGAGCGCCATCCAGTCGCCGCCGGACGGCGTCGCTTCCGGCAGCGCGTCGCGCTCGTGCCAGCGAATCTCGACGCCATCGGGCGCCGCGATGAGCCGCACCGGATAGCGCAGGTCGGAGTCCAGGTGGTGGAGCACGAGGACATCGCCGGCGCCGAGGCCTTCCACCGGCGCGACGAGCTGCGCCGTGACGCTCCCCGGCCCCACCCCGGCTGCCAGCCGCAGACTCCCGAGCCCCCGCCTCAGGTGCGCTGCATGCGCGGTCTCGAACACGTCGCCGCCGTAGTCGGCGTAGGCCGACTCCGAGACGTTGACCGGCAGTCCCGGCGTTCGCAGCAACAGCGGGACACCCGCGGCAACGCGGACGTCGTCGTGGGTGGGCGTGAGCTGAACCCACGTTCGCGCGCTGACGCCTTCGCCCAGCACATAGTCGACGAGTCGCGCGTGGCCGCGCACTGAGCGGCGCTGGCGCGCGGTCGCCAGGTAGGCCTCAGCGGCGACGGCGTCCTGGTAGTAGCTGAGGTAATCCCCGACGTAGGCCAGCGTCTCGACCAGGGTGACGCCGAGGTCAGCCAGGTGACGCTCGGTCCATTCCGGCCCATTGGCCGCCAGATGGTCCAGCATCATGCTGCGGAAGCTGTTGAAGTCCTTGGCAAGGTATCCGGGATCGCCCGTCGGCTCGGTGAGGGTCTCCAGCGTCATCGCTCAGCCCTCCAGGCGGACCTGTCGACGCTCGCGCGTGCGCACATCGACGTAGGTGACCAGAACGGCCGTCGTCGGGCCCTCGATCGCCACGCTCACGTCCTCCAGATGGACCACGTCGACCAGCCACTGGCGCAGCGCGCTCTGAGCCATCGCCTCGACCAACGCGGCGGCCTCAGGCCCGCTTTGGAACACCAGCTGGCGCAGGCCGGCGCCGAACTGCGGCCGGTTCACCCGCTCGCCCGGATCGACGAACAGCACCTGCGCGATCAGCTGGGCGATGTGCTCGGCCGGGCCGGCCTCGGCGGTGAGCCCGTTCGAGGCGATTCTGTAGGGGAAGGCGGCGAATGCGGGCATCAGATGATCGGCGCCCCGTCGATGACGCCGCCCCCCTCGATGGCTATGCCGCCGGCGATGTCGACCGCCCCTTCGACCGTGAGCGCGCCAGCGATGTTCGTCTCGCCTTCGATCGTGACAGCGCCCAGGAGATTGCTCTCGCCTTCCACCGTGAAGACGGGCTCCACGTTGGTTTCGCCAGTGACGCTGACCTCGGGCGCCTCCACCTCGATGGCGCCGGCGGTCAGCTCGATGGACGAGGCCGGGACCGCGATGGAGATCAACTCGGCAGTCATCTCGATGACGGCCTCGGGCACCGTGATCGTGACGCTCTCCGGGACCATGGTCACGTCGGCCTCGGGGATAGCCAGGTTGATGCTGCCCGGCGTCATGGTGATCGACGATTCCGGGCAGAGGATTTGGATCCCCTCCGCATTGAACAGCATGGTCAGCGGCACGTTGACCGCCGGCGAGAGGCACTTGAGGGTGAAACCGCCGACCTCGGGCAGGTCGTTCAGGATCATGGTGATGAACTCGGTCTTGAAGACCTTCACCTCCGGTGGCGGCGGCTCGGGGACCATCAGTATGTCGGTCGGGCCCCAGAAGCAGCCGGCCCAAATCGGGTAATTCGGATCGCCGCCCTCGAACTCGATCCAGACGTTCGCCCCGATCGGCGGGATGGCGTAGAAGCCGACCTCCGGCCCCGCATAGGGCACGCAGGGCATGGCCCAGTTGACCGTCGAGCCCTGGATGGCCGGCACGTCGGCCATGATCCGGCCCTGAAACAGCGGGTCGACGTTGTCGAGCACCTTGCCGCGGAACTTGCCAAGGTACTGCTGGCGCCCCTCGACGATGCGGGTCTCCATCATGACGCCACCCGCGAGACCGTGCTGCCGGTCCCCTCCCGTGAAAGCCGGAACCCCTGGCGATATGCGCCGCGCGACAACGTGTGCGTGACCTGGCGCACGACATAACGGCCGTCGTAGCTCTGACCGGCGCCGCGCACGTCGACGAGCCCCGGCGCGTCCAGCACAGCCCCGTAGCGCATTGTGTCGAGCTCGCCCTCGACGGTGACCACGTCGTCGGTCGAGACGTCGGTCTGCGCCTGGACATCGACCATCGCCCGGACGTAGCCGAAGCGCGGGTCAGTGAAGATGTCGCGCCTCTGGAGGAGGCCGACCGGGTTGAACGCCGGGTCCGTGGCCAACGCCGGCAGGCGGGTGCTCGCCAGCGTCCCCAGCGGCAGGTCCATCTCGCTGACGTCGTCTTGGACCATCCCCAGGAACTGGATCGGCGCGATGGAATCGAGCGTGAAGCTGATCTTTTCCACATTGGTGGCCGGCCCCACGTCCATCGACAGCGCCGGCTTCACAGACCCAATGTGCCGCGGCGGCCCCCAGTAGGCCACGTTGGTCAGCGGCTCGGGCCCCGGCTGCACGCAGAACCAGTAGCCATAGGGCTGGGCGAGCTGGCGGACGAACGCGCGGTCCGTGCTGTTCTGCTGCGGCGTCCGCTCGATCGGCGGTGTGACGAGGTCGGAGGCAGTCGGCATGACCTCGGGGACGATCCCGATCATCGAGTACTTGGCGAGCACCGCCAACACCATCAGCGAGTCCCCCATCGCCGGGTACTCCAGCGAGTACTGGACGCGGTCCATCAGGATGCTGACGTCCTCGCCGGTGACCGTCAGTGTCGAGGACGCAAACGCCTTGTCATGGGACAACTCCTGATGGGTGATAAAGCCGTCGATCAGTGTGACCGTCTGGCTGGCGACGGTCACCCGGACGAGGACACGGTTCCAGGGCTTGAGTAACGGGCTTTCCAGCAGGGCGAAGTCGGGCGAGGAGCCGCGGGTGCGGTCGGCGTGGAAGACCAGATGGAAGACCGAGGCCTGGTCGGCGCTGCGGACCACCTCGACGCTCTCCAGCTTCTCCGTGACATAGGCCGGCGCAGCACTCGGAACCATCGAGCCGACCAGGAGCTGGAGATTGATCGAAGCGGGTGCGTTCACGGCTGCGGCTTCCCCAGGAAGCCAGCCACCGGGATCGACAGCACCGCACCGGGCTTGGTCAGGTCGAAGGGGTTCATGGCGAAGTTGGCGTCTGCGATGCGCCAGAACTGCAGCGGGTCGCCCAGGACCTGCACAGCCACGAGGTCGAGCCGCTCACCTTCGCGCACCCGCAGCTGGCCCTGCACCGGCGGATTGAGCGGCGGGAAACGGCGCTGCTTGTAAACGTAAAGGCGACCGTCGGCCTCGTACCTGGCCTCGCCGAGCCCGCTGTAGCGGCTGGAGGGATCGAACATGACCGGGCCTCAGAGGCTGGTCGGGTCGACGCCGATCGAGGCGGAGGCGTCGCTTGGTTGCAGCATCGCCGCCAAGGCGGTCAGGTTCTGCTGATAGCTCATGAACTCGTAGTATTCCTTGTTGCTGGAATCGAGATCCGAGTAGTTCAGCACCCGCATACTGAGAGTGACCGTCGCGCGGATCGGGTTGAGGCGGGCGTCAAAGAGATCCTCGGTGATCTCATAGCTGTTGATGCGAACCGGCAGGACGCGCTTGGCGCCCCAGACGAAGAGCGTGCGCGGCGCGGTGAGTGGCGAGACTTCCATGACACCGCTCGCCAGGTCGGACTGGTTCTGGGTCACCTGCTGCAGCGAGGGATAGGCCAGTAGCTCAAGGGCGGCGAGTTGGGGCCGCGCGCCGTAGGCGGTGGCCGTCGCGTCGCCCGCGTCCAAGAGGTCGGTGACGTCGATCTCGATCTCGAGCGTGATCGTCTGCACCGGCGCGCCCGTGAAGCGCACGGCCTCCGAGCGGTCGTTCTCCTCGCCGCCCACCTGCTGCGGCTGCAGCGACCGGCGTAGGGTCGAGGGATTGTAAGCGAAAGTAATCACCTGCGGCGTCGCCTTGGCCGGATCCACCGAGACGATCGCGCCGCTCATGACGTTGGGGCCGCGGGGTTTGACGCTCATCGCCCCGCCCTGTCCTGCCGTGCGCCGAGCGCACCCTGGATGCGCCCCGCCACCTGCTCGCTGACGTCGCCGCCCTCGCGGTCCAGCACATCTTTCGCCTCGCCATGCCCCAGCCGAACCGCCAGGGCGCCGACGATCGCCTCGCGCAGCCGCCGCTCGCCGCCCGGCGGTATAGCCGCGAGGTCGATGCCGCCGATGCGGATGTCGATGCGCCGCGGCGTCCTCACCATCCTCGGACCTCCGCGTCCGTGAGGGTCTTGTCGAGCTTGGCGTACTCGTTGCGCGCGGCCTCGCGCACGTCGGCCATAGAGAGCGGCGCGCAGGCCGCGGCGGCACGGAAGGCGGCGTTGATGGCGATGTTGCGGATGCCGCCGCCGGCGAGGTTGAGCTGCGCCAGCCTGCGGAAGTCCAGCGCCTCGACCGGTGTCTCGGGCGGGAAGGCCCGCGCCCAGATCCGCTCGCGCTCCTCGGCCGCGGGATACGGGAACGGCACCACGAACCGCAGCCGCCGCAGGAACGCCGTGTCCAGGCTCTCACGCAAGTTGGTGGTCAGGATGGCCACGCCCCGGTAGGCCTCGATCCGCTGCAGCAGGTAGCTGACCTCAATGTTGGCGAAGCGGTCATGGCTGTCCTTCACCTCACTGCGCTTGCCGAACAGCGCGTCGGCCTCGTCGAACAGAAGGATCGCCCCGCCCGCCTCGGCCGCATCAAACACGCGCCGCAGGTTCTTCTCGGTCTCACCGATGTACTTGTTCACCACCGCGCTGAGATCGACGCGATAAAGGTCGAGCCGGAGCGCGTTGGCGATCACTTCCGCCGCCATCGTCTTGCCGGCGCCGCTGGGGCCGGCGAACAGGGCCGAGACACCCAGCCCGCGCTCACCCCGCGCGGCGAAGCCCCAGTCGCCATACACCTTCGGGCGGCCCTTTACCTGCTCGACAATCGCCTCCAGCAGGGCGGTCGAGGGTGCGGGCAGCACCAGATCGTCCCAGGTCGCCGCCGGCATGATCCGCTGCACGATGTCGGTGAGCTTGGGGCGCGCCTGCTCGCGGCAGGCGTCCCAGAGCGTCTGGGCGGCGGTCTCCGGATCAGGCGGCGCATCGTACGCCGCGAGCGCGCCAAGCGCCTCGGCGGCGGCCGCGCGGATCGCGGCGGCCTTTAGGTCGAACTGGCAGACCAATCCATCGACGGTCGTCTGGATCGCCGGCCCCGCCTGGCCCAGCACCTGCAGCCACAGCGCCTTCTGCTCGGCTGGGCTCGCCTTGCCGACGTCGAAGGTGAGCCGGGTGCGCTCGGCGGCCGGCAGGCGCTGAGCGGAGGACAGGATCAGCGGGCCCACGGCGCGCTCAGCAAACGTCTCGGCCACCCTCGCGGCGGCCGCGTCATCCTCGTCGATGCTGATCATGAGCGCCGCGTCGGCCAGGATCGCCTCGCGCTCCCAGAGCCGCTGCATGGTCTCCAGTTCCAAGGCGGTCGAAGGCAGATTGCGGGCGCGCGCCAGCATCAGCGCGCTGCCTATCTCGGCGCAGGCCCAGGCGGCGATGTCGCAGTTGATCGAGGGGTCCGCACCGCAGAGTTCGAGGATCGGCAGGCGATCCTGCGTCATGATCGCAGCGTCCCAAACCGCCGCCATCCGCGCGGCGATCTCGGCATGGTTGGGCGAGAGCTCGGCTACGGGCCCCGGGAATTCCACGATCGCCGTCAGGCGCTCGTCCAGGTGCTGTAGGCCCGTCAGGTAGTGCAGGATGCGCTCGTCGATCCGCAGCGGGCTGGCGACCAGCGAGGGCCCCGGGCCGACGTCCACCAGCCGCCAGCGCCGCAGGGGCGCGGTGGGAGCAAGCGCGCTCCAGTGGGCGCCGGCGAGGCCGGCGAGCGCTATGGCGAAGGTCGGCTGGGCGGCCACACCCTCGGCGACCCCGGCCAGCGTCGCCACGGCCGCGGCGCAGCCGGCATCGAGCTCGACGCCGGCGCACATCAAGAGAACATCGCGCTCGAATGGCGACAGGTCGCAGGCATGGACCAGGGCGTCGATCGGCTGGGCGGCGTCGGCCTCGCGGTCAGGCCGGGCATCGCCCTCGCCGCCGCGCAGGCGCCGGGCGATCCGGTCGAGCTCGTCCTGCAGGCCGTTCTGCAGCGACGGGCCGCCGGCCGGGTCGCGCGCGCTCACGCCGTCAGCTCCCATGGCTACGCCCCGGCCGCGGTTCGGCGGCCAGTTCCTCGCGCCCGTCGTTGTGGCGGACCAACAGTCGCCGCTCGCTCGGCGGCGGCGGGATCACCTTCGGTCCACTGGCCAGGATCACCGGCGAGGCGAGGTATTGCAGAGACGGGCGCTGGGCGATCTGGAAGAAGACCGACCAGAGTTTCGTCATCTCCTCGAATGTCGGGTACTCGGGCGTCAGCTTCACCCGGTGCTCGTCCTCGGGCAGGTCGGAGTCCTTGAGGTAGCTGTAGGCGCCGCTGGCCCGGATCACCCGGCGGATCTCCTTTCCAGTGAGCACCGGAAACGACTCCATGGCCAGCAGCACGCTGCCCAGCATCGTCTCGGTGGCCAGCTGGCTCTCGCCGGAGAAGGCGATCATGTAGTGTAGGTCCACTGCCACACGGGTGGGCGCCACCTGGGCCCCGTCGTGCCGGCGGGTCGGCAGCGAGCTGTTGCGCAGCTGGGCGTTCGGGGTCAGGTGGTAGAGGTAGAGCGACACCTCCGACTCCGACGACAGCACCGCCCGCGGCGGGCCGATCCGCACGCTGACGCCCGGCACGGCCTCGCTGACGGCGGCCTGCACCAGTTCGTGCAGGGTGGCGGTGACGACCGCGATGGCCAGGTGGTTACTCATCGCACGCCCGCGCCGCGGCGCGTCCTGTACTCTGTGAGGCCCATGGCAGGCTTCGGTCGCGCGAAGCGCCGGGCAGGCGGCGGCGCGGACGGGCCGTCCACGCGGATGCGACCAATGTCGATGCGGATGATCGGCGCCGCGTCGGCTGCCTGCGGCGGCGCTGAGGCGCGTGGCGGGGCCCGCGCCGGCGCCTGGGCGAAGGTCGGCG
>FWWL01006919.1_pt1 | contig 15952 bp, 16 predicted proteins | sample 2228331 | NCBI WGS metagenome assembly FWWL01 (sample SAMEA103939775, study PRJEB20133) | metagenome
AGCCATAGCCCTTCTTGACAGAGGAGCTGGACTTTTTGGTGAAATTCAGAGGGTTTTCTTACGTTCTATAGGCTCTCCGAACTATTTTAATCACGATGACTTCTGTAGAAAAAATGTTGATCTTGCTTATCAAAGCCTTCTCGGATATGCAAGACCTGAGGTTGGATACGATTTTGCAAACACGAAGCACATTGTCTTTTACGGAAGAAATGCATTTGAAGCCTTAGGAGTAAGAGAATCAAACAACATAGTGAATGCACTTTCCAATGGTGCTCGAATGACTTACATAGATGTAAGAGTTACCAAAACTGCTACAAAGGCGACAAAGTTTTTGCAGATTAGACCAGGAACTGACTATGCATTAAATCTTGCGCTAATTCATGTTATTTTAAGGGAAAATCTATTTGATAGAGACTTTGTAGATAGATTTGTTATAGGGCTACCAGAGCTTGAGAACTTTATTAAACCCTATACACCTGAGTGGGCTGAAAAGGAGACAGGAATTCCAGCTTATGAAATTGTAAGCCTTGCAAGGCAACTTGGAAGTGACAAACCAAGAGTAATTATATATCCAGGATGGTTTGCAGCCAGAACAATGGATTCCTTTTATGATGCAAGGGCAATGATTATACTAAATGCTTTGCTTGGTTCAATTGAACAGAAAGGTGGACTTATTTTAGCAAAGACACCAAAAGAGGTAGGTGCAAAGGGATTAAATAGCCTTCTTGAAAGAGTTCCTGCTCCACAGGATAAAAGACTTGAAGCTGAATCAGGAAAAGGATTTCTCTATGACGGAGCAGGACACATACTTCATCTTTACAAAGCCATTAAAACTGGTGAGCCTTATCCAATAAAAGGACTCTTCGTTGTGAGATATGACCCATTTGGAGGTATTACTAAGAAAGACATTGAAGAAACTCTTCAGGGACTTGACTTGCTTGTAGCTATAGACACAAATTACTCCAACACAGCATGGTATGCAGATGTAGTGCTTCCTGAGTCAACATATTTGGAAAGGGATGACATAATTGGTATGCAAAGGGGGGCAAAACCAGCCTTTGTAATGAGAAAGAAATGTATTGATCCAATTTATGACACAAAGGCAAAGTGGGAGATATTTACAGGACTTGCAAAGGCATGTGGTGCTGGAGAGCATATGCCATATGAGACAATTGAAGACATATGGAACTATCAACTTGAGGGAACTGGAGTAAAGATTGAGGATTTTGAAAAAACAGGACAGGTAGCTCTCTGTAAAGATCCAAAGATGTATTCACGGGATGAGTTAAAATTTAAGACACCTTCTGGAAAAATAGAGATACTTTCAAGCAAGATGGCAGAAAGAGAAGTTCCTTACTTCCTTGAATTCCAAAGCCCACCAAAACCAAACACTGAAGAAGGAGAATTCAGACTTGTATTTGGAAGAATGGCAGTTCACACTCATGTTCAGACGCATAACAACAGATATTTAAATGAAATTGTTCCTGAAAATGAACTTTGGATTAATGACCAAGTTGCAAAGAAGCTTGGAATTAAGGATGGAGATATAGTGGAGGTTTCCTCAGGAGATTACACAGGTAAAATCAGAGCAAAGGTTACTCCTTTTATTCATCCAGAGGCAGTATTTATGTATCGCGGATTTGAAAATGAAGTGCCACTTAAGAGTCGCTCTTATGGAAAAGGAGTTAATGAGGGAAGACTCCTTAAAGGCGCCTTTGACAAGATGGCTCATGGTAGTCACACTGGTGCATTGTTTGAATGCTTTGTAAAGGTTAAGAAGGCATAGGAGGGATGAAATGAGCATTTACTACATATATCAAGATCATGACAAATGTATAGGATGTTATGCGTGTGAGATTCACTGTAAAACTAAGAATGACCTTCCAGTTGGACCAAGACTTTGCAGAATTATTGAGACAGAGATAAAACTTATTGGCGGACTTCCAAGACAGAGATTTGTCTTTATGCCTTGCTTTCATTGCGAAGTTCCCTGGTGCGTAAAAGCATGTCCAACAGGTGCAATGCAGAGGCGTTCAAAGGACGGAATTGTTTTTGTTGAGCAATCCCTTTGTGTTGGATGCAAATCTTGCATTACTGCTTGTCCTTGGGGAGTACCTCAATGGAATCCTGAGACAGGCAAAGTTGTTAAATGCGATTACTGTAAAGACCGTGTTGATCAAGGACTTTTGCCTGCATGCGTTACAAAATGCACAACAAAGGCTTTGAAATTTGTCTCAGCTGATGAAGCATCAAAACTCAAAAGAGAAGCCTTTGTAAAGGAAACCTATGCATCCCTCTACTGATAATATTATTGAAGTAGAAAAGGATGTGAAACTTGTCAAGGGTAGTGATAGCGTTATCATCACTACCCTTGACAAATTAGTAAACTGGGGGCGTTCAAACTCCCTTTGGCCCCTTACATTTGGACTAGCCTGCTGTGCAATTGAGATGATGGCAGCAGGTGCCTCCCGTTTTGATCTTGACCGTTATGGTATTTTATTCAGGGCTTCACCAAGACAGGCAGATGTAATTATCATAGCTGGCACAGTAACTTACAAAATGGCATCTGTTGTAAAAATGGTTTATGACCAGATGCCTGAACCAAAGTATGTTATTGCAATGGGAAGTTGCGCATGCACAGGTGGAATATTTAACACATACAGCACTGTTCAGGGGGCAGACCAATTCCTTCCAGTTGATGTGTATGTGCCTGGTTGTCCACCAAGACCAGAGGCACTTTTTCATGGAATTATGAAGCTTAAAGAAAAAATAATGAGGGAATCAGGAAGATGGGGCAGTTGGAAATAGAAAAACTCAGTGAGACAAGATTTGTTCTTCAGATGGGACCACACCATCCTGCAACTCACGGTGTGTTAAAGCTCTACTGCGAGTTTGAGGGTGAGAGGGTAGTTAAAATCGTTCCTGAGGTGGGCTTTCTGCACAGGGGAGTTGAAAAATTAGGCGAAAATAAAACCTATGCCCAGGCAATAACCCTTACAGACAGGCTTGATTACATTTCAAGCATGACAAACAACATTGGCTACTGTCTTGCCATAGAAAGACTCATAGGAGTTGAGCCACCTTTAAGGGCAAAATTTATAAGAACATTGGTTGCAGAGCTTACTCGTCTTAGCAGTCATCTTCTCTGGCTTGCAACCCATGCATTGGACATTGGAGCTATGACTGTTTTTCTTTATGCTTTCAGGGAAAGAGAACAGATACTTGATTTCTTTGAAAAAATCTGCGGAGCACGTCTGACAGTCACATATCCAAGAATAGGCGGCGTAAGAGTAGATGTGAGGGATGAGGTTTTAGATGAAATATATAAATTTATGGATGTAATGCTAAAGAGAATTGATGAGTATGAGGGGCTTTTAACTGAAAACAGAATTTGGATAGCAAGAACTCGTGATGTTGGTGTAATTAGTGCAGATGAGGCTTTATCTCTTGGGCTTACAGGTCCAGCACTTAGAGGAAGTGGAGTTTACTACGACATAAGAAAACTAGTGCCTTACGATGCATATCCATATGTTGAATTTGAAGTTCCGCTCGGTGAAAATGGAGACACATACGACAGATATTTGTGCAGAATAAGAGAGATGAGACAGTCTTGCTTGATTGTAAAACAATGCATTGAGAAAATGCCACAGGGAGAAATTCTATCTGAAAGTGCTCCAGAACAGGATATGCCTTTTCAAACCAAGAGGAAAATAACAGCCGACAGTTCTCTTTGGAGTGGGTATATCAGATTTACTGAGGAAGCTATGGAGATGTTTCCAAAGGGCGAGATTTACTCAGCAATTGAAGCTCCAAAGGGAGAATTAGGCTTTTACATAATAAGCGACGGTTCTATAAAACCTTACAGAATGAGAGTCAGGGCTCCTTCGTTTATTCATATCTCTGCAATTCCTAAGCTTTGTGAAGGACATCTTCTTGCAGATGTTATTGCAATAATTGGAACACTTGACATTGTCATGGGAGAAGCTGACAGATGAGTGCTTTATTAAAAAAAATACTTCTTCTTGATCTAATTAAGGGCTTGCTTATAACCTTCAGAACTATTTTTACAAAGCCAATAACTATCAGGTATCCCAAGCAGAAAAAGCCTGTGGAACCTGGTTTCAGAGGAAGACATGCCTTTGTTCGTGATCCTGAAACAGGGAAAGCACGTTGCGTTGCATGCACAAAGTGCGCTCAGGTCTGCCCTTCAATGTGTATCTACATAGACTACATCATCAATCCTGAGACAGGAGCAAGGGAGCTTACAAAGTATGAAATAGATGCTTTAAGATGCGTTTTTTGCGGATTTTGCGAGGAAGTGTGTCCTGTAAATGCAATAGTTCTCACTGAATTTTATGAGTATGCTTCATATGACAGAAAAACAAACTACTTTGACAGAGAAGCTTTGCTTAAAAATTGGGATGAGTTTATAGCTCAGTATCCTAAGGATGAATACATCAACAAGTTCTGGCATCTTGAAGGAATTAACAGAAACAGGCTACCAAATGCAAAAAGACAGGTAAAACCAATATTGATAAGGAGAAGTTAAAATGCAGCCGGGTAGTTATGTTCCAACAGAATATTTGCCTGTTATTGTAATTATGGCTTTTGCTACCCTATTTGGAGTTGGAGGCTTGATTATAAATAAATTGTTAGCCCCTCGTAAATTCAATCCTTTAAAGTTTATTGCCTACGAGTCAGGAAACTTTCCGAGCCCTGAGCCAAGAGAAAAATACAACATTGGATTTTTCATGCTTGCAATATTATTTGTGGTATTTGATGTTGAAGTCATTTTTCTTTATCCGTGGGCAGTTGCATTTGATGCAATATCATTGGAAGGCTTTTTTGTAATGATTATTTTTATTCTTTTAATAGTTGTAGGCTTTGTTTATGAGTTCGTAGTAGGAGCACTTACATGGCACAGAAAATAGTGAATAGTGATTGGTGGTTAGGGATTAAGAATTTTAATATGGAGTGAGGGATAAAGGTGAAAGAAGTTATTGAGGATTTAAAAGAAAAATTTGCTGATGCAATTGTCTCTGTTGAAGAATTCAGAGGTCAATATTCTGTTTTAGTAAAAAGGGAATTTGCAAAAAAAATTATCAAATATTTAAAAGAGATTCATAAATTTAATCATCTTCAAGACCTCTGTGGTGTTGACTGGATAAAGGAAGACCCGCGTTTTGAGGTTGTATATAATCTTTACTCCATTGAAAACAGACTGCACATAACAGTAAAGACGAGAGTTCCACAGGACAACCCAGAGGTTGACACAATAACAGATTTGTGGGAAGGTGCAAACTGGCATGAAAGAGAATGCTATGACATGTTTGGAATAAAGTTCAAAGGACATCCAGATTTAAGAAGAATCCTCATGCCAGAGGACTGGGATGGTCATCCTTTAAGAAAAGACTATCCTGTCAAAGGTAAAGAACTTTGGAGAGGATTTAGAGAGATTCTGGAGGAAAAAAATGCTTGAATATTTGATAATTACTATTATTAAAACTGCTGTTGTTCTTGCCGTTGTTCTTACTCATGTTGCACTTACAACCCTTGCTGAAAGAAAGATTATTGGAAGGGCACAGGCAAGATATGGACCAATGGAAGTAGGTCCACACGGAATTCTTCAGCCTCTGGCAGATTTTATAAAAATCTTTTTTAAAGAAGATATAGTGCCAGCAAATGCAGATAAGTTTCTTTTTAGAATTGCACCGCTGATAGTTTTAGTTTTTTCAATAGTTAACCTCTCTGTAATACCTTTCACACACGGTTTTATTTTGGCAGATGTAAATGTTGGGCTTTTATTTATACTTGCAATGGCTTCAATTTCAGTTTACGGAGTCATTCTTGCAGGTTGGGCATCAAACAGCAGATATTCATTTTTGGGTGGAATTAGGTCTGCCTCACAAGTATTAAGCTACGAAATTGCACTTGGTCTGAGTCTTGCAGGAGTTGTGCTTATGGCAGGCTCTTTAAAGCTCAAAGATATAGTAATTGCTCAGCATGAGTCTGCTTTTGGCATATATGCAATACCTCAGATTATCGGCTTTTTTGTCTTTGTTGTAGCTGCCTTTGCAGAGACAAACAGGGCTCCCTTTGACCTTCCTGAGGCAGAGACAGAGCTTGTTGCAGGATATCTTACTGAATACAGTGCTTTCAGATATGCTGCATTTTTCTTAGGTGAGTATGTTGCTATGTATGTTATGGCATCTCTCTGTTCCCTTTGTTTTTTGGGAGGATGGACTGTGCCAAAGTATGTATTAAGCCTTTTGCCTTTCTTAGAGAAAATTCCTGGAGTAGTCTGGTTTGCAATAAAAGTTTATGCCTTCATTTTCCTCTACATATGGGTAAGGGCAACTTTTCCAAGATACAGATTTGACCAGCTTTTAAGTCTTGGATGGAAATTATTGATTCCTCTTGGAATTGTAAATATTTTGATTACTGCTTTTTTAAAGAGATTTGTTTAATGGGGAGAGGACATGACACCTTTGATATTGTTTGCATATTTTGCAACGGTGATTGTTAGTTCAGCAGTTATCGCAATTACGAGAAAAAATCTCGTTCACAGTTTACTCTGGATACTGCTTATGTTTGTTCATCTTGGCGGTATTTACTTACTTCTTAATGCTGAGTTTCTTGCAATGGTTCAGATAATCGTTTACGCTGGGGCAATTTTAGTTATGTTCATTTTTACAATATTCCTGCTCAATTTAAAAGAGGAAGTTAAGGAGTCAGTATTCATCCGCTCATGGGGAATAAGGCTTTATGCTATTCTGATTGTGCTTTTCTTTGTTTTTATTGGAATATTTACTTATGAAAAACAATACTCAGGAGAATATTCAATAGACTACATCACAAAACATGGGCACACAAAAACCATTGGTTTAGCAATTTTTAATGAATATCTTTTACCTTTGCTTATTCTTGGATTTATTCTTCTTGTGCCACTCATTGGAGTAGGATTGGTATCACTAAGGAGGAAAATAAATGGTACCTCTTAGTTTTTATCTTGCCTTAAGTGCAATATTGTTTTTTATTGGAGCTTTGGGATTTTTGATAAGAAGAAATCTCATAATGATGTTGATCTCAATTGAAATTATGCTCAATGCAGTTAATATTTCTTTAATTGCCCTTAGCCATTACATGCAGGATTTAAGAGGACAAATACTTGCCCTTTTTGTTATTGCTGTTGCTGGCGGAGCTGTTGCTGTAGGACTGATTGTTGTTGTGATTATTTACAAAAATAAGCCAACTCTAAAACTTGAAGATTTTAATCTGCTGAGGGAAGAATGATGAACACAGAATATTCTATTTTGCCAGTAGTTCCAGCTTTAATTTCATTGATTGCAATACCTTTTATCATTGCAACCGGAGAAAAAAGACATAATTTAAGAGAATTCTGGTCTGTATTGGCAGGAGTGTTGAAGTTTTTAGTTATTCTGTCAATGCTACCTGCAATAATGGAGGGTAAAGTCCTTGAATGTGAGATTTTAAAAATTTTACCTGGTATTGAAGTAAAATTCAGGGCTGATGCACTCGGAATGCTCTTTGCACTTGGTGCATCTTTTCTATGGATAATCACAACATTTTACTCAATTGGATATATGCGTGGGCACAATGAGAAAAGGCAGACAAGATACTTTGCTTGTTTTGCTGCAGCGCTTTCCACTACAATGGGAGTTGCCTTCTCAGCAAATCTTTTTACCATATTCCTTTTTTATGAAGGATTGACATTTGTTACTTATCCTCTTGTTGCCCACCATGAAACAGATGAGGCAAAGGCAGGAGCAAGAAAATATGCTATTTATCTCATTGGAGCAGCAAAACTATTTCTTGTAGCTGCTATTGTAATCACTTATATGTTTGCTGGAACCCTTGATTTCCAGAAAGGTGGTATTTTCCCTGAATATGTAAGACAAACATATAAAGGAATTTTAGGAATTGTTTTTCTGATGTATCTATACGGCTTTGCTAAGGCTGCGGTTATGCCTCTTCATAGTTGGCTTCCTGCTGCAATGGTCGCACCAACTCCTGTGAGTGCCTTGCTTCATGCAGTTGCTGTTGTTAAAACAGGTGTATTTACTGTTTTAAGGGTTATTTTCTTTATTTTTGGCGTTGATTTTCTTAAAGAACTTGCTACTACTGATATAGCAATATTTATGGCAGCCTTTACCATTACTGTTGGCTCAATAATTGCTCTTACAAGGGACAACATCAAGGCAAGGCTTGCTTTTTCAACAATAAGTCAGTTGTCCTATGTAATCTTAGGTGCTTTGCTTCTTACTTATCATGGAATGATTGGCGGAATCATACATATATCAAATCATGCTTTTGCAAAAATTACGTTGTTTTTCTGCGCTGGCTCCCTTTATGTATGTGCCCATAAGACTGAGGTGAGCCAGCTTGATGGGATAGCAAAGAAAATGCCTTGGACCATGGCAGCTTTTACAATTGGAGCTTTGGGAATGATAGGAGTTCCTCTTACAGGAGGTTTTATTTCTAAGTGGTATTTATTGATTGGCTCAATTGAAAGACAAAGTATAGATATTTTAGCGGTGTTACTGACGAGTTCTTTGCTAAACGCAGGTTATTTTCTTCCAATTATCTATAGAGCATATTTTAAGAGGTTTAACAATAACGAAGGACACAGCCATGAACATGTCCATGAAATAAAAGAAAATCCTTTTATGGCAGTTCCACTTTTTATTACTGCAATAATTAGCATAATTCTTGGTATTTATCCAGACTTAATTATTGAGCTTGCTAAGGAGGTGCTCAAATGACAGATGAAAGAAAGTCAAAAGAGAGAATGATTCTTAAACACGATCCAGTTCCTCCTTACAGAACTGTATTTTATATAGTCTTTGCCTTAGGAGTTTTATATCTGACTGCGATTATCATACTTGGAGCAAAATGAAGGGAGGCATAGGATGAAGAAAGATAAAGAGTATTTTCTTGATAAGCCGGGAAGTTTAAAGAAAATTTTGAGAATATTTTTTAGTTTCCTTATTTTGCTAATTATAATTGACCCTTTTATACACAAACATGCTTATTTTGGTTTTGATGGCTATCCATCTTTTTACGGAGCATATGGCTTGGTAGCCTGTATTTTGCTTGTTCTTGCTGCCAAACACATACTTAGGCCAACAGTTATGAGGCGGGAGGACTACTATGATGAATAATCCAATTCCGCCTTCATTAATCCTGATTTTTGGCTCTTTTATTATTCCTTTTTTGAAGGGAAGGGCAAAGCAAGTCTACCTAATACTTGTTCCTTTAATTACCATCCTCTATATATTTACTATGCATGAAGGCACATACTGGATTGTAAAAATACTGGATTATGAGCTTATTTTTGGAAGAGTTGACAGATTGTCCCTTGCTTTTGGATATATATTTTCCCTTATTACTCTAATCGGTTGTATATACAGTCTTCATGTCAAAGATAATCTTCTTTTAATGTCTGCCTTTTCTTATGCAGGTGGCTCTCTTGGAGCTGTATTTGCAGGAGATTTTGTAACTCTTTTTATATTCTGGGAAGTAATGGCATTGGCTGCAGCATTCATAATTTGGGCTGCAAAAACTAAAGGAGCAGTTTCAGCGGGATTTAGATATTTGATGGTTCATATTTTTGGTGGACTTCTACTGCTTGGTGGAATAATTTTGCATTATAATGAAACAGGTTCACTACTGTTTAATTATGTTGGTTTAAGCGGATTGAGTTCTTGGCTTATTTTTCTTGGATTTGGTGTAAATGCCGCATTTCCTATTCTTCACGCATGGCTTCCTGATGCTTATCCAGAGTCAACTGAAGCGGGAACAGTTTTTCTATCTGCCTATACTACAAAAACAGCAGTATATGTTCTTGCAAGAGGCTTTCCCGGGACAGAACTTTTGATATACATAGGAGCGTTAATGACAGCATTTCCTATATTTTATGCTGTTATTGAAAACAATCTAAGAAGAGTTCTTTCATACAGTCTTATAAACCAAGTCGGATTTATGGTAACTGGTATAGGAATAGGAACTCAGCTTTCCTTGAACGGAACTGTTGCCCATGCATTTTGCCATATTCTTTACAAAGCATTGCTATTCATGTCAATGGGAGCAGTGCTTTACAGAACAGGAAAGATTAATGCAACGGATTTAGGCGGACTTTATAAATCAATGCCTCTTACAACCATATTTTGTATTGTAGGAGCAGCATCAATCTCAGGCGTGCCTCTTACAAGTGGTTTTGTAAGTAAATCAATGATAGTTTCAGCTTCAGGAGAAGGTGGAATGCTTCTTATCTGGATTGCTTTGCTTTTTGCCTCTGCCGGTGTTTTCCATCATTCAGGAATAAAAATACCATTCTTTGCATTTTTCAGTCATGACTCAGGAATAAGAACACAGGAAGCACCAAAACACATGCTTGTGGCAATGGGTATTGCTGCATTTCTTTGCATTGCAATTGGAGTTTTCCCCGGACCACTTTACTCAATTCTTCCTTATCCTGTTGACTATGAGCCATACACAGCAGCTCATGTTATAGACCAGACTCAACTACTTGCATTCTCTGCCCTTGCATTTACATTGCTCATGCTTGCTGGAATTTATCCTCCAGAGATTCGTTCTTTAAATCTTGATGCTGACTGGTTTTACAGAAAAGGAACAAAAGTTTTTATGAAGTTTGCAGAGAATGTCCTTGCAAAGGCTGAGTATAACATAGTTGGTCAGGCTTATGAAAAAGTGTTCATAAGAGGAATAATGAAAATAGCAAGCTTTTGCAAGCTGATTGATACATCTGGAGTTGATGGAACTTATAATGGAATGGCACGGAGTTCATTACGTTTAAGCGATGTTATAAAGGTAATTCAAACAGGTAAAGCCCATGACTATGCTTTTCTGATGCTGCTTGGTATATTAATTTTGTTTTTGATTATTTTTATTCCATTTGTAATCTGAGGGGTGAGAAATGTTTGATTTACAAATTGACTTTCCGTATCTTTCATTAATAACATTTTTTCCTCTTATTGGAGTTGTATTAATACTATTGATAAGGAATTTAACCGCTGTAAAACTTATTGCCCTCAGCACAACAATTCTTAATCTTTTGGTCGCTCTTCCTGTGTTTATTAACTTTGATAGAACAAATCCTGCTTTTCAGTTTGTTGAAAAGTATGAGTGGATTCCTGCAATTAATGCATATTACAAGGTTGGAGTTGATGGAATAAGCATACTTTTTGTTTTGCTCACACTTGTTATAAGCATACTTTGCGTTCTTGTCTCATGGAGAGCAATTCAGGAAAGGGTAAGGGAGTTTTATATTCTGATACTGCTTATGGAAATAGCCATGATAGGCGTTTTTTGTGCTATGGATTTGTTTTTGTTTTATATATTCTGGGAAGCAATGTTAATTCCAATGTTTCTTCTTATTGGAATATGGGGTAGTTACAGTAGAGTTTATGCAGCAATAAAATTTGTTCTCTTTACTTTTGCAGGAAGCGTTTTGATGCTTATTGGTATTATCAGTCTGTATTTCGTGGCTGGAAAAACATTTGATGTTGTTGAGTTAAGCAAAGTTAAGTTTCCATTTGAGTTTCAACTGTGGCTGTTTCTTGCATTTTTTGCTGCCTTTGCTGTAAAAGTCCCAATGTTTCCATTTCATACATGGTTGCCTGATGCTCATACAGAGGCTCCAACGGCAGGTAGTGTTATTCTTGCTGGAATTTTGCTGAAAATTGGAGGTTATGGATTTTTAAGATTTTCAATTCCCCTTTGTCCTGATGCTACATTACATCTTAAGCTTTTCATGCAAATACTTTCACTCGTTGCAATTGTTTATGGTGCTCTTGTCACTCTCATGCAGACAGACTTCAAAAGACTGATTGCCTACTCAAGTGTAAGTCACATGGGATTTGTAACATTAGGAATCTTTACACTTAATCAGACCAGTATAGAGGGTGCTGTTCTTCAGATGATTAATCACGGCATTGTAACAGGAGCTTTGTTTATGTGTATTGGAACAATTTACGAAAGAACTCACACAAGGGAAATTTCTAAATATGGAGGGCTTGGAAAGGCAGTTCCTATCTTTGTAATTTTCTATACTTTCTTTTCAGCTGCTGCAATAGGATTTCCTGGAACAAATTCATTCATCGGAGAACTTTTGGTAATGCTTGGAGCTTTCAAGGACAGTTTTTATGTTGGCGTGCCGATAATTGCTGGAATTGTTCTTGGGACAACATATATGGTTTGGCTTTACTACAGAGTTGTGCTAAATGAAGTTAATCCTGCAATAAAAGACCATCTTTATGATTTAAATTTAAGAGAAGTGATCATGTTTTTGCCTCTCGTATTTCTTGTTCTTTACATAGGAGTTCAGCCTTCTGTTCCAATTAGCTTTATGAAGGTTTCAATTAAAAATCTTTTAGATGCTCTAATGCTAACAGGGATAACAATGAGGTAGGAGGAAGAAAATGGGTAACTACAATGTAATTTTGCCTGAGATAGTTTTTACGGCACTTTTTTTGGTATGCTTTTTTGCAGGATTATTCATAAAAGACAGGACAGCGAATAGTATTTTTGTTGTTGCAACAGCAGTAGTTACTGCAATCACTCTATTTAAATTTAATTTCTATGGAGAGACATTTAATGGCATGTTTGTGGCAGATAAATTCAGCCAAACACTAAAACTTGTTTTTCTCATAAATCTCTTTTTATGCACAATTGTATCAATCCGTTATAAAGAAATAAGAGATGAAATTTTTTATGAATATTCAATTCTTATGATGCTGAGCACTCTTGCCATGATGCTTGTGGTATCAAGTAGAGATTTTATCACTTTGTTTTTATCAGTAGAGTTTATGTCTTTAGGATTGTATTTGCTTGCAGGTTCATCATTTAGAGATTTAAAATCAAACGAAGCTTCAGTAAAGTATTATGTGCTTGGGAGCTTTATATCTGCCTTTTTCCTTTTTGGCATAGCGATTGTTTATGGAGTCACAGGAAATACTGATTTTCTCAGTGTAGCTAAATTTATGGAAATAAACTCATCTTCCCAGTATTATCTTGTTTTTGGAGTATTAGCCATAATTTCTGCTTTGTGTTTTAAAGCAGGGTGTGCACCTTTTCATCAATGGTCTCCAGATGTTTATGAAGGAGCTCCAACTCCTGTTACTGCTTTTATGTCAGTAGGACCTAAAGCTGCTGCAGTGGGAGCTATTGCAAGAGTAATTTTTGAAGCATTCAGAGCAAGACCTGATTTGTGGTTGCCTGTTCTTGTATTTATAGCTTTGCTCACAATAGCTGTAGGTAATGTGCTTGCACTCAGACAGAAAAATCTTAAAAGACTCCTTGCTTACTCATCAATTGCTCATGCAGGTTATGTAATGCTGGCCGTAATAGCCTGTTCGCAAGAAAGTCTTATTGCCATCTCATATTATATGATTGTTTATGCTTTCATGAATATTGGAGCTTTTGCAACAGTTATGGCAGTACCAGAAGGAGAAAAAATAGAAAGTTACTCTGGTCTTTCAATATCAAATCTTTACATTTCAGTATGTATGTTGTTTTTCCTTTTCTCCCTCACAGGCATTCCTCCTTTTGGTGGATTTGTCGCAAAGTTTTTGGTATTTAAGTCTATCATTAATGCGGGCTATACATGGGTAGCAGTAGCTGGAGTTGTTTTTAGTATTCTTTCAGCATTTTATTATCTTAGGATTATTATGAAAATATTCTTTGAATCAGGACTTGCAGTTTCAAAACTGTCTTTGCATCTTTCGTTTACATTTACAGTAGGAGTAAATGCAATTGTAATACTTATTGCAGGCTTAATACCAAATATTTTTATTCTAACCATTTAAATAAATGGAGGTGTTATCAATGAAAGCTTTGAATGTCAAAAGACTGCTGCAAATTATTAATGTAGCAGTAGTTATTGTTCTTTTAATATTACTTGCGCTTTCTTGGTATAACGAAAGAAAATTAGGAGAGACGGTACAACAATTTGTCACTAAAGATACTCAATTATTAGTTGCTTTTTATAATATGTATGCTCAAGGACTTCAGACTGGTCAAGCTACAAGAAATGTGCTTATAAATCCAAAAGATGAAACTGCTATGAAAAATTATCAGAAAGCCCATGAAGAGTTTATTAAGGCAAACGAAGAGGCAATGAAAATTGCAAAAGGGGAAATTCAAGAACAGCTCAAGCAGATAGCTCAACTTTGGCAGAAAGACCATGAAATGAAAGTAGAGATTCAAAAAATGGCTATAGAAGGCAAAAAAGAGGAGGCTGTTCAAAAAATTGTAGAAGAGACAAAAGTTTGGAGAGAAATAAGAGGTAAAATTTTAAAATTGATTGAAGTTCAGCAAAAAGAGTTCGCTAAGATTAGTGAAAAAGTTCAAAAAGATAGGGTGAATAATTTAATTATCTATTCGGCTGTGATTGTTCTGTCATTGATAATACTTAGTTCAATGATTTACTACTCATACAGACTTTACAATAAGAACATGTCATCAGCATTAGCATGCTTCAATAATCTTGAAAAAGGAGATTTAAGAACAGACACTCAGACTTGCGACCTAATCGGAGATATTTATCTTAGAATTACCTCAAGTTTGAGGGCAACAATAGGGAAAATAAGGAATGTTGCCAAAAATATATATGCAATTGCAGAACCCCTCTCTAAAGAGACTGACAATTTAGAGAAAACTTCATCTCAGCAACTGTCCCGAATTGACCAAGTAGCTTCTGCTACAGAGGAGATTTCACAAACGATAATAGATGTTGCAAAGAATGCAGCTGACTCATCAGAGTCTGCTCGTTCTGCAAATGAAAAGGCTTTGCAAGGTAAAGGGGCTGTAGAAAGAGCCTCTAAGGCAATGATTGAAATTGCCAATTCAATAAGAAATGCATCATCTACAATTGAAGAACTTGGAAAAAGCTCTCAAGAGATAGGAGAGATAGTTCTTACAATAAAGGACATAGCTGATCAGACAAACCTGCTTGCACTCAATGCTGCAATTGAGGCAGCAAGGGCTGGAGAGCAAGGGCGAGGATTTGCAGTAGTTGCAGATGAGGTCAGGAAACTTGCAGAGAGAACAGCAAAGGCAACAGATGAAATAGCTGAGAAAATCAGAAACATACAGGTAAAATCAGATGCTTCAGTAAAAGCAATGAATCAAAGCAGTGTTCAGGCTGAAGGAGGAGTAAATCTTGCTCAGGAGGCAATGAAAGCCCTTGATGAAATTGTAATGGCAACAGAGAAAGCAATGGATATGATTCAGAGAATAGCAGCTGCTACAGAAGAACTCTCAGCAACAAGTGAGGAAATCGCACAAAACATGGACGGTATTAGGGAGTCTATAAATTCAACAGTTAGAATGATACAAGATTTAAGAGGACTTGTAGAAAGACTTTACGGTGAAGTGAAAAACCTTGATGAAAGTGTTGAGTATTTTAAAATTTAAAATTTAAAAAATTGGCACACCTCACCCTCCTCCACATGGGCGTCAGGTATTAAATCTTTGGATTGTTTAATAAAATGAAAGACCTGACGCCCAAAAGTTATGGCTTCCTGTCATTGTGAGGGTGCTTTAGCACCCGAAGCAATCTCGTCTTTTTCCTTCAATAAGGAACGGGATTGCGACACCTCCGGACTGCTTGCAATGACGAAAAAATACCTAATTTTCAAATTGTTATATCAATTATTAGATTTCTATCTATTTTGGGGAAATATTACTTTTTCGGATAGATTATTTTTGAGGAAAACAGGTGACTTGATATAACCCAACTCAATATGCTAATATGATTTTATGGAAAGCAAAGATTATTATAAAATTCTCGGAGTTAGCAAAGACGCCTCACAAGAAGAGATTAAAAAGGCATATCGCAAACTTGCAAAAAAGTATCATCCTGACTTAAATCCCGGCAACAAGGAGGCTGAGGAAAAGTTTAAGGAGATTA
>FWWL01006920.1_pt1 | contig 15950 bp, 17 predicted proteins | sample 2228331 | NCBI WGS metagenome assembly FWWL01 (sample SAMEA103939775, study PRJEB20133) | metagenome
AGACAAAACCAACAACTGCACCAGAGGCGCTTAAGAATGCAAAAAAAGCTCCAGTGATGCTTCTTGCACCTTCATATGTCATGTCAGAAAAAAGGCTTACTATACCGAGAAGAACTATGAATAAGATTGATTTTTTCAATCCTTAGGCTCCAGAAAAAGCCGTCAAGTTTAAAGCCACATTAGTTTGTCAAAATCTGGATGAGGCACACGGACTTTAATAAATCCGGTAAAAGGTGCTCTTTCTATTACAAAACCATTTTTTAGTATTTCTATGAAAAAGCATATATCCTCCTCATGACTGATTTCAATTGCCTCAAATGGCAGTTCAATCTCAAATATTTCACACAATGAAATGCTATCTAATACAGCTTTCTTGATCCATGAGTCATTCTGTTGAGTAAAAATTTCTGCCTGATTGAAATCTTCAGATACGATTTTTATTCTCTTTGGATTGAGAATGTGTATATGAATTTTCAAATTTTCAATATTTTGTATAGGGATACGACTGTCAAGTCTTATGAAAAAACTCTGTTTGTTAAAACCGTAGTATAGATTTTTAAAGATGCTTTCAGCCTTATGCATGCTTCCACCCATTTTTTCTAAGTTGAATCTTCCTGCATCAAGCCATTCAAAGTAACTCGTCACTTTTCCATCTATTTTAGGATAAATAAATCCTCTTGGTTCAATGTCAGATTTTATTTCTCTCATCTTTTTACTTATGGGTATGTAAAGAAAATCAGGAGGCTCTTTCCCGATATTAAAATAAACGCTCATCAGATGATGTCTATAAATCTCATCAAACACATCCTTCGTTTCTGTGTAATGTTCATCACCATACCACCAGTTCCAGTCGCTTCCTTCAGAAATGTAAATCTCTTCCCATGCTTTAGATAAATCTTTGTCAGGGTTTTCTTTCTGATAATTAAGCAAATCCTGTCTAACCTTGTATAAATATTCCCAAGAAAGATTGTCTTCTTCCTGTCCAATCCATATTGAAAAATTTGCATTAATCCAGGAACCAGGAAATATTTTTTTTAATGGGTCAATTTCGTGGCTCTGTGAGAGATAATCTGAAAATGTTACCGTTTTTATTTCTCTGTCTTCGGATAGCCTTCTGTAAAGTTCCCGTAAAAAATCTATTCCGTCGTTCTTGTAATACTCCCATGCATTTTCTCCATCAAGAATTACTGAAACAAGGGAATTTTTAGGAGCTCTTTTTATTCTATTTAAAAGGTCGTCAACAGCCATTTTACTGTCCCATCTTGAATAAACAAATCCTATTAGGTCAGATAATACTCTGTCTCTGAAGAAAATTCTTAAATTCCCAAATTCATAGGGCTTATATAAAATTTCAGGACTTATAAGATTTTCACCTTCTCTAAGTTTTTTCCCCAAGGATTTTACTAAAATTTCTTCATCTGTTGCAATCCATTTAATACTGTATTTGGAAATTAAACTTAAAACTTCTTCGCTTACAGAGCCTTCAGAGGGCCACATACCCGAAGGCTTAAAGCCAAAAATCTCATCAAAAAATTTTACTGCCCTTGATATTTGTGTTTCAGCATCTTCAGGCGCTTTGAAGTTATATTTTGGCAACTGAGCCCACGGCATACATTCCTTAGCCTTATAATTGTCGTAAATTAGTGGAAGAATCGGATGATAAAAAGGTGTTACAGAGAGTTCAATCTGTTGTGATTTTGCCATTTCCTTGCAGGTTGGAATTATATTTTTAAGGATTTCCAAATGCTTGTTTAAAATATAAAGTTTCTCGTCTTCAGTAAAATTTTTTCCCTTTTTTTCAATTTTTTTTAACTCTGGATCTCTATCCCTATGCAAAGGATCAATCCAAACAAGGTTAAAGAGAACTTGAAGGTCTCTTATGTCTTGAGTTGTAAATTTTTTTGCTATTTTTTCCATATCTCCATAAATTCTGCCCCTTTTTTCAAGAAGTTCAGCATATCTGGGAAATTTTTTAATCATTGTATCCCAATTTGCAAGAAAGAAATTTTCAAGTATAAAGGCTATTTGCTTTTGATTTAGTTCTTCAGCTGGAATTAGACTATAGTCGTAAAAAATGTCTGTGGTTCCATTTTCATATTCTATAATCTGCTTTAAAAGAGAGGGAACAACATTAAAAGTAGCTTTAACCTCAGGAAAATCTTTCAAAATAAGCATCATGTCAAGATAATCTTTTGTTCCATGAAGTCTTACCCAAGGTAGCAAAAACTTTTTCTTTAGGGGGTCAAAATAGTAGGGCTGATGCATGTGCCAAAGAATGGCAAGATAAATCATTTTTCCTCGTATTTAAATTGAAATACCATTTCTCCAGACTTTACAAGTCCATATTTTTCTTTTGCGTATTTTTCCAGATATGACGGATCTTTTTTTAATAATTCTATTTCCCTTTTTATGTTTGCATTCTCTGCGGAAAGATTATTTATTTCATTTATTAATTTCTTCTCGTTATTTTTTAGCTGCTTATATTTTATGTATCCCATCTCTCCGAAGAAGAAATTGTATACAAGAAAACCAGAAATAATGAGAAGAACAAGGAGCAAAACTTTGCTCCTTGTCTTTCTTTCTTTAATTACCTGTTCTCTTAAAACATGCCTTCCCATATTAAAGTCCAAGATTGTAAAATGCTGCCATTCCTCTGTATTGTGCTATTTCACCAAGCTCTTCCTCAATCTGAAGAAGTCTGTTGTATTTTGCAATTCGCTCACCCCTGCATAGAGAACCAGTTTTTATAAATCCTGTATTACATCCTACTGCAAGGTCTGCTATCAAAGTATCTTCCGTTTCACCAGAACGATGGGACACAACAGCAGTGTATTTGTTACTCTTTGTAAGCTCAATTGCCTCAAGGGTTTCTGAAACTGTTCCTATTTGATTAAGTTTAATGAGAATTGAATTAGCGATTCTTCTTGACATTGCCTCTTTTATTATTTTTGGATTAGTCACGACAAGGTCATCAGCAACAAGCTGAATTTTGCTTCCCAGTTTCTCTGTGAGCATTTCCCATCCTTCCCAATCTTCCTCACTCATTCCATCCTCAATTGATATAATTGGATACTTTTCAACAAGTTCTTCATAATAATCAATCATATCCTTTGACCCCATCTTCTTGCCTTCTACTGAGTAAGTTCCGTCTTTGTAAAATTCTGATGCAGCTGCGTCAAGGGCAATGGAGATATCTTTACCTGGTTCATATCCAGCTTTTATGATGGCTTCCATGATTAGTTTTATTGCTTCTTCATTGTTTTTGAGCATAGGGGCAAAACCGCCTTCATCACCTACTGAAACACTTAGTCCTTCCTTTTTCAAAATTGCCTTTAATGTATGAAATGTCTCAACAGATGCTCTTAGGGCTTCTGAAAAAGTTTGAAAACCTACGGGCACTATCATGAACTCTTGAATGTCAAGATTGTTGTCTGCATGAACTCCACCATTAATAATGTTCATCATAGGCAATGGAAGAACTTTTGCATGGGTGCCTCCAATATATCTGTAAATTGGCAGTCCGCACTCTATTGCAGATGCTTTACATACAGCCATTGATACAGCCAATATAGCATTTGCTCCTAATTTGCTTTTATTTTCTGTACCATCCAGTTCAATGAGAAAGTTATCTATTCCTTCCTGATCAGTTGATTCCATACCAATTATATTTGGAGCGATTTCATTCATAATATTTTCAACTGCCTTGAGAACTCCTTTCCCCATAAATCTCTTTTTGTCACCATCCCTTAACTCAAGTGCTTCTTTACTGCCTGTGGATGCGCCTGAAGGAACAGTTGCTATTCCAAGAGCTCCTGAATCAAGAAGAACCTCTGTCTGAACAGTAGGGTTTCCTCTTGAGTCAAGAACTTCCCTTGCTATTACATTAATAATTTCTCCCATAAATTCCTCCTTGAAAACGATAAAGTTTAACTATAATATCTCAAAATGACAAATTCAATCAATGATGATAAAAACATTAATACTGTTGCTGGAACGATTCTCTTGTAAATGCCTAATATGTCAGCTTTGAAATATTCTTTCGTGAGAATTAAGCAAAGATGAAGAGGTGAGACAAGAACGCCTGCATATCCAGACACAAAGGCAATTGATATTTCATAAGGTAAAGTACTTTTTAAATAAAGTAAAATTGGAAAGGTGCTTCCAACAAACCCAACACTTAAACCTGTGATAACTCCAGTGAGCAATGGAAGCAATATGAAGACAAAAAGATAAGGTATTGCAGATTTAGTTATTACATCAGCTAATCCTTGAACAGCACCTGAAATCTGAAGGGTTTCTTTAAAAACAATCACTCCAATGACAAGTATTATCACATCCCTTGTAAAGCCGTATTTGATTATTTCATAAAATTTTCTGAAGCCCATCTTAAACCATAAACAAAGAATTAAAATATTTGCAAACAAGGCAACATAAAGGTCAATATTAAAGACAATCACTGGTAGAAGCACTAAAACAATTGGGGTGAAGCTGTAAAGATTTTTAATTATTTTTTGTTTAAATATTTTTCCCTGAGCATTTTTCACGCCTTTCATGCTAAAGAAAAATCCAATAACGAAGAATACAGTGACTATCGGTAGATGAAGGAGCATCAAGTCACCAAGTGGAACTCCAGATATTACAGATGCGAGAACAATTCCAGGATAAAGAGGCAGTATTAGCTCCCATGGATGTCTGTACCAATAATTCACAAAAGCCTTCTCCTCCTTTGACATCTTTGTATCCTTAGTAGCTGAATCAACCATGGGAGCAGAAAGATATGCACCACCTAATGATGGTAACATTCCAATTATCATAGGCATTGATATTATGGAGAATTTTTTGCTATTTAAAAGACTCTGAGATGCTTCTGTCATTTTTTGCATTAAGCCTACATGTCTTAGAGAAAATTCAAAGGATTTAATCAATGTAAGTGAAAGAAGAAGATTTAGGAAGGTATTTGATGTTAGGCTTTTAATGAGGGTATTTGGGATTTTACTTATAGTTTGAGGATAAAAAATGACGAAAATTAATGAGCCTGCGAGCATCGCATAACCAACATTTATCTTTTTTCTAAGCAAAAATAGAATAAAAAGAAAAACTATTGCAATTTTTAACAAATCCAACATTAAAGTTTAATCCTCACCCCAGTATTATATGAGTTTAAATCTTATGGATTGATTCTCCGTAAATGTCTGCACATGCTTCTTTAACTCCTTCGGAGAGAGTTGGATGGGAGTGAATTAGTTCTGCAACATCCTTTGCTTTTGCTTTTAACTTTATTGCAAGAGCAAGTTCATGAATAATCTCAGATGCTTTTGCACCTATTATGTGAGCTCCAATTATTGTATCGGTTTCTTTGTCAGCTAAAACTTTAATAAATCCGTCAATTTCTCCGGTTACATGAGCTCTTCCAATTGCTCTGTAAGAAAAAGTCCCCTTTTTTACAGTTATTCCCTTTTGTATTGCTTCATTTTCTTTAAGTCCTACAGATGAGACTTCCAAGGCAGTAAAAATCGTTGATGGAACGATGCTATAATTCATTTTTTCTCTTAATCCAAAAGTATTTTTAGCTGCAACTTCTCCTTCTTTGTATGCCACATGAGCAAGTAGCCACTTTCCATTTACATCACCAACAGCATAAACATTGTCTAAATTTGTTTTTAAGTATTCATCAACTAAAATTTCTCCTTTTTGTCCGAGTTTTACTTCTGTGCTTTTTAGAAATTCAGTATTGTATGCCCTTCCTACTGATACAAGCACAACCTCTGAGGAGATTTTTTTTGAATTTGAGAGAGTTATTTCCACTGATTCATCAGTTTTTTTCAAATCCTCAATTTTTACACCCGTGTGGAATTCTATTTTTTTCTTCTTAAAAGCTCTTTCCAATACTTTTGATATTTCTTCATCTTCCATTGGTAAAACTCTTGGCATAATTTCTATCAGTGTGACTTTGCTTCCAAGAAGATGAAAGATCCAAGCAAACTCACAACCAATTGCACCAGCACCTACAATAATTATTGATTTTGGTACTTCCTTCATATTCCACAAATCATCACTTGAGAGAATTTGTTTCCCGTCAAAGTTTAGCATTGGAAGTTCTGCTGGCTTTGAGCCAGTTGCAATAATGAAGTTATCTGCATAAATTTTTTCTGTAGATTTTCTCAGAAAAATGTTTCTTGGACTGATTAATTCAGCTTCATCTTTTATGATTTTAATGCCTGACTGTTTAAGTAGCATGTAGAGACCCTTTCGCTGGGTTTCTACAACATAGTCTTTTTTTTCCATCAATTCTGAAAGATTAGGTGTTATAGCAGGATTTGTCTTAACAGTGCCGTACTTAAGCTCTTTTAATTTGTTAAATGTTTCAAGGGAATGAATAATTGTTTTAGTTGGAATGCATCCTCTGTTTAGGCATGTACCTCCTAATTCATCCTTCTCAATGAGTGTTACTTCAGCACCTTGTCTTTTTGCAGTTAATGCAGATACATATCCTGCAGGACCACCACCAATAACAATAGTATGCATTATCTTTCTTCCTCAAGATAGCTCTCGTATTCTTCATATTCCATTAAGTCCTCAAGTTCGTCGGAGTTGTCCATCTCTATTACTGCTATCCAGCCTTTTCCATAGGGATCTTCGTTGATAATTTCAGGATGGTCAATAAGTTCCTCATTAACTTGAACAACGATTCCGCTTACAGGAGCGATTACAGGAGAGGATGTTTTTGTTGACTCAATTTCTGCCATTTCTGTGTCTGCATCAACATGGCTTTCTACTTCTGGCAATTCAATGTAAACAATATCTCCCAAAGATGCTTGAGCGTAATCAGTAATTCCAACCTTTACCTTTTTACTTTTTCCTGATAATTTTACCCATGTGTGTTCTTTGTGAAACTTATAATTTTCCAAGCCCATCTCTCCTCCATTTAAAAGATATAATTGATTATTTAATTTTACAAAACAAAATTTGTCAAGCAAAAAAATATATTTGAGCATTAATTTTCCTTATTTTATCAGTGTAACTAATAAAACCTTTTAGAATCAATTTTATTTTTTAATATAAAAGTAAATGCAAAAAATTACTGCAGAATACTGTAAGAGACTTTTTCTTCCCAGAGTCTTCTTTTGATTTCTTCAATCAAAGGAAGAAGAGTTTCTTTTTGTTTTGCTGAGATTCCTATTGCATCGTATCTTTTACAAATAATTTCAGCATCTGAAGGAGATATTTTGTCTATTTTGTTGAAAACAAGGATCACAGGTTTTTTATCAAGATTAAGTTCACTGAGAATACTTTTTACTGACTCTATGTGATTTTCAAATTGTGGATTTGATATGTCAACCAGATGAATGAGTAGAGTAGCATCTTCCAACTCCTCCAATGTTGACTTAAATGCAGCAACAAGGTCTTCTGGTAAATCTCTAATAAAACCAACCGTATCAGTGATGATTAGTTCCCTTTCTTCTGGAAATTTCAGTTTTCTTGATGAGGTATCAAGAGTGGCAAACATCTTGTCTTCAACAAAAACTTCGCTTTTAGTGAGAGCGTTAAGAAGTGTTGATTTTCCAGCATTTGTGTATCCGATTATTGAGACAATTGGAATTTCAAGTTCTTTTCTTTTTTTCTTTCTCTGCTGTCTGGCAATATGTATTTTTTTTAGTTCGTTTTCAAGACGATGAATTCTTTCTTTAATTCTTCTTCTGTCTATTTCAAGTTTTGTCTCTCCAGGACCTCTTCCTCCAATTCCTCCTGCAAGACGAGACATTGCAGTTCCTTTACCCGTTAATCTTGGAAGAGTATAACGAAGTTGGGCAAGCTCTACTTGAACTTTTCCTTCCATTGAATGAGCTCGTTTTGCAAATATATCAAGAATCAGCTGGCTACGGTCTATTACTTTGAGTTCAGTCATTTCTCATTTGCGATGGTGTAAGATTTTGATCAAACAACAAAATCGTGGCACCCATATCCATTGCTCTAATTATTAATTCCTTTATTTTACCTTCACCAAGAAGGTATTTTGGATTAATCTTATCTACCCTCTGAATAATTTTGTCAAGGACTACTAAATCAGCAGAATTGGCAAGTTCTTCCAATTCTTCCATATGTTCCTGTAAAACATACTTAGGTGAAGTTGACACACTAATTAAAATAGCCCTTTCCCTTGTATCTGAAGTATCAATGGCTCTTATTCTGTCCATCTCTTCTTCAAGATTTTTTATGAAATCTTTAAAATTGAATTTAAAATCATAAAAACCAGAAGATACCATCTCATATTGCTTCTCACTTCCTAAGGGCAGAAGATGAACAATATGTATATCCTGGGGAAAGCCATCTCTGTGGGTGATAACAGCAAGGAGATCAAATCTCAAGAGTCTTAAATCTGCTATGTCTTCCCTGTCAGGAAGTTCGTTTTTAAGGTGTGTATGTATATATCTCAGGCCTCTTAAAGGTTTTCTTCCTATGGGAAAGTTGTCAAGTTCAGGAATAAGTATTGAGTTGGCTGTGCCTACAATAACATGGGTTACATTACCAGATCTATCAATTAGAACTCCTATTTGTTTGTTTAATTCAAAGGAGAGTGCACAAAGAGTTTTTGCTACATCAGAAGATATAATAGAATCTAAAGGCTGTTTTTTCCTGTAAAGTCTTTCTAAAATATTAAGCTGACTTCTTTTGAGTCCTGCTATTTCACCGTAAATTCTGATACTGAACTGACCTCCTTTTTTTTAAAATAGCACAGAAAAGAAAAATCTTGCCAGTAAAGACAATACTAAAGCCATAGAGATGGTAAGGATTGTAATGAATATCATCTTTTTGACACCCAATTCTCTTATTAAAGCTCCTAATGTTCCTACACATGGCATGTAAAATACTGTAAAAACAGTAAAAACAATGAGTTGGACTCTTGTCATGACTGTATTTAAATCTGTTGTGTGTAGTGCTTGAAAAAGCATTATCATAGAAAGCTCTTTTCTCAGTATACCAAAAAGGAGAGTTATTCCTGTTTGTTCAGGTAATCCAAGAACCCAACTGACAACGGGTTTTAAAATTTGATTAAGAATTTCGTCAACCTTAAAATATTCAAGCAGACTTAAAGAGATGCTGCTGAAGATAAGCAATGGCCATGCAATTACTATAAAATCTTTAAGTCTTAGCCATGTTTTCATGTAAACATTTTTAAATGTTGGAATACGAAGTGGTGGGATTTCCATAATCAATCCCGGCGTTACTTCAGGCAGGAATTTTGTCAAAACCGCACCTAAAATCATTACTACGAACAGGTTGAAAAGAAATACTCCAGCAACTGCAAATCCACCTATGTAAGCACCAACAATTCCAAATATTATTGTTGTTCTTGCAGCACACGGAATAAAAACAGACACAGTAGCGGTAATAAATCTGTCTCTTGGTGATTCAAGTATTCTTGATGCCATTACTCCAGGCACATTACAGCCATATGAGACAATGAGTGGCAGAACACTTTTACCATGCAACCCAATTTTATGCATGATTGAATCCATTAAAAATGCAATTCTCGGTAAATATCCAATATCTTCAAGGATAGTCAAACCGATAAAAAATGGTATCAGATAGGGAATAGCAACTCCGATGCCTCCCGAAAAGCCTTCAAGTAGTCCTTTGAGAATAAAGTAAATAAAACTTCCTTCATTGATAATCTTAGGAAGTTTTTGAATTAAAGCATCAAAGAAACCACTTAGGGGCTCTTCTATTAGATTTCCTACCTCAAAAACAGTGAAAAACATTCCAAAAAGAGTGAAAAGAAGCAAGGGATAGCCAAGATATCTATTTGTAAGCAAATCATCTATTCTTTCTCTTAAAGATTTCTGCGGTTCTCCGATTTTTGTGACTTCCTCAAAGATGTTCATCGTTAGAGCATGTCTTTCCGAGGAGATCACTGTATCAGCATGTTTTCCATGAGAATTCTTTATTTCTTCCCGAACCTCATTTATCCTTGGAAGAATTTCAGGATATTGTTTAATTTTTTCAAATAATTCAGCATCGCCTTCTATAAGTTTTGTTGCTATGTATCTTCGTGGAATGTTCTTTAGGAAGTCATCAGGTATAATTTTTTCAATTTCATTGATTTTTTCCTCTATGTCTTTGTGAAAATGTTGGATTTGTGGGATTAATTTTTTATTGAAGGCTTCTTTTGCGGATTTAAAAATACTATCAATTCCTATTCCTTTATTTGCTATTGTTTCTATAACTGGAACACCAAAAATTTTTGATAGTTTTTCTAAGTTTATTTCAAGTCCCTTTCTTTTTGCCTCATCAATCATATTGAGGCATATAACCATCGGAACTTGAAGCTCTGCAAGCTGAAGGGTAAGCTCCAAACTTCTTGACAGTGTTGAAGCATCTATAACATTTACTATGACATCTGCCTGTCCTGAGAGAATGTATTTTCTGGATTCAAGCTCAGCTCTATCTAATGCTGTGAGGGAATAAATTCCTGGCAAGTCAACTATCTCAAATGTCTCATCTCCAACAGTAACCTTACTTATGGTGTAATGAACTGTCTGTCCGGGGAAATTAGCAGTTACTGTTTTGTAACCTGCAAGTCCATTAAATATGGTGCTTTTTCCTGCATTAGGTTGCCCAATAAAGGCTATTTTCATTCAACTTCCTCAACCTCAATTTTTGAGGCAACCCCTTTACCTAATGCAACTTGACAGCCATTTACCTCTAATAGTATTGGTCCACCTAAAAAGGAACTTTTCTTTAAAGTGACTATGTCACCAATATGAATTCCAAGACACTGAAGATGCTGTCTTATTCCTCTACCACCTATAATTTTGATAATTTTAACCTTTTTACCGTCAGTTATATTAAGCAACGTTTTCATTTTCGCTCCAAATAACAGAAACTATTGTTAATAATAAAACTTTTTTATAATCTCGTGCAATATTATTTTGATTGTTCTAAAAAAGATAGATAAAGCTAATATCTAAGTTGCAAGACAAAGGCACAGAGATTTTGTTTAAAGGGCAAGTGTATTTTAAGAGTGATCTCTTAGGATGCAATTACTTAAAATTTTTACACTTAGCAAAACTTTATCGGAGATATTTTTTCTTAAGAAGAATAAAGGGAAGAGGAAGAATCGTTATTATATAAACAAAAACTATATGAAAATCAGAGGCATTAAGATTTTCAATTTTGCCATAACATAGACTTCTTGATATATTTACGAGATGAAACAGAGGATTGATTCCTGAAAGTTTCAATACAACATCAGGCATTCCCTCAATTGGAAAAAATATTCCTGAAAAAAGAAAAAGAGGAGTTAAAACCAGGGTATAATAGTAGTTAAAAGAATCTATGCCGGGAACAATTGCTGTTGCAATTAGCGAAAGACTTGCAAAGATTAATCCACATAGGGCTATAAAAATCGGTACTAAAATGATATAGTTAGATTTGACAATTCCAAAGATGGAGATCACTATAATTATGATTGTTCCGTAAATCACACTTTTTGTTGTTCCCCAAAGAAGTTCTCCAAGAACAAGCTCGTTAAAATTAATTGGTGTTGCCAGAATTGCATCAAATGTTTTCTGATACTCCATTCTCACATAGGTGCCATATGTGCATTCATAGGATGCGGCATACATTGCTGACGACATTATAATTCCAGGTGCGATAAATTCAATGTATGAGAGTCCATTAATTTCCCTTATAAATCCTCCAAGTCCGTAACCAAGGGCAACAAGATAAAGAAGAGGTTCAAGGAAATTGAGCGCAAGACTTGAACGGTAAAGTTTTCTGTAAACAGTTGCATTTCTTTGCCAAACTCTTAAAGCTCTTTTTAAATTCATATCAACTTTCTGTCAGGCTAAGATAAACCTTTTCCAATTTCCCACCAAATTCATTGGAAAGATTACTTGGTGTATCAATTACGATAATTTTACCCTTGTCCAAAATAGCTATTCTATCACATAATTTTTCAGCTTCTTCCATGTAATGGGTTGTTAAAATTATTGTTTTTCCTGAATGTTTCAACTCTTCAATTTTCTCCCAAATCTGCTTTCTGCTACGAGGGTCAAGTCCTGTTGTTGGTTCATCAAGAATTATTAAATCTGGATTATTAATAAGTCCCCTTGCAAAGACAAGCTTTCGTTTCATGCCTCCTGAAAGCTTTCTGACATTGGTTTTGCCCCATTCTTCAAGTTTTACAAATCCAAGCAGTTTGTTTACCCTTTCTTTTGCTTCTTTCTTTGGTATATCAAAATATCTCGCATAGACAAGAAGATTTTCAATCACATTTAAGTCTGGATCCAGATTATCATCCTGAGGAACAACACCAATTTTGTATTTGATTTTTGAAAAAGATCGTTTATCTGCCACTTCATTAAATATTTTTAGCTCGCCTTCAAAATTTTGAATAAAGCCATAAATTATTCCCATAAGCGTTGTTTTTCCTGCACCATTTGGACCAAGAAAACCAAAGCATTCGCCTTGCTTTATTTTAAAACTAACGCAATCAAGAGCTTTAAAATTCTTGTAATACTTTGATAAGTTTTTACCTTCCACAGCAGTCATATTTTTTAGTATAATAAAGCTATGAAAGTTTTGAAAACTTTATTATTCTCTATTTTGCTTTTTCCGTCCCTTGGTTTTACGCAAGTTCTTGAGGAGGAATGCAGTTTGAATCAAATCTCTGGAAAGTTCAATTTAATTATTTATTCAAATTCATTTATCAATGACCCAGAAACCTTCATTGTATTGGATGTTGTTGAAGACAAGGTATCCATTAAACCCTATGCCTCTGATTTTAAATACACTATTCATCAAAATTTGAATGAAAAGGAAGCACTAAAAATTGCAAAAGATGTTTTATCTTCAGCAAATATAAGCACATTAAAATGTGCAGTTTTAATGGACTCTTCAAAAAATGTTGTAGGCTATGAAGTAAAACCTATTTATTTTCCCTGGGTATGGGGAGTTTTGGAGCCTGTTGAGACAAGATATAAAGAATATGGAAATACAATTACCATTTTCATTCGCCTTGATCCCAGAGTAGAACGCCAGCTTAACAGCGGTGGAGACTCCTTTCGTGAGGATTAGGAACTTCTTCTAAACTCTCCGCTTTTTCCTCCTGCCTTGTAAATTAATTTGACTTCAGAAATTGTCATTTCCTTGTCAACAGCCTTACACATGTCATAAATTGTAAGTGCAGTTAATGAAACAGTAACCATTGCTTCCATTTCAACTCCAGTCTGGGCTGTGGTTTTTACCCTTGCTGTTATTCTTACTTGACTTTCAGCTTCCAATGGCTCAATATCTATCTCAACATTTGTAATTGGCAAAGGATGGCAGAGGGGAATAAGATGAGGCGTCATTTTTGCTGCCATAATTCCTGCGAGACGAGCAACCTGAAAAACATCTCCCTTTGCGATCTCTTTGTTCAGGATCATTTTTAGAGTTTCTGGTTTCATTTTTACATAGGCTTCTGCAATTGCTACTCTTTCGGTGATAGGTTTTTCAGAGACATCAACCATTTTAGCTCTTCCCTTTTCGTCAAAATGGGTAAGCATCTTACCTCTCCTGTTCTGTTGGTCTTATTAAAATCTCGTTAATTGAGACATTTTTAGGCTGAACTACAGCATAATAAATAGCATCTGCAACATCCTCTGGACGAAGGGCATCCATGTGCGCTCTCTGTGTAATCCATTCCTCAGGCATGTTTTCTCCCCATTCAGTTCTAACAACTCCTGGCTCAATAACCGTAACTCGGATATTGTATTTCAACAATTCCTTTCTTATTGATTCAGAAAATCCAACAACTGCCCATTTTGTAGCACAATAAACTGACCATCCAGGAATTCCTACCCGTCCAGCAACTGATGATATGTTTACTATATGTCCATTTCTTTGAGGAATCATCATGTTGACTGCAAGATGTGTAAGTTGAATTAGTCCGGTCAAATTCAAATCAATTACTTCTTTCCATTCCTTGTATGAGCCGTTATGAATGTAATTGAAAATTCCCCTTCCAGCATTATTTACAAGGATATCAAGTGTTTGGAAGTTTTTTTTAAAAATTTCAAAAGCTTTCTCAACTTCCTCGGGCTTTGTAAGATCAACTTTTGCATAAGCTACTTTTATGTCGTATTCTCTCAGAAGCCTTAACGAGATATCCTTGAGCAATCCCTCTGACCTTGCAATTAGCATTAGATTCGCACCCTCTTTAGCAAATTTAATAGCTGTTGCAAGACCTATGCCCTTTGATGCACCAGTAATAATTGCCGTTTTTCCATTAATGGATTGCATCCTTTAGACCTCCTTTTTTGTAAATTGGTCTTTTAAAAAATAAAGCAGTAAGAAGCATTGAGAACATAGCAACACTTAGAATCCAGAAAGCATCATTAAATGCAAGAGCTTGTGATTGTCTGAGAAGTTCCCTGTATATTGGAGCTTCTGCAGGCATGAAAGACTTTGTAGACAAATATTCGCTTAGTTTTTCAAGGGCATTCTGATATGGTAGGTCATAGGGGGTTAAATTTTCAACAAGCCTGAATTGATGAAATTGAGACCTCTGACTTACAATTGTTGTAACGATAGCAGTTCCAACTGAGCCCCCAATATTTCTTATTACAGCACTTAAAGGAGTTGCATCCTGCATTTTTTCTTTGGGAATAAAAGCAACTGTCATAACTGCTAAGGGAGTAATTACAAAAGCCATGCCTAAAGCTAAAACAGCTCTTGGATAAACAAAACTCCAGAAATCTGCCTGAAGATTAAACAGACTCATAAGATAGGTTGAGTAAGCACACATAATTATTCCAAAGGCAAGGGGAATTTTTGGATTAATCCTGTCTGATAATTTTCCGCTAATAGGAAATGCCAAAAGCTGAACAACTCCTGCAGGACCTAATACAAGTCCTGCAAGATAAGCAGTATATCCCATAAGATTCTGCACATAAATAGGTAGTAAAATGATGCTTCCAAAAAGATTTACAAAGGTAAAAAACATTACTAAATTGCCAAATAAAAAGTTTTTGTCCTTAAAGAGCCTAAGATTTACAACCGGATGCTCTGCTCTCTTTGTTTCCCACCATACGAGTGCAATGAGGCTTACAGCACTTATGATGGATAATGTCACAACGAATCTTGATTCAAACCAATCCTCAAGTTGTCCTTTATCAAGAACAACTTGAAGGCATCCAATCCCAAGTGAGAGAAGAATAATTCCCGGGTAGTCAATTTTCAGCTTTTCCCTTTTAAGATAAGGTGGATCTTCTATTACGAGATAGGTCATCAGAATTGATATAGCACCAACAGGAATGTTTATATAATAAATCCATCTCCAAGATAGATTGTCTGCAATCCAGCCTCCAAGCATTGGTCCGAAGATTGGTGCAAGGATTATACCCATTCCATATATAGCCATTGCTTTTCCATATTGATTTTTTGGATATACCTCAAGAAGTATGCTTTGACTCAGAGGCTGAAGTCCTCCACCACCAATACCTTGAAGAATTCTGAAAAATATCAATGAGTTCAGATTCCATGCTATTGCACAAAGAAGTGATGCAATTGTAAAGAGAGAAATTGAAAATATTAAATAATTTTTTCTTCCAAATACCCTTGCAAGCCATCCTGCCATTGGAATCACAACTGCATTTGCAACAAGGTATGATGTAATAATCCATGTAGACTCTTCAGTGCCTGCAGACATGTCTCCTGCGATGTGTCTTAATGCAACATTATTAATGGTAGTGTCAAGAATTTCAATAAAGGTAGGAAGCATGACTGTGAGAACTATCCAGAACCGTTTCATTTGAATATTATATAATAAGACAAAAAAGCTTAGCTATTTTGAATAAGGTATAGTTTAAACTGTTATAATAATCGTCATGGAAAAAATATTTTACGAATTTGCAGATAGTCTTTATGAAGGTGTTTATGTTATTGATACTCAAAGAAGAATTTTA
>FWWL01006924.1_pt1 | contig 15948 bp, 18 predicted proteins | sample 2228331 | NCBI WGS metagenome assembly FWWL01 (sample SAMEA103939775, study PRJEB20133) | metagenome
TGCTATCTGATAATACCTCAACAATTAAACATGGATAGGTGATGTATTGAGTCGTGGTCTTATCCCGTTCGTCGCCGGTGACACTGGCGTCTGGATAGGTATAGTCATTGGTTTCGACAATTTTAACTCTCAGGTCTGAATTAACCGTTTCGCAGCCACTTCCTTCTAGGTGATTGGCAAACAACGTAATGACTCTGACAGAGATTAAACTATGATTTTTGCTGCCACCGCTCATGGCATAGACTTGTCCGTCAATATATTCATGTTTTTCTATTTGTTGTTCTTCCCAAACAAAATACTCTTCAGGGGTGAGTTTTGGGTAATTTTCTTTGGCTGCAATCATAATAATTTGGTTGGTTGTTTGGTTGGTTATATGGGCTATTTTTTTGTAAAATGGGAATTTATCACCGATTTCAGAAAGTGAATCAGCTTGATTTACATAATTTTACATAATATACTATCAAGATTCTGGCGTCAGGTTCAAGCCGCGATAAACTTGCTCAATGGGGAAACTGAGGTTAATACTTTTTAGTTCTACGGTATCTCCTGGTTGGTAATTAATGATCAGCCATTCACCGGCATCATTTTTGTGATATAAATCCATTTCAATTCGGTTAGAATTGACTAATAAATAATCTTTTAAAACGGGGTTTTTGCGATACATTCTAAACTTACCGCCTCGGTCGTAAGCTTCGGTGCTATCTGATAATACCTCAACAATTAAACATGGATAGGTGATGTATTGAGTCGTGGTCTTATCCCGTTCGTCGCCGGTGACACTGGCATCTGGATAGGTATAGTCATTGGTTTCGACAATGTTAACCTTAATGTCAGAGTTGCCAGTGATACAACCGCTACCTTCTAAATGAGCGTCGAACATGGCGGTAAACCGGATGGCAATGCGGCCATGATTGACGGTGCCGCCGCTCATGGCATAGACTTGTCCATCAATATATTCATGTTTTTCTATTTGTTGTTCTTCCCAAAGGAAATACTCTTCAGGGGTGAGTTCTGGGGAATTGTCTTTGGCGGCAATCATAATAATTTAGTTGATTATATTGGCTATTTATGGTTGAAAATGGGAATCGAGCGCCGATTAATGTCCCCTGTTTTTAATTTATTAAACTTGTTATTTAGGGTAAAATTTAAAATTTTTCAATTAATTTTTTACGAGCAGGGATTGAAAACAGGCTTCTGCTTGAACATCGTAGTCCTGTGCCGTCACTTAGGCTACGTCACCGTCAGGTTCCATTTGTTGATCGATGTCTTGGCGATAAGCGGCAATTTCAGCCTGTAAATCGTCACAGGTTGGGTCGTGCTTGAACCAGCCAAATTTATCCAGCCAAGGATTTCTTATCTGGGTTGGCAGTGGAATCTCCACTTTAACGACTTCAGTCTGTCAGTCTGATTGGTTAAATGGTCAAGTAGTTGGAATTTAAGGCCAGCGGTAAGCGAAGCTATCCCGGAGAAAATCGCGGCATCACGGCTATTTTCGCTCACCGTGACTTCCGGCCATTCTTTGGCACGAGCGATATAGCGATATATTTATCATCTTCTCTACTGAGAATCACGTCATAAATCATGGCCTAATCTCCGGCTCATCTTGCTCATTTTTAGGTGTAATATAATTCTTTTGTCTCGGCCAGCGCTGATGTCAAGAGTCTATACCTCGCTTAGTTATCGGTGAGCCAGCAGAGGCAGCGCGATCGCTCTTTTTCCCCTCATTCCCCACCACCAAAAAGACAACGCAGGCACCGAAAGCTACAACCCGACATGAAACGATCCGAGGCAGATTTGATTTTAACTTATTTTGCCAAAGACGTAGCTTTGATGTTAAAATATTTTACTTTCTTAGTGGACATTTACCACCAGTTGACCAATAATGAAAATAGTTTAGAGTTGTTGCAGAATAGTGGATAATTCATGTGGGAAATAGAAAACCAACCAAGAGAAATCCTGATTTCAGGTTTCCATTCCACTATTTCCTTTATAAGCAACTTTTTGGCAAATTGTCAAATGGTAGCTCTACTAGAAACATCACTAATACAGATTTTTAAAATTAGTTAATCCAGACATTTATAAGTCAATAAATAATGGTAAGATAGATTATGAAAAATGAGGAAGCATTATTGAGGAAGCATTATATTTTGTAACAACGGCATTAGAGGAAAAACACCTACCTCGATTAAAGAAACTTGAAAAGATTATTATTAGTCAAGTTTTACAAGGAAAGTCTTATCCTGAGATTGCTAAAGATGCTGATGATCAATTGCACATTAGAAATTCTAGTTCTGTGTTATGGCGAAAGTTATCAACGGCTTTTGATGAACCCGTTAATCAAGATAATTTAGAATTAGTTTTGAGACGATTTATCGGAAAAAGACATCATCATATTCATCATAATCAAATTATTTCAATTAATCTTGAAGGGGCTAATCTCACTGGTGCAAGTATCAGTGCCGCTAATCTTAGTGAGGCGAGACAACTAGGACACTTTTTAAATACTTATAGCGAAGGTGATTTGTATCAAAATGATTGAGCAGTTCTGCAGCCTGATCCGGAAATAGAATTGAAGGCGGTTGATGAGAAAAATGATTAGCTCTGGAATTACGTTATATTTAATACTGAAGTCAAAGAAAAATTGCTGATATTTTAGAGCGAATGAAGATTATTTTTTCACCTAATACTATTCTGATAATGAGCGCAGCTAAAGGCAAAATTACTAAAAAAGTTTCATTTTTGATTATCGATTGGGGTAAATGTGGAATATTGGATATTATTCCTGATGAGGATAATGATTTAGAAGATGCGAAATCATATTTTAGGTCAAGGTATTGATTTGATTCGCTATTATACTGAGAATATTTGCCAAAACAACCCTGAATTAATTAGCCGAGATTTTTTAAAAGGTTTAAGACAAGAAACATTGGCTCAGGAGAATAGAGTTAACCGCCACTACCCGAAAATTTCCGGCAAGAAATATATAAATAATAATTAAAGCATAAGTCTATGAAGAGAGACATCTCCTTGTTTCCATTCAACTAAATTTAACCAGTGGGGAGAATTTACAATTCATAACTTAAAACTACTGAACATCTGTTTCTTTCAACAACATTCTGGTTCTTATTCTCCATGATCCATTACCCATTCCCCCTTGTTTGTAAGGTCGCGTCTAATTTTTCCCCGATGCCTTCTATCCAAATTTCATCTTGTTTGGTATAACTGTGAGGAACATCTGCCCCTAAAATTAAGACACCATCTTTACCAATGGGTTGACAAATTAACCCTTGGGTGTTTTCGGGTAAATAATCAAATTCTATTTTTCCGGGATAAAGATTAAGATTCACTGCCTTTATCGCCGATAATTTGAACAGCATCACGCCTTTACTTGCCGCCGCCAGTACGCCGCGATCGCTTTCCGGGCAAATCAGGCTGGCTAACCCTGACTATAAGCCACACCAGAACTATATGATCTGCTTGATTTTCTGGATAATTTTAACTCGCCGCTTTTTGATTTCTGGTCGAGTCAAAATTCCCTGAGAAGGACTGAATAGTAAAGCCAGAATAAATAATCCCGAAACGGCTAAGGCAATGGCAGGGCCAGAGGGAACATTTAAATAGTAACTCATATACATTCCAGCCACACTACCGCCCGCCCCAATGAGCGCACCTAATCCCATCATAAGATGTAATTCTTGAACTAATAAATAAGCGGTACTAGCAGGGCCGACGAGCAAAGAGACTACGAGCACCACCCCCACCGCTTGCATACTGGCAATAATCGCTAAAGTAGTCGCAGCAACTAATCCCAGATGAATCCAATGCACCGGCAAGCCAATGGCTTGAGCGCCCAAAGGATTAAAGGTATAAAATAGTAATTCTTTGTAAAATAGTTTAACGCCGATTAAAATTAATAGAGTAATCCAAAGAGTTCGACTCACATCATCAGATGTCACCGCTAAAATATCCCCAAACAAAAAACTATGTAAGTCTATCTTACTTCTGAGTAACGTAATTAGCATAATTCCCAAGGCTAAAAACCCGGAAAAGACTAAGGCCATTGCTACATCAACTTTTAAACGCGACTGAGATTGAATCCCAGAAATAATCAGAGTGGAGCAAATGCCGGAGATAAAAGCCCCTATAAAAATGTCGATGCCAAAATAGTAGGCGATCGCCAATCCGGGTAACACCGCATGAGCAATCACATCCCCTAATAATCCCATGTGTTGCACAATTAAATAGCTGCCCACCACCGCACAAGTCACTCCCATCATCACCGCTGTGAGCAAGGCATGACGCATAAACTCAAACTGGAGCGGTTCTATCAGCCAAGAAATCATTTATCTCTCCTCATTTGTAATAAAATTACTCCATCTCCATAAGCTAACTGAATATTTTCTGCCGTAATCACATCTGATGGTTTTCCCGCCGCAATTAGCTGCTTATTAATTAATAAAAACTGGTCGTATTTACGAGTGATTTCTCCTAATTCATGGCCGATGACCAGTAGCATTTTCCCTTGGTGTTTCAGTTCCTCAAACACATCAAACAGGATGGCCTCAGTTTTTTTATCTACCCCGACAAAGGGCTCATCAAAAAAGAATAACTCTGCCTCTTGTGCCAATGCTTGAGCTAAAAAGACGCGCTGTTGTTGTCCCCCGGATAACTCGCCAATTTGTCGTCTCCTTAACTCCCACATCCCAACTCGTTCTAAAGCCGCTGTGACAATTTCTTTTGACTGACGGGACGGAGAACGAAACCACCCAGTATGCCGAGTCCGAGCCATCATCACCACATTTTCTACGGTGATGGGATAGTCCCAATCGATTTGGGCTTGCTGTGGGACATAAGCCACTTTTGCCAATTGGGATTTTAAGGAGCGTTGCCGATATCGCACAACCCCTTGACTGGTAGGAATTAAACCCAACATCGCTTTCACCAAGGTGCTTTTTCCCGCACCATTTGGGCCAATGACTCCCACCAGTTGTCCCGGTTCGAGACAAAAGCTGACATCCTCAACCGCAGAGACTCCTTGGTAGTTGACAACTAGATGAAAAACCTCTAACATAGTGACATCAAATAAAAATGATAATCGTTATCATAATCGAATGAGGCTAAGAATGAGGCTAAGACTGTTACAAAACTTTAAACTCAAAGCCCTGGCGAGTTTGGCGATCGGGATGAGCTTGGCTGGCTGTGCGATCGCCGCTCAAAGACCAGAAGGCACAGAAACCGTTGCCAACGATCCACCGGCGATCGCTCAAAATCTCCCGGAAGTGGTGGCAACAACCAGCGTGATTTGTGATTTAACTCGACAATTAGCCGCTGAAACCATCAATTTGAATTGTTTAGTCGCCCCCGGTGAAGACCCCCACCTTTATCAACCATTACCGGAAGATCGCAAAGCGATCGATCGCGCCAACCTGATTTTATATGGGGGTTATGACTTTGAACCGAGTTTAATTCGCTTAATCAAAGCGACCAAGAATCAAGCTCCCAAAATAGCCGTCCATGAGGTGGCGGTTCCTAACCCAATCATAGGCCAACCTCACTCTCATGGAGACCATGACCATGACCATGACCATGACCATGACCATGACCATGACCATGACCATGACCATGACCATGACCATAAAACAACAGAGAAAAATTCTGTCGGAGAAACAGCACCAGATCCCCACGTTTGGCATAATGCAGAAAATGGAATTCGCATGGTAGAAGTCATTGCTGATGCGCTAAAAAACTTATCACCGAGCGAGATTTCATTGTATGAAAGTAACGCTGCAAAAATTAAAAATGAACTTACTCAAATTCATCGCTGGATTGGCGAGTCAATTGCCACCATTCCACCGGCACAAAGGCAGTTAGTTACTACCCATGACGCCCTGGGCTATTATGTTCAAGCTTACGGGCTAAAATTTCAAGGGGCTTTATCAGGATTAAGCACCGAAGAAGCCGCCACCGCATCCCGACTCGCGGAACTTGTCCAAGAGATTAGATCATCAGGAACTCCGACAATTTTTGCCGAAAGTAGTGTTAATCCGAGATTAATCGAACAAGTTGCTAAAGAAGCGAACGTTCAAGTTTCTCCTAGAAGATTATATGCAGATGGTTTGGGGAAACCGGGAACCGAAGCAGATACTTATCAAAAAATGTTGAAACATAATACGGCAGCGCTCGTTCAAGGCTTAGGCGGACATGTTCAAGCTTTTCAGTTAAAACAATAGAGATTATAGAGATTTAGATAAATTCTGGCAATTTTTTGTGGCCACCGGCTAATGAAATTGCCTTGTTATTGGCCAAAATATTTATTCTTGATTGCTTATTGATATAAAGCAGCAATACCGGAAGAAAATCGTAATATATATTCTCTGTGACTGATTAAATTTTTTATGACAAATAAAATTGATCTGGCAATTGTTGGCGGTGGGCCTCATGCTTTAACCTTGGTGACTCACCTGCTGCAAAAACGTCCGGGAATGCGGCATAGATTTTTAGTTTTTGACCCTAATAGCCGTTGGATGTACCAATGGCAACAGCAATTTGCTGCTTTGGAAATTCCCCATTTGCGATCGCCTGCGGTGCATCATCCTGACCCGGATCCTTATGCTTTGCGTCGGTTTGCCGAGTCTCGTCCTAATGAATTATTCCCGCCTTATGACTTACCCGGAACCCAACTATTTTGGGATTTTTGCAACGATACAATTAAACGCTGGCAATTAGAGGATAAATTTGTCCAGACGGCGATTACCTCTATCAGTGCGATCGCTGCAAAACCAGAAAAAAAAGATAATTTTCCTCAGCGGTATCGTCGCTATAAATTCTGCTTACAACATTCAAATGGAGAGGAGACGATCGCCCGTCGAGTGGTCTTAGCTACTGGGGGAGGAACTGCCAATTTACCCGACTGGGTGGCACAAATTCCGCCCAACTATCCCCCAGATAGACTATTGCATTCTCAGCAAATTGATTTGCGTTCGCTGAATTTAACCGGGGAAAAAATAGCCGGGGAAAAAATCTTGATTATTGGCGGGGGTTTAACCTGCGGCCATTTAGCTGTAGGCGCTATAAATAAAGGAGCGAAGGTGATGTTAATGTGTCGCCGTCGCTTACAAGAAAAATTATTTGATGCTGACCCCGGATGGCTGGGGCCGAAATATTTGAAAGGATTTTTTCAGCAAGATTGGTTCACCCGGTTTCAGTTAATTCAATCCGCCCGAAATGGCGGTTCTTTGACTCCGGAAATCATGCTGCAACTCAATCGCAGACAACGGGAAGGTAAGCTAGAAATTTATCAAGAATGTCAGATTGTCAAAGCTTCATGGCAGGGCGAGCGCTGGCAAGTTCTTTGTGACGATGGCAATCATTATGAATGCGATCGCATTTGGTTAGGCACCGGCACTCGCTTAGATGCCTTAAACCATCCATTACTCCGAGAAATTTTCGCCAATTTTCCCACAGAAATGATTCACGGTTTACCCGTACTCGATAGACATTTACGCATCCCTGGTTTACCCCTATTCTTAATGGGAAGTTTAGCCGCATTGCAAGTCGGCCCCGTTGCCCGCAACTTATCAGGAGCAAGAATGGCTAGTCAAAAAATTGTTGATGGTTTGTGAAGTTTTAATCTGAAAGTTTAATTAACATATAACTAAAATGACAGATATTTCTACTGCTTCTAATTATCCGGCTTTAGAGCGAATTGTCCAACGGTTTCAACGGCTTTCTGAACCCAAGCAAAAATACGAACAACTAATTTATTATGCCAAGCGCCTGCCTAAATTTCCGGAAACTGATAGAATTCCAGAAAACAAGGTTCCGGGATGTACTTCTCTGGTTTATGTCACCGCCAAACTTGACCAGGGGAAAGTTGTATTTCAAGGAGACGCTGACTCGCAGATTGTTAAAGGATTAGTCGGCGTATTAGTTGAAGGATTAAGCGGATTAACCCCAGCGCAAATAGGGCAAATTTCCCCAGATTTTATTGTGGATACGGGGTTAAATATCAGCTTAACTCCTTCTCGGACTAACGGATTTTACCAAATTTTGCGAATGATGAAAATCAAAGCGTCATGTCTTCTGGAAGGCGGGCAATGCCCAGGCTTGCCCTAATTCAAACACGAGCATTTTTATTCAACAAATAGGTTATATGACTACCAAATCTCAAACAAATTTATTACCCGTGACCGTAATCACTGGCTATCTAGGAGCAGGAAAAACCACCTTGTTAAACCAGATTTTAACATCAGAACACGGGAAAAAAGTAGCGGTTATTGTCAACGAATTTGGCGAAATAGGTATTGATAATCAGCTATTAATTAATGCTGAAGAGGAAATATTTGAAATGAACAACGGCTGTATTTGCTGTACAGTCCGTGGTGACTTAATTCGCATTATTGGTAACTTGATGAAGCGGCGGAATAAGTTCGATCGTCTCGTGATTGAAACCACAGGTTTAGCCGACCCAGCCCCAGTGATTCAAACCTTTTTTGTGGATGAAGACCTGCAAAGTAAACTGGCTCTGGATGCGGTAGTGACGGTGGTGGATGCTAAACATATTTGGCAGCATTGGTCAGCGGATGAAGCTCAAGAACAAATCGCCTTTGCGGATGTAATTTTGCTGAACAAAACGGATTTGGTCGTGACCGCAGAATTAGACGAACTGGAAAAGCGCATCAAAGGCATAAATGCAATGGCCAAAATTTATCGCACCCACTTATCGCAGCAAGAAATCGAGATGAATGCCTTATTAGGAGTGCAAGCATTTGACTTGAATCGGGCTTTAGAAATTGACCCAGAATTCTTAAATGAAAATGCCCATGAACATGATGAAACTGTGGGGTCAGTTGCCCTGGTAGAGTCTGGGGCATTAGATGGAGAAAAACTGAATGCTTGGATTGGGGATTTATTGCGGAATCAAGGGCAGGATATTTTTCGGATGAAAGGGATTCTCAATATTGCCGGGGAAGATTTTCGCTTTGTGTTTCAGGGAGTCCATATGCTATTTGATGGCAAACCCGATCGCCCTTGGCATCCTGGGGAAACGCGCAAAAATGAACTGGTTTTCATTGGTCGAAATTTAAATGAAACTCAATTAAAAGAGGATTTTCGCCAATGTCTAGTTTAGGGGGAAAGAAAAAGAGCCGTAGACCGCAAAAACTGCTGGAAAAATCCTCTAAAGAGATGCTTTCCGATTACGTCACTGGGGTGGTTTGGTCGAGTGATGGCAAGACTTTGGCAGCGAGTTCTGCCGCTGGTGAAGTGGTTTTATGGCAAGGCAACCATTCGATTTCGCTCTTGCAAGAGCCAATGGAAAGCTCGATTGATTGCCTATCTTTTTCTCACGATGGTCAATACCTCGCCGCTGGTGGACAAAATGGCCAGGTGAAAATATGGTATTTGCCAACCAAAGAGTTAGTTACCACCTTAGAAAATGCCCCGGCTTGGGTTGACCAATTGGCTTGGAGTTGTAGTTGTCATCAATTGGCGTTTAGTCTGGGTCGTTCTGTGCAAGTCTGGGATCTGGATACTCAGGCAGTGGTGACTACTCTAAATTTTGAAGCCTCTTCGGTTCTCAGTTTGGCTTGGCATCCGATCGCCGCATATTTGGCGATCGCCGGTTATCAAGGGGTAAAAATTTGGTGCGGTGAAGATTGGCATGATGACCCATATCTTTTATCCATTCCATCCGCTAGTCAAGCGATCGCCTGGTCGCCCGATGGTAAATACCTGGCTTGTGGCAACCTGGATCAAACTTTGGCGGTGGCGGAATGGGGCAATCCTCACCCTTGGGTGATGCGCGGATTTCCTGGCAAAGTCCGGTGTTTGGCTTGGTCAAATCTCCAGACTGTCTTGGGGGCGCCTTTACTTGCCGCCGCCAGTGCCCAAAGCGCGATCGTCTGGGAAAAGCAATGGCAAGAGGCGGATGGATGGGAAGCTTGGGAGTTAGAGGGACATACGGAAACGGTGACGGCGATCGCCTTTAGTCCCGATCGCTTCCTCCTTGCCTCCGCATCGGAAGATGGCCGCGTCTGCTTATGGGACTCTGCCGAGCGATTGGTGCAAATCCTCTCCGGGGCTGATGATGGTTTTTCTGGTCTTGCGTGGCAACCCCAGGGACAATTTTTGGCCGCTGGGGGACAGAATGGCGAGTTATTAATCTGGGCAAAATCCATCCCTGGGCAAGGGTTTGGCTAAAAATCCAGCGATCGTCGAGGTGATATGGTATCGTAAAAATGATAATCATTTTTATTTTTACTGATGACCTTCACCGAATCCCTCACCCTGGAAAATCCCACTACCGCATCCCCCGGTCTGCCCCCACAAACCGCAGGGCAAACCACAGGGCAAACCACACCAGACCAAACCACAACAACCACAACCACCACCATGCGTCCCCGACGGTTACGGCGCACCGAAACCTTGCGACGCATGGTACGAGAACATCACCTCCAAGTGGAAGACTTAATTTATCCCTTATTTGTCACCGAGGGAGAAGGACAGCGGGAAGAAGTCCCTTCCATGCCCGGTTGCTACCGTTACACCCTGGATTTACTGTTGGCAGAAGTGCAACAAGCCTACCAGCTAGGAATTGGCGCGATCGCCCTTTTTCCCCTCATTCCCCACCACCAAAAAGACAATGCTGGCACCGAAAGCTACAATCCGAATGGCCTAATTCCCCGTACCGTCCGCGCCATTAAACAAGCGGTTCCCGATATTCTGGTGATTACCGATGTGGCATTGGATCCCTATAGCAGCGAAGGACACGATGGCATTGTCCAAGATGGGCAAATTCTCAACGATGAAACCGTTGCCGTATTAGTCAAACAAGCCTTAGTCCAAGCGGAAGCGGGAGCGGATTTTGTCGCTCCTTCCGACATGATGGATGGTCGCGTGGGCGCCATTCGCCAAGCCTTAGATGCCCAAGGTTGGATTAATGTAGGAATTCTGGCTTATTCCGCTAAATATGCGTCCGCTTACTACGGCCCTTTCCGGGATGCCCTGGACTCAGCCCCGAAATTTGGGGACAAAAAAACCTATCAAATGGATGCCGCAAATGCCAAAGAAGCGATTAAAGAAGTGGACTTAGACATTGCCGAAGGCGCTGATATCGTCATGGTTAAACCAGCCCTGGCTTATTTAGATATTATTTGTCGGGTTAAACACCATACAAATTTACCTGTTGCCGCCTATAACGTTAGCGGAGAATATGCCATGATTAAAGCTGCTGCGGCACAGGGTTGGATTGATGAGAAAAAAGTCATTTTAGAAACCCTGACCAGTATGAAACGAGCCGGGGCAGATTTGATTTTGACTTATTTTGCCAAAGACGTAGCTTTGATGTTGAAATAATTTGCATTTGCGTATTTGATTTGCGTATTTGCTTTGTTCGGTGGGTAGGGTGCAAATATGGGATAATCTCTGCCCACGTTAGATATCGATCGCCTACCGAATTGTTTGATTTACTGCTCACATTAGCACCAACAATAATTTATGCTAAAAAATCAAAATCACCAGGAAACCACCAGTCAAACAGCAACTATGGACATTCCGAAACGAGGAATGCCGGTGACAATTATCACGGGATTTTTAGGCAGTGGTAAAACTACTTTACTCAACCATATTCTCTGCAACTCTCAGGATTTAAAAGTCGCCGTATTGGTGAATGAATTTGGGGATATCAATATCGATAGTCAATTATTGGTATCTATCGATGAAGATATGGTAGAATTAAGTAATGGCTGTATTTGCTGTACAATTAATGATGGCTTAGTTGATGCAGTTTATCGGGTATTAGAACAAGACCGGGTGGATTATTTGGTGATTGAAACCACTGGCGTCGCCGATCCTTTACCCATCGCCCTCACGTTTTTAGGCACTGAATTACGGTATTTAACTCACCTAGACTCGATTATTACTGTAGTCGATGCGGAAACATTTACCGAGGAACATTTTGAAAGTGAAGCAGCATTTAAGCAAGTGGCTTATGCGGATATCACTATATTAAATAAAATCGATTTAGTCCCCCGGTCAAAGGTGGAGGAGTTAGAACAATATATCAAAACGGTGAAACGGGGAGCGAGAATTTTACATAGTGAATATGGTCGGGTGCCATTGCCACTAATTTTAGATGTGGATTTAACTAAGTTAGACACCTATCAAGAATTTTTGGCCGAAGAGAACCAAGAGGATGACCATCACCATCACCATCACCATGAACACCATCACCATGAACACCATCACCATCATTCCCATCACTTAGAAAATGATGGATTTGTCTCGGTATCTTACGAGAGCGATCGGCCTTTTAATGTGAAGAAATTTGAAATATTTCTTCAAGAACAATTACCCCAGGAAGTATTCCGGGCAAAAGGCATTCTCTGGTTTAGTGAGAGCAAATTCCGGCATATTTTTCAACTCAGCGGGCCACGTTTCGACATTGATGATACAGAGTGGTACGGCCCACCCAAGAATCAAATTGTTTTCATCGGACGCAATTTGCCAACCCAGCAAATTCGCCAACAATTAACTGAATGTTTGGAGTGATATTTTGGCGTGAGATTAATCCTGATGGCATCTTGATGGTTAACCGGGGGTAAATATCCCCGGTTAAGAACTTTTTAGCTGGATAAATTTTTCTAAATCCACGAAAGAACCCCCATAAGCTAGGGTGGGTTTATCGTAGCCTTTTAAATGTACTGTATGCTGTTGGAATACTTGCTCATTGGGGTCCCAAGCGGAGATGGCTTTATAAGTGGTTTCCCCAAAGGCAATATCACAGCCAATTTGTTTCGTGATGGTTTCTAGGCGAAATGCCGCATTCACCGTATCCCCCAGGGCGGTGTAGTCTTGCCGATCGCCTGTCCCGGTATTGCCCACCATTGCATATCCCGTATTCACCCCCGCCCCAATACGTAGCGGAAAAGGAAGAGGGTATTTGTGATTTAATTTTTCGGTAGCTTGGGCTAAAGCCACCAAAGACTGACAAATTTGCAGCACTTCCTCTGGACTGACGCGATCGACACGATGAAACCAAACTGCCATCACCGCATCGCCAATATACTTATCCACCCAACTGCCATGAGTTCTAATAATGTCACCAGCGCAACGAAACCAGGTGCCAATTACTTCTGAGAGAATTTTCTCGTCCAGTTGCCGAGTCAGTACGGTGAAATTGCGGATATCTACCACCATGACAGATATTAAACGGCGTTGATATAACGCAGCGGTTAAATCCTGGGAGTCTTGCTCATCAGAAGATTCCGTAGGTTTGTCAACCGCTGAGTAAAAATCAATTTCCGTTTCACCAAAGGTGATGCGATCGCCATTTTGTAAAGTGACCGGAATCGTCACCCGTCGGCCATTCACAAACGTACCATTACGGCTGCCGAGATCGATTAAATAAAATTCACCCCCTTCTGTCCGCTGCATCATGGCATGGTTTCGGGAAATCCAGCGGTCTGGCAACACAAAATGATTATCGTTACTGCGACCAATCGTCCAGCAGTTTGTACCGACGAGAGGAAAATAGCGCTCACCGGATTCAGTTCGCAGAATCAAATGAGGATTTCGTTGCAAGTTCACTATGAGCCTCCCAGTGCTGCCAAACCTCGCCCTCTGATTCTACCCTGATTTCCATTGGAAAGCTTCAAGGACAGAGGCGGCAATTTTTTTACATCTGTTTTACACAATTGAGCCAAAGATTCTGGTGAATCGAAGATTTTGGGTGGATCGCTCCCAGAAATGGGTGTCATTTATTTCGGGCTATCCGTATTTTCTGTTAAGCCGCCAAAGCCGCCAACCAAAATAGGCCATCTACCAGAATTGTACTGAGAACTGCACCCGAAAATGCCCACCAGTGTAATGTTTCTGATGGGCTGCTTCTACGATAGCGTAAAGGAAGAAAACCGACGACTAGGAGAACCGTAGCCAGTACCGCAGCACAGGCAATTCCCCAAGGGGTATGAACTTGCGCGATCGCACTGCGGAAAATTGGCATCGCTAAATCTGGTTCAGCCAGCATCAATTGGCGCCAGTGGGGAATCAGATCCACTAAATAAAAATAAATATCCGTGACGGCAGTGCCAAATAAAGAACCCACATAAAACCAAGCACCCACCAGCCATTGATTTCGGCGGATACACCAAATCGCCATCGGTAGGGCGATCGCCTCCACAGGCAAATGTAAGGTCGGTTCCCAACGCAACCCCCCCCAGTACAAAGAACCCGCCAACCAACTACCCGTAAAGCCCATCAACAAATCGCCCCAAACCGCTGTGGCAACGTGAGACATCAACCATCGACTCAGCCAAAACCAACCGCCGGTGAGAATCAAGCTCACTAAAGGCAGATATCTCACCAAAGGAGCTTCAAAAAATACCGGCACCGAAACCAGAAACACTGACGCGGTAAAGACCCATCCCGGTGTGGCGATCTTCCCGACTGGACTAGGAACGAAGCCTAGAACAAAAGTGAGAAAATTAACCGGAGACTTGAGCAAAGATGCGGCGACATCCCTAACAGACCAAGTATCGTTAAACAACGGATTTTAATATTCTTTACTTAACTTCATCTTATTTAATATACCAGACTCAAATCCTTGCCAAGCCGATTTAGGAAGCTTTTTCCGCTCGATATATCGCTCGATATATTTAAGGGAACTGTGAAATCTGAATAAATTAATGCCTATTTAATGCCTATTTAATGCCTATGGTCTGTTCTATGGTGTCTGTTCTATGGTCTGTTCTATGGTCTGTCATGTGCCCAAAATAGCCCAATACAAGAGGAGGAATCGTGGGTATATCTAAATTCAAACTATCTAAATTGAAACTGTCAAAATGGAAATTATTAATCGGATTCGGGTCTGGCGTCACCAGTGCCCTATGGCTTTCTAGTCAAGCTTTGAGCAACCAAGTCACGGACACCAGCACCTCGGCCACCGAAGCCTCGATGACATTCTGGCAAGCCATTGTCCTGGGAATGGTTCAAGGACTCACAGAATTTTTACCCATTAGTAGCACCGCTCATTTAAAAGTTGTGCCGGTTGTCCTCGGTTGGGGAGATCCCGGTGTTTCTTTTACAGCGGTGATTCAACTGGGTAGTATTGCCGCCGTGCTGTGGTACTTTTGGGGAGACTTGACCGGATTGACGAAAGGTGCATTCAGTGCTTTAAAGCAGCAGAAATACAGCGATCGCGACCTAAAAATCATCATCGGCATTGCCCTGGGAACTTTGCCCATCGTTATCTTAGGACTAGGGATTAAACTTAACGCCACCATTGCGGATTTTTACGACACCAAAGCCAGAAGTCTATTAGTGATTGCCATTGTTTCCATTGTTATGGGGCTGTTATTAGGAGTGGCAGAAATATTGGGCAAACGCGAACGCAACTTTGAGCAGTTGACCCTCAAAGACGGCATCTTAATGGGATGCGCCCAAGCATTGGCTATGATTCCTGGGGTGTCGCGTTCCGGTTCCACCATTACGTCCGGCTTATTTATTGGCTTAGAACGGGCTACGGCGGCACGATTTTCTTTTTTATTAGGAATTCCCGCCATTACCTTAGCCGGGTTAGTTGAACTTAAAGACTTATTAGGTGAAGGGGTCGGGGGTGTTGGCATGGTGCCATTAATCTGCGGGCTCGTCTCATCAGTGGTATTTTCTTATGCCTCGATCGCCTGGTTGATTAAATTCCTACAAACCCAGAGCACCTGGATATTTGTCGGCTATCGGCTAATTTTTGGTCTGACTATTTTAGGGGCGATCGCTGCCCAAATTTCCTGGACAGTAGGACAATAATTATAGAGAGCAGGGGGGCGGAGGAGCGGAGGGGCCGCCAATCGGGCAGGGGAGCAGAGGAGCAGAGGAGCGGGGGAGCCCAGGAGCCCAGGAGCAGAGGAGATGAGAAAAAATTCTCCCCTGCACCCCTGCACCCCTGCACCCCTG
>FWWL01006926.1_pt1 | contig 15946 bp, 14 predicted proteins | sample 2228331 | NCBI WGS metagenome assembly FWWL01 (sample SAMEA103939775, study PRJEB20133) | metagenome
TACTTTTTACAGTCTCAAAAAAAACCAAAATCAACAAAATACACAATAAAAAACTGAAACAAAGTAATAGCCCATTTTAGCACCCCCATTCATCTCTCCCTGGCCATAGTTCGTATGTACAGCCACCCATGCTGTTACCTTTTTACAGTATCCCTTCCGCTCCAAAAAAACTGCAAAAACGCCATAGCTATCTCTTCTCCAAACGGTTGGAAAAGATTTCCTCTTGTTCTATGATTCGTGCAAATGTCTCAAAATTATGGGTGGGTGAGAGAGATATTTTTTGTATTTTTTAGAAAAAACTATGGACTTTTTTTTTAAAACCTGTATAATATAAGCATACTTTGAGAAAAAGGGGCTTCGTATGGGGTGGTTTGAGCAGTTTAAGAATCAAACGAAATTTCATGTGCGGTTTTATTATTACAACGAAGAGGTCAATGAAAATATCAGAGAGTTTATCTCTGAGATATTTCTTGAGACTGCGAGAGAGGATTTTATTGATCCGATTTATTCCTGCGTCAAGGAGTTGGTTGTCAACGCCACCAAGGCGAATCTCAAGCGAGTGTTTTTTCTCAAAAATCACCTTGATATCAACAACATGGGAGAGTATGTGAATGGCCTTATTGAGTTTAAGGAGATGCTTGAAAAACAGGAATACGAAAAATACGAAAAAATGCTTAAAGAACACGATCTCTGGGTGGAATTTCGTGTGAACTGGCACAAGAATGCAATAGTTTTTGAGGTGATTAATAATTCAGAAATCATTGCTATAGAAGAATATAGAGTGAGAATGAAGCTAAAACTTGCCATGGAGTATACTGATCTCGCCCAATACTATGCCGAACAGATGGACACCACCGAGGGTGCAGGGCTTGGAATCGCCCTTGTGGTGCTTTTGTTGCGAGGTATGGGGCTGGATCCTTCCCTGTTTCGTATAGGTTCGAAACATGGGGTAACGGTAGCCAGGATTGAGGTTCCACTGGTTGATGGGTATGTCTCTCCTTTGCGAAAACAGGAGTAGTTTTTTGACGAGAGGGATGGTTTTTGATTATACTTAATAAAAAATAGGGAGGCACCTTATGAGGGTTGCTATCGCTTCGGATGATGGACAGACGGTTGCGGCTCACTTTGGAAGGGCGAAGGGTTTTGTGGTGTGTGAAGTGGAAGGAAACGAGGTGAAAACTCGGGACTATGTTCCAAACACCTTTACAGGACATGCTCGGGGAATGCATCATGGAGATCATGGTCATGACCACCAGGGGCATCATGGTCATGGCCATGCAGGTATTCTTGAAGCTCTCAAGGATACCCAGGCAGTGATCTCTCACGGCATGGGGAGACGTCTCTACGACGATCTTACCCAGGCCGGGATCAAGGTTTATGTCACGGACAGGACTCGTGTCGACGATACCCTGAGGCTTTTTGTGGAAGGGAAACTCGCCCATGTTGATAGTCTCCTTCATTAGGAGAAAAAAAATAGACTAAGGAAACGCAAATCAGGAGGTATCTATGCGTAAAATTCTGGTTATGATGCTTACAGGGATGGTGTCAGTGTTTGTCTTTGCCCAGATCAATGTGAATACGGATGCTCTGAAGCAACAGGCTCAGACAGCTGCGGGGAGTGCTGAAGAACAGGCCTATAAGAAGGTGAGGGAAGAATTCAAAAAGCGGATAGCCGATATCCCCTTTGCCTACAACTCTGCAGAACTTCCTTTGAAGGATCCTAAGTATCAGGTTATGGGGTATGATGTCGACACCTTTATGAAGCAGGTACTGATTCCTGCCTTGTCTCAGGCTATCAATGCTCTCCCATCAGGGCGCAAGGTTGTGATTGAAGGGCATGCCAACGCTGTGGGACCAGAGGAACCCCAGGATGGGAAACGAGGTAACAAAGCCCTCTCCCAGGCACGAGCTGAAGCAGTGTTTGAATACATTCTTCGGAACTCTAAACTCGACAGAAGCAAATTTGTCATCCGTGCGGCTGGTTCTTCTAAGCTATTGCCGGGTGCTGATCCCACCAGTGTCAAAAACTGTCGGGTTAGTCTCGATATAGAGTAAGAAGATCTGCCTTCCAGGGGAGAAGTATGCAGGATAACCTTCGGTATCAGTTTGTAACGCATGTGTATGATGCGATTACCAGGCAGATTCAGCAGTTTGATGTGAAGGTCTCGGTACTTCTCTCCTGGAATGGGATTATCGCAATCATGTTAGGTCGAGAGGTGGTGCTTCTTTTTTCAGCGGTGAAACCCACGTTTTTTATCTATGTTCTTTTGTTTGTTAGTGCTATTTTTCTGATTGTTTCAAGTTTCTTCTGTTATAAGATCCTGCGTCCCCAAAACAAAATCAACGAAAAGGGTAATGGAATCTTCTGGGCTGGGGATATCTTGCGACTGGGAAAAAACCACAAAGACCGTGTAGAAGCCTACCTCAAGGTGTTAACTCAGCTTGAGAAACCGGAGGATTTTGCAGAACAGGTGATACAATCGGTTGTTGGTATCTCTGAAATCCTTATGGCCAAGAATAAATTCTTCTTTTCCGGGCTGTTTGCTACGATTATTTCGTTTGTTTTTCTGATTCTCTTGATTGTCAGGATAGGGCTCGGGAACGGATGAAGCGTTTTCTTTCTGATCGGGTCCTTGTTATCCAGGGAGACATTACCCGTGTCGAGGCTGATGCGATTGTCAATGCGGCAAACTCCAGTCTTATGGGTGGAGGAGGGGTTGATGGAGCCATCCACCGAGCGGGTGGCCCTGAGATTCTCGAGGCATGCAGGGAAATACGCCGTACCATTTGGCCAGAGGGACTTCCGACAGGGCAGGCTGTTGCTACCACAGCAGGGAGACTGTCTGCTCGCTATGTGATTCACACGGTGGGACCTATCTGGCGAGGGGGAACAAAAGGTGAGGATGAGCTTCTGGTTTCAGCGTATCGGGAGTCACTCAAGTTAGCCTATGAGTTGGGGTGTAAGAGCATCGCTTTTCCCGCTATCTCAACCGGGGTGTACGGATTTCCCTTTGATCGGTCGGTGCCCCTGGTTTGTGAGGTGGTTCGGGAGTGGGCTTCACGGTTTGAGAAAATCGTCCTTGTCTTTTTCTCCCAGGGGGATTATGAGCGGTTTCTCTTGCTTCAAACATTTGAGCGTGTTTGAGTATCCTGAGAATTCTCGTCGAGGGAGGAGAGGAGCTTTTTCCGTAGGTGAAGAATATGCCCTACCTCTTCACCAAAGGTTTCGACCCATTCAAGCCCAGAAAAGCTGTATCCCTTTTTGATAATCACTACCAGGAGGGCATGAATCTCTTCTCCGGTACTGATACCAAGCGAATAGATATCCCCTGGTTGTACCATGTGTTCCAGAATCATGGTTACCATGGGGTTTAAAGAGTAGAAGAAAAGCTCCTGGATTCCCCCAGTGAGGTGATTGATTTTTCCTGATTTCATTATACTTTTTTCCATGGAGAAATGGGTGGGAATACGAAGAAGCAGGTAGAAGAGCTTTCTACCCAGAAGATTTTCCACCTTCTCAAGAAAAGAGGCATCCACACCCTGAAGACTTCTCACGGTGACCAGTTCGTTTTTTTCAACCTCTGAGAGAGAAACAATACACCCCTGGTTTGGGAAAATATCCCGAAAGGAGTTCAGAATAGCTTCCCAGGGAGGAAGTGCGGGATTTTCAAGAATGGTGAGGGTAAGCTGATGGAGACTCCGATAGAATCGAGTCTCAAACTGCTGGAAGAGTTCTTCTTGAGAGGTTTTTTCCTTATCTTCAAGTATGATACAATAGGCACCGCTAAGCTTTTTGATAGAGAACTGAAGAATTCTTCTATCCTTTCGCTGGGTATGAAGGTTTTGCCACGCCTTATCAGTAAAATGGATTTCAAAGATGAATTTTTCCTCATCCTGAGTACTCATCTGATCCTGTGCCACCCTTGGTATGGGGAGTGATGCCCCTGTAATAGGGTAGATCTGCTCGTTAATCCCCAGAAGCTTTTGAGCTGCGGGGTTGATTTCGTTGATCTGCCACTCGGTATTGGTGAGAATGATGGGAATATCAAGCGAGTGAATGGTGTTTTGGTAGATAGCCTGGAGAGTGATCAGCTGTTTGTGGAGACGTACCTGTTTTTCAGCAAGATGGGTGACCATTTCAGATTCGAGAGGGTTAAATGTTATCACATATCCTGCTCCAACATTTTTCAGGAGAAGGATGAGTTCAACATGAACATAAAAGGTGTAGGTTTTGTCATCTCGGTGGAATCGCACCACGTGGTATCGTGTAGGTTGTGAGGGTGAGAGTTCAGCAAAGAGAGCAAGAAACTCCTCGGCATTTTCTATCCACTCCACACAATCCTGAAGAAAAGAGGGAATCTTTCCCTCCAGAAGTTTTCGCATTGAATTGTTGAGGTACCATACCCTGTAATTTTTTTTGACAATCAAAATAGGCAGAGAAAAATCCTTAAGAAGTTTGTCAAGTGCCATAAAGGAAAGGCTCTCCTCCAGCCAGAAGTGTCTCCGGTAAACAAGCCAGAAAAGAAGATAGGACACGAGTGCCAGAAGAGGCTGATATACCAGCCAACCCCTCCAGTAGACCGCAACATCAAAACTCAAAAGCATCGTCCGCAAGAAAAACGCCACAAAAGCAGTGGTGATCATCAGAATATCACCAACAGAGTAGCGGCTTGCGAGCAAAACTCCTATGGAAGCGATAAGATAGACGAGGGTAAGACCCATTTGCATAGAAAGCACAGAGGGACTCAGAAACCCGTCCCATACCCATTGGCCGATGAAGATATATTTGTCTGGTGAAAACGAAGAAAGAAGGGAAAGAATCCCTACACTGACAATTGGCACAAGATAGGTAGCACCAACCCCAAAGTGGTAATAGATTTTGCCTGGTGTAGCCCGTTTGAGTTCAATAACAAAGTGAAGAAAGGCAGCCGGAAGTATCCAGGCAACCGCTGTCATAAACCACATCCAGAAGCGGATACTCTCCCACCCTATCCCTGAAACGAGCATGAGCTTGGAAAACACCCAGAGAAGCAGCAAAAAAGCAATACCACTGAGTACCCTCGCAGGAGGGAGTTTATAGTTGGTGAGGTTCGCCCAGAGGAAAAGAAAAAACACCCCAAACAGTACCAGAAAATACAACCCAACCAACCCCATACTGCCCTCCTTTTTTCCTTAGAGATATTCTGTCATATACAGGCTTTTTGCTTCCTCTACAGAGAGAGCTATCTCTCTTTGGGCATAGCGTATCAGGATATTTTTCTCGGCAACAGTTTCTCCTAACAAAAGAAGCGGGAGATGATATTCACCACAGATTCTCTCGATCTCTTTTGTCTTTTCTGGGGCAGCCGAGAAGACGATGCGAGACTGAGATTCACCAAAGAGAAATGCCTCCGGAGAGATATCGGTTTCAGTCTTAATGGAGATTCCTACATTTCCGAGGAGAGCACACTCAGCCAGCGTGAACGCCAGACCCCCATCGGAAACATCCTGAGCCGAAGCAATAAGCCCCTTCTCAATCAGGGTACGAATACATGCCTGAAGCCTTTTTTCCTCTTCGATATCGAGGTAGGGACATTCTCCGGCAACCTGCCCCGAGAGGTGTTTCAGGAACATGCTTCCACCGATACCCTCTCTCGGGTGTCCTAGGAGGTAGACCCTGTGTCCTGCCTGTCGGAAAGGGGCAAACACAGCCTTCTGATAGTCTGCAATCGCCCCCACAGCCCCAACAATCAGGGTAGGTAAGATTGCTTCGCCATCGGTTTCATTGTAGAGAGAGGCATTGCCCCCTGTGACAGGTACCTCGAGGGTTTCACAGGCTCTGGCCATACCTTCCATAGCCCTGGCAATCTGGTAATACACAGGGGATTTCTCGGGATTACCAAAGTTAAGACAATTAGTGATACCGTAGGGTTCGGCTCCCATACAGCTCAGGTTGCGGGTAGCTTCAGCTACTGCCTGCATCCCCCCTGTGTAGGGATCCAGATAGGTGTAACGCCCGTTGCCGTCTGTGCTCATGGCCAGTCCGATGGTTGTTCCTTTGATTCTCAAGAGGGCACCACCGGCCTCCATGGGTTCAGCCAGGAGATTGGTCTGTACCATATGATCATAGCGTTTGTACACCCATCGTTTGGAGGCAAGGGAAGGGTCTTTGAGGAGGTTTTTAAGAACAGGGGTAAAGTCCCTGGGTAGCTGAAAGGCTGGAATCTGGTGAGCCTTATCGAGATATTCTGGACGGATGACCTCTCTCACATACATGGGAACATCATCCACCAGATAACGGATAGGAATATCTGCCACTACCTTGCCTTTTTCGTAAACAACCACACGCTTGGTGTTAGTCACTTTGCCAATCACAGCATAATCCAGTTCCCATTTTTGCATGATTTTTTCGACTTCGGGAAGCTTTTCTGGTTCTATACAGGCGAGCATTCTCTCCTGACTCTCCGAGAGGAGAAACTCATACGCCGTCATATTGGCAGCTCGAGCTGGAACCTTGTCGATATCTATCTCTATCCCGCTGTTTCCCCTGGCAGCCATCTCCACACTTGAACTCGTGATTCCTGCGGCTCCCATATCTTGGATGCCAACAACGAGCCTTTTTTCGATGAGTTCGAGAGTCGCTTCCAGGATGAGCTTTTCGGTAAAGGCATCTCCTACCTGGACAGAGGGACGCTGATCCTCACCCTCACTGGAGAGCTCCGCAGAAGCAAAGGTAGCACCCCCCAGACCATCACGCCCGGTTTTTGAACCGTAATAGAAGAGAAGATTACCCTCTCCTTTGGCAACAGCTTTGATGATGTTTTCCGGTCTGGCGATACCGACACACATCACATTTACGAGAGGATTCCCTTCATAGCTGTCTTCAAATACCACCTCACCACCAACGGTAGGAATACCCACACGGTTTCCATAGTCACTGATCCCCTTGATTACCCCCCCCACAAGGTAACGAGTACGGGGAGAATCAGGCTTGCCAAAACGCAGGCTATCCAGGACAGCAACAGGTCTTGCTCCCATGGCAAACACATCACGAAGAATTCCTCCCACACCTGTGGCCGCCCCCTGATAGGGCTCGACAGCCGAGGGATGATTATGGCTTTCTATTTTGAAGGCAACAGCGTAATCTCCCACTCGTATGACTCCAGCGTTTTCACCTGGTCCCTGGAGAAGGTGCTTCCCTTTCGTAGGAAGTTTTTTGATGAGGGGTTTGGTGTTTTTGTAGCCGCAGTGTTCACTCCAGAGAGCCCCAAACATACCAATTTCTTCCACTGTTGGGGTACGGCCAAGGTACTCTTCGATGAGCTTTAATTCTGATGGAGATAGATTCGAACGTTTGATAGCTATTTCTCTATCCATGAAAACTCCTTCATATCATTAAAATAAGCCTCTATATTATGGCATAAAAGACGAAGAAAATCAAAAAAATGAAGATAAGATTATGAACGAGAAAAAGAAAAAATGAGATGAGACCTTTGGCACAAAAAACTGCAAAAGAGTAATAGCCGGCTATTCTTCGGGGTTTGAGAGGTATCCAGGAGCATATCGCTGGGAGGTGATGGGAATGTGTTATTACTTTTTTTCAGTTTTCTTGTCTCTTTTGCTGATTTTTGTGTTTTTTGGAGTTGAAACAAAGGAAAGCTCTTCGAGCAAAGCTCTCCAAATACCTTCAATTGGGAAAACGATGAGAACTTTACCCAGGAGGATATGTTTTCTTATTCTTTTCTTTTGAAGAAAAAGCAAAAATGCTCAAGAAATACGAGGGCTTATGCCGAAATATAAGATAACACTGATAGGAAGAGGTACGCATGCAGGCTAAAAAGATTGTTCTTTTTATCTCCTTTGTACTGGTGGTTGGTTTATTGTTTATTGTTGTCTTCATGGCAAAAAATCAGATAGGAAATTTTGGCAGAGATTACGATAGATATGTAACGAAAAGGGTTGAGAGTTACGCTAGCTGGTTTACCAATAGACGAGAGGAGATCGCCAGAGAGGTCAAAAGTCTTGCTTCAGATAAGCTTCTCACCGATCTGATTGTTGCGTTGTATTCAGGAGAGGATACCACTCCGTATAGCACCCAGATTGAATCTATTCTCTCCAAACTTTCACAAGCGAAGAAGCTTCAGCTTCTTGATCCAGCGGGGATTGTTGTGTATTCTACCCAGCCTGGAGAAGCGTTGGTGAATCGTTTTGTGCCGACTCTTCTTACCCAGGTTCAAACCTATCAACAAACCTATCGTCAACCCTATCTGCGGTTTATGAGTACCAACGAGTTTTTTGTGGCGCATGATTTTCAGAGCCAGGACAAGACCTTTCAGCTCGTGGTCTATTATGACACCAAAAGATTTGCTCACCCTGATTTTGGGCTGATGATTCCGTGGGGGAAGACGGTGGTGGTCGCCAGACAGTCAAAAGGCAAGGAGGATGCTGTACGCATTGTGGAGCAAGCAGCGATCGATCCGTTGGTACTCTCTCGTGGAAAAAAGACCATAGGGGGGATGAAAGAGGTGGATGGTATTCAGTTACTCTATTTTGCTCGTTATGACCGCTATGTTTCTGCGTGGGTGATAGGTATTATTGTTTTTGCTTTTGTTCTTCTTTTCTTGATTTTGTATGCCTTTTATCGTGTTCTTCAGGAAGAGAAGATGTATAAAGAGCCGTTGACATTTCGTCAGCATCCTCGTGAGGATTTGAAAACGCTTGTCGAGGATATCGAAGAGGGGGAAACCGTTCCTACCGAAGAGGCGAAGAAGGGTATCGAAGAGATGCTGATGTCGGATCATATTGAGGATTTGACCAGCTCTTCGGCGTTTGCCTTTGAGAGACCTGGGGAACGGGGTGAGGAAGGCGAAATGGCTCCCGAGACGCCTGCCTTTCAGGAAACTGAATGGCAAAAGATACCTTCTCTTGAAGAGCCTTCTTTTTCTTCTGAGGAGGAGTTTTCTGAAACCTCGGAGGCTTTTCCTGCCGGTCCTGCTGAGCTCGAGATTCCTGAGATAGAAGCCCCCCCTTCTCTGAGTGGTATAAGTGGTGCTACCTTTGAACCAGATGAAGCGACAGCGCTTTTCTCCGAGCAGGATAGATTGATGGATGAGAGCGCTCCAGAGATGCAAGCAGAGGAGAGTTTTTCTTCTCATGAGACATCCGAGGAACTCTCGCTTGAACCATCGTTTTTGGGTGGTGAGGAGGTTTCAGAGGAGCCTTCTTCCCAGGAAGAGTTGGTTTTGGAACCTGAGTTTATAAGTGGTAAAAAAACAACCGAAGAGTCTCAAGATCTCTCGCTCGAGTCGTCGGAGGTTTCTTTTGAATCACCGTCTTTTGAGTCTCTTTCTTTTGAGGATCTTTCGCAAAGTTCAGTCGATTCCTCTCTGGCTGCAGAGTCTTTAGAGGAGCTTGGCACTGTTTCAGAAGAAGCGCCTACTCTTGAACTGGAACCAGAGGTTCTTTCTCTTGAAGAGTCCGGTGAAGAAAAGGGTGAAGAGCCAGGAGAAATTGACTTGCCACCCTCGGAATCAGCAGAGGAGCTCTCTCTGGAGAGTCTGAATCTGCCAGAGGTGTCAGGAGAAATTTCATTGGAAGAGGTAGGTGGGGAGGGTACTCCTTCTTTTGCTGAAACACCAGCACCAGAGGATCTTTCGCTTGCCGAGGCCCTGTTGGAAGAGGTTCCTGCACAAGCAGAGGATGTTTCTTCAGAAGATGAGGTGATAGCTCTGGACATGGATGAACTTGCAAATATTCCTGTGGTAGAAGAAACTGAACAGGAAACCGCAAGTGTACCAGAGGAACGGGAGATAAAGATGGAGAATGAACCATTGGTTACCCAGGAACAGGCTTCATCATCAGAAAAAGTTGTCATGTTTGGTGAGGAGCTCCATGAAGATCTGGCGAAGCTTTTGAGTGAGCCGGCGACGCGTCTGAGTACGATCCATGATGTGGCAAGTTATGCTCACGCAGCGCGAGATATAGCGCACTCCTCTCTGGGGATGAAAAGGGTATGTGTGCTTGAGAAAAAGGGAGATGTTTTTGAAAATGTTGTCCAGGAAGGATTTAAGTCTAAGTTGAAGCTTTCTACCCAGGATCCACTCTACAAAAAGATCCTGAGCAAACATAAATCTCTGGATATTCAGAACAATCTGGAAAAGGCCTCTTATCTCAAACAATGGTTTGGTGACGGTGAATTAAAAGACCTCGACGAGCTCTTTATTACTCCTGTTATCAAGAATAACGAGGTGATCGGTGTTGGTATCTATGGGCGTGAGAAAGGTGTACCAGAGGTGACGGATCTCCAGAAGTCAGAGCTTTACAATATAGGCTTTTTGCAGGAAGTGGAGTAATCTATGACAGGGTTGTCGTATACTCCTGAGCAGGTCAGAGAGATTTTGAAACAATGGACGGATCATGCTGAAGAGGCTGCCATGCTTCTGAAGGCTATGGGCCATCCGGCGAGGGTACTCATTCTCCAGATTATTCGCCAGTCTCAGTGTAATGTCACGAGCCTCGAACAGGCTTTGGGTATATCCCAGTCTTCGGCCTCTCAGCATTTACGTGTATTGAGAATGGCTGGACTCGTGGAACCTCTCCGGGAGGGAAAAGAAATCTGCTATCGAATCGTTGATGAGCGGGTTTTTAAGATTCTTGATATTTTTTATTCATAGGTTGTGTCTCACGTATGAATGTGCGGCTTGATATTTCGTATGATGGTTCTCTTTTTTTTGGGTGGCAGAGACAAAACAATCAACCCTCTGTTCAGGAGACCGTAGAACAGGCACTTAGTGCCCTTTTTGGAGAGGGTGTTCGTGTTTGGGGATGTGGTCGGACAGACGCAGGGGCACATGCGTTTTGCTATACGCTTCACTTTCATTGTCAGAAGCTTCCGTTTCCTGTAGAGATTTTGCCGCGACTGTTGAATGCCAAACTCCCTGAGAATGTGAGAGCCTTGCAGGCTATGGGGGTAGGAGAGGATTTCCATGCCCGTTTCAGTGCCTTTGCAAGGGAGTATGTGTATGTGGTGTGGCGAGGAGCAGTTTTGTATCCGTTTTTTCGTTCTTATGTGCATTGGGTGAGAGAACCCCTTGATTATGAGACGATCAAAAAGGTGTGTACACTCATTGAGGGTGAACATGATTTTCGTTTCTTTTGCTATGGGTATGGAAAAGAAGCCTCAAAAATAAACTTTACTCGGAGGGTTTTTTACTTTCGTGCTGTGGAAAAAGGGCAGTGGCTTCTTTTTTTTATCAAGGGAAATGGGTTTCTCCGGGGGATGATACGTACGCTGGTAGGGGTAACCCTTCAGGCTGCAAGAGGTACTCTTACCCCATCGGAGATAGCATGTGCTCTCTCCGGGGAAAGAGATATTCCCACTCCCTTGAAAAAAGCCGTTCCGGCTTCTGGACTCTACTTCAAGCGAGCCTACTATTCAGTACCCCATAAGCTTCAGAACGATATAGAAAACCGGGGTGGAGAAGAGGACTGAGTCAAATCTGTCAAAAAATCCACCGTGTCCTGGTAGAAGAGAGCTGGAATCCTTGGCTCTTAACCCCCGTTTTATCGTTGATTCGGCCAGGTCGCCTATACTTCCTGCGATGCTAACGGCTAAACCGAGAAAGAGAAACTGTGGCAGGGAGAGATTGGTGGATGTGTGAAGCCATCGCTGGAGACCAAAGCATCCGAGAGCGGCAAGAAGCGTCATGAGCAAGACACCAATATAGCCTTCGATGGTTTTGTTAGGACTGGAAAGAAAAGAGAGTTTATGTTTTCCAAAGAATTTTCCTGCAAAATAGCCTCCTGTATCTCCTATCCAAGTAAGGAAAAGAGAGAGAAAAAGAAGCCATCCTGTATGGTCTTGAGCCTTTAAGAGGATAAGGAAGGGGAAAAATATACCCGTGAGAATATACATAGCAAGGGACATACCCAGGTTGGTAGCGGCATCCTCAAACTTTCCCTGGAGTGATTCGAGAAAGAAGGTAACTAGAAAAAGAAGAGAAAGAAGGAGAATCTGAATGATGTAAAAATATCCGAGATCATAGATCTGGAGACTGAAAAGGTAGTAGGAGAGATTACTCAACGTTACCAGGATCGAGTTGGTCCATAGGTAGAAATGAAACCCTATTTTCTCCAGGAGACTCGCCACTTCATAGTTGATAAGCAGAGCCACCGTGAGAAAAGCGAGGAAAAAAAGAAAATTATTCCAGAAGCTTGTAAAGACAAAAAAAGCCCCTATCGGGATAAGTACGAGAGCGACGATAAACCTTTCTCGCATATTTTGCTCCTTTGCTTAAATCTTTCCGAATCGTCTCTGGCGTTTCTGGTAGTCAGCCAGAGCCTTGCAAAAGTCCTTGGGTTGAAAGTCTGGCCAGAGCTTGGGGGTAAAGTAGAACTCGGCATAGGCACACTGCCAGAGGAGGAAATTACTTATCCTCTGTTCTCCACTGGTGCGGATGAGGAGATCAACAGGGGGAATATCCGGGGAATACAGATAACGGTCAAAAGTGGTTTCTGAAATATCTTCGGGAGAGATTTTTCCCTGTTGTACATCGAGAGCTATTTTTTTGGCAGCATCGGCTATTTCTTTTTTTCCGCCATAGTTGAATACAATGTTAAAAACATACTCACCGTTTTTCGTACTCTCGATGGCGTGTTCAAATTTTTGGCGAAGTTCTGGACTGAGACCTTCAAAGCTTCCGGTATAACAGAAGCGGATGTTTTTTTCTTTCATGGAATCGACATATTCGTCGATGACCTTTGCTGCCATATTCATGAGAAAGTCGACTTCTTCCCTGGGTCTATTCCAGTTTTCGGTTGAGAAGGCATAGGCGCTGATGTAGGGGATTTTGAGGTTTTCGTTAAACTCAATGAGATTTTTGAGGGTTTCGTAGCCCTTTTTATGCCCTTCATTGCGGGGAAGAAAACGTTGACGAGCCCACCGCCCGTTGCCGTCCATAATGAAGGCAACGTGGCGGGGGAGTCTTTCTGGATAGAGAGTATATCCAAAAAATCTCATACTCGTTTAGAATTCCATGATCTCTTTGGATTTCTTTTCTACCAGTTGGTCGATATGTTTGATGTGCTCATCGGTAATTTTCTGAATAGCATCGAGCTCTCTTTTTTCGTCGTCTTCACTAATGTGTCCGCCCTTCACGAGTTCCTTGATGTGGTTATTGATATCACGGCGTTCGTTGCGGATCGTGACCTTGATCTCCTCTCCCATTTCTTTTACCTTTTTGACAAGGGCTTTTTTGGAATCTTCGGTGAGGGGTGGAATGGCAACTCGGAGGACTTTTCCATCATTGACAACGGTGAAACCAAGATTGGCATCGTTGATGCCTTTTTCTATGTTTTTGAGGATACTTTTGTCCCAAGCATCGATAACGATGGTATGGGGATCAGGAGTGTTGAGGGAAGCAGCCTGACGGATAGGGGTAGGGGTTCCATAGTAGTCAAAACGGATATCCTCTACCATGCCGATACTGGCTCGACCTGTTTTCACATGTTTGAGTTCTTCCATAAAGTGGTTTAATGCCTTATCCATTCGTTCTTTGGCTTCTTTCTTGAACTTTTCGAATGCTTCTATCATGTTTTCCTCCTTGGTTTTTTCGTGGTTTGAGTCTATTTATTATAGGTAAGATGAAGCGAATTTTCAACAAAAAATGGGGAAAATTGAAAGTTTTTGGGGAAAGAAACGAATTGGGGCCTTTGCGCGAATCAGAGAACAAGAGAAAATCTCTTCCAAAGTTTTTGGTAAGATTTGGCTATGGCGTTTTTGCAGTTTTTGGGAGCGGAAGGTAGACTGTAAAAAGGTAGCAGCATAAGTGGCTGGAAATACAAACTTTATCAATGGAGAGATTAGTGGAAAATTCCAGAAATAAGCTATTACTTTGTTTCAGTTTTTTGTTGATTTTTGTGTTTGTTGCGACTGAAACAAGTAAATAGCTTTCGTACCAAGGTCTCGAATTGACTTTAAGCCTTCAATTTTTGTATATTTATTAAAAAAGAAAAGGAGCGAAAGATGGAACGATATCAGTTTCAAGCAGAGAGTAGGGAACTTCTTGATCTTATGGTTCACGCTATCTATTCTCAGAAGGAGGTTTTTCTCAGGGAGCTTCTATCAAACGCCTCGGATGCCCTGGATAAACTGAGGCTTCTCTCGCTCACAAACGCTGCGGGTGTTCCAGAGGGGCATGTTTTTGAGATACGGATAGATACTGATCCGGAGAAGCGGCTGCTTATCATCGAGGACTCTGGCATAGGGATGAATCATGATGAACTGGTAAACAACCTCGGGACGATTGCTCATTCTGGGACCAAGGAGTTTATCCAGCAACTCAAGGAGAAAAATGCCTCTACAGCGGAATTGATTGGTCAGTTTGGTGTTGGTTTTTATTCGGTATTTATGGTGGCAGAGAAGGTGGAGGTGTATACCAGAAAGGCAGGAGAGACCCAGGCTTATCACTGGGTTTCTGATGGCAAGGGGGAATTTACCATTGAACCTACGGAAAAAGATACGATAGGGACGAGAATAGTGATTCACCTCAAGCCAGTTGATGAAGAGAATGGGATAGAGGATTTTACTAGCGAGGAAGTGATCCGCAGGATTGTGAAGCGGTATTCTGATTTTATCTCCTATCCTATCAAGATGAAGGTGACTCGTGAGGAAAACAAGGAGAAAAAAGAGGTGGAAGAGGTTCTCAACTCGATGAAGCCTCTCTGGACGAGAAAGTCTTCTGAGGTTTCTGAGGAGGAGTACCATGATTTTTATAAGCATTTGACCCATGATTGGGAGAATCCACTGGCAACGATTACCTTGCAGGGTGAGGGAACGGTGGAGTTTCAGGCGCTGCTTTTTATTCCCTCTCGTGTGCCATTTGATATCTTTTATCAGTCGTTTGAGCCCAAGGTAAACCTCTATGTGAAGCGTGTGCTCATACAGGAAAATGTGGATATGCTTTTGCCCCGCTATCTGAGGTTTGTGGCCGGGGTGGTGGACTCTCCTGATCTTTCGCTCAATATTTCCCGTGAGATGCTCCAGCAGGATAAAACGATTCTCCAGGTGCGTAAGCGTCTCGTGAAAAAGATTCTGGATACTCTTCTTGATATGCAGCAAAAAGATCGGGAAAAGTACACCAGGTTCTGGCAAGAGTTTGGGGTTATCATCAAGGAGGGTATTGGGGCAGACTACGAAAACAAGGAAAAGCTTCTTTCGCTTCTTCTCTTTGAATCCTCTGCGGGAACGGATCTTATCACCCTCGAAGAGTATGTCAAACGGATGAAAGATGGTCAGAAGGAAATCTACTACCTCACGGGAGAATCTCGCAAGGTACTGGAAACCTCTCCCTATATGGAAGCAGTGAAGGATAAGGGGTATGAGGTGCTGTTTCTCACCCAGCCGATTGATGAGTTTATGATGTCGGCTGTTCATGAGTTTCAAGGAAAAAAGTTTTCCTGTCTCAATAAGGAACCTATTGAGGAGAAAGCCCCAGAGGTGACAGATGAGGATAAACCTCTGCTTGAGAAGCTCCAGACGCTTCTCTCAGATCATGTGCGTGAGGTGAAGTTTTCAACGAAGCTGGTGGATTCACCGGCCTGTGTAATGACCAAGGCTTTTGAGTTTAGTCCTCATGTGCGAAAGATTCTGGGGGATAAGTATCCCTTTGGTGATGAAAGGAGAATCCTTGAGATTAATCCTAAACATCCGTTGTTTGAGCGGTTCAGGGCTATCTATGAGGAAAATAAAGAGGATAGTCGCTTGGATGATTTGGCTCAAATTTTTCTGGGTTATGCCTTGATTGCTGAGGGGACACCGTTGCCTGACCCTGCTCGGTTTAATGCGGTGGTATTGAAGATGATGGAAAGGTTGTAGTGGGTTGGCCTCGGAGCATCGCTTGCGCGACGCTCCGAGTGCCGGAGGCACCGGCCGTTTTCGACCGTAGCAAGCACTTCGCTCCCCGAAGAG
>FWWL01006927.1_pt1 | contig 15944 bp, 11 predicted proteins | sample 2228331 | NCBI WGS metagenome assembly FWWL01 (sample SAMEA103939775, study PRJEB20133) | metagenome
CAGGGCAGGCCATGCTGGTTCAGCATGTCCATGAAGGGATCGGGATCGAACTGCTCCATGTTGAACACGCCCTCGCCGCGCCACGTGCCGTTGAGCATCAGCGCCGCGCCGATCATCGCCGGAACGCCGGTGGTGTAGCTCACCGCCTGGTTGCCGGTCTCCTCAAACGCATCCTCGTGATCGCAGACATTGTAGACGTAGAAGGTCTTCTCTTCCCCGTCCTTCGTGCCGGTCGCGATGTCGCCGATATTGGTCTTGCCCTTGGTCGTGGTGCCCAGCGTCGACGGCTCGGGCAGCACGGCCTTCAGGAACTGCAGCGGCACGATTTCGCGACCTTCGTACATGATCGGCTCGATCGAGGTCAGGCCGACATTCTGCAGCACGCGCAGATGCGTCAGATACTGCTCGCCGAACGTCATCCAGAAGCGCGCACGCTCCATTTCGGGGATGAACTTGGCCAGGCTCTCCAGCTCCTCATGGTACATGAGGTACATGTTCTTGGCGCCAACCTGATCAAACTCGAACACCTGCCGCGTCGACAGCGCGGGGGTCTCGACCCACTCGCCATTTTCCCAGTGCCGCGCGGGCGCCGTGATTTCGCGGATGTTGATCTCGGGGTTGAAGTTGGTCGCGAAATGCTGGCCGTGATCGCCGCCATTGCAATCGAGAATGTCGAGCGTGCGGATCGTGTCGAGCAGATGCTTCTTGATGTACATCGCGAACACGCTGGTCACGCCGGGATCGAAGCCCGAACCCAGCAGCGCCATCAGGCCCGCATTCTTGAAGCGGTCCTGATAATCCCACTGCCAGCCATAATGGAACCGCGCCTCGTCGCGCGGCTCGTAATTGGCGGTGTCGAGATAGTCGGTGCCGGTGTTGAGGCACGCATCCATCAGGTTCAAGTCCTGATAGGGCAGCGCCAGGTTGACCAGCAGGTTCGGCTTGACCTGCTCGATCAGCTTCGACGTCGCGGCGACGTCATCGGCATCGACCTGCGCGGTGTCGATCGTGACGCCAAAGCGCTCCTTGACCGATTCGGCGATCGCATCGCACTTGAACTGACGGCGGCTGGCGAGCGTGATCTTGCCGAACAGCTCGGGATTCTTCGCCATCTTGTGCACTGCGACCGACGAAACGCCGCCTGCGCCGATTACGAGAACGTCCTTCACGCCTTTGTCCTTCCTCAACTGTCCCGGGGGAATGCGGCCCCCATATGGGACCCGCGCGCCGGATGCAAAGGGCGAAGCATGGGCTGGCCCCAAGCTGCTGAAATCCCCTATGACTGCGACATGAGCATGACGATCGGACGCAGGACATTCATCGGGGGCGCGGCCACCCTCGGCCTCAGCGGCACCGCCGCCGCACAATCCGCGCAGAAGATATTCACCCCGCTGCCGCCATGGCCGCCGCGCGAAACGCTGATGCTGTGGCCGACCCTGCCGCCCGGCACCCCGCCCGGCATCGCGCCTTCGAAGGAACCCGTCCCCCTGCCCCCCGGCACGCCACAGCGCTGGGAAAAGGGCATTCGCCACCCCTATATCGGCGTATTCCGCCCACAGCGGCCCGACGGGCGCGCGGTGCTGGTGATGCCCGGCGGCGGCTATGTCTTTGTCAGCCTGATCAATGAAGGGGTGAATGTCGCGCGCGTGCTCAACCCGCTCGGCATCACCGTGTTCGTCCTCGCCTATCGCCTGCCCGGCGAAGGCTGGTTCAACCGCACCGACGTGCCGCTGCAGGACGCGCAGCGGGCGATGCGCCTGATCCGCGCCAACGCCGCCCATTACCGCATCGACCCGGCCAAGCTCGGCATCCTCGGCTTTTCCGCCGGCGGCCACCTCGGCGGCACGCTCACCGTCGGCCATGACGATCCGGTCTACAAGCCGCGCGACACCGCCGACAGCTTGTCCGCCCGCCCGCGCTTCTCCGGCCTGATCTACCCGGTCACGCAGTTCGCCAGCGCTGGCCCCAACAGCCGCTCCGGCCCCAACCTGTTCGGCGGCCCGCCACCCGCCGGCGCCGCCTCCGCCCGTTTCGACGTCCTCACCCGCGCCAGTCCCGCGATGCCGCCTTTGTTCCTCGCCCATGCGATGGACGACGGCACCGTCCCGGTCAGCCAGAGCATCGCCCTGATCGAAGCCGCCCGCCGCCACAAGGTCCCGGTCGAGGCGCACCTCCTCGAACGCGGCGGCCACGGCTTCGGCGCGCTCTCGCTTCCCTCGACCAACCCCGGCGCAAAGTGGCTGGACTGGTTCGCCACCTGGACCGCGACGCACACCAAATAAACTCCTCCCCGGCACGGGGAGGATCGGTTGCACCTCCGCAACAATTCCGCCACCCTCCCGCCAAACAAGGGGAGGACACATCATGCACAGCGCCATCTTCGGCCCGGTCATCGCACTCATCGGCTGGACCCTCGTCATGTGGCTATGGATGTACGCCACCCGCATCCCGGCGATGAAGCGCGCCAAGATCGACGTCGCCAATCTCACCGGCGGAACCGGCGCGGACCTGCGCGCGAAGATCGACACGAAATCGCAATGGCCCGCCGACAACTACAACCACCTGCTCGAACAGCCGGTGATCTTCTACGCGATCTGCATCGTCCTCGCGCTGATCGACCAGGGCGACAATTTCAACGCGACCATCGCCTGGGCCTATGTCGCGCTGCGCATCGCCCACAGCCTTGTTCAGGTCACCACCAACCGCGTCATCATCCGCTTCTCTCTCTTCGCACTGGCGACGATCGCGCTGATCATGCTGACCGCGCACGCCGCGATGACCTATTGGGGCGTCAGCCTCCGCTAAGGGTGACACCGGATCTGGCGCGCGGCCGTCAGCGTGGTCGCGGCGTCGGCGTCGGCGTCGGGGGTGCGCTCAAGCGGATGCGCGGCGCCGGGGTCGCGGATGGAACCGGCGTCGCACGCACTGACGGCGCCGCCCCCTGTCCCGGAACGACCAGCGGGACGCGATTGCGCGACACACCGGGCTGCGTCGGGGGAAGCGGCGTTCCCGCGCCCGGTGCCTTGACTCCTTGCGGCACCCCGCCCGGCGTCAGGTTCCGCAGCGTCTGGACCCGATCGACCCGCACCGCGCGTGCCTTGGGCACTGCTGCGGCATAGATCGGCGTGCTAGTGGCGGCATAGGAGGATTTGGGATTGGGCTTGCGCGCCTGCCCGGCAGCGATCACCGCATCGTCGGCAATCGCGCGGATCGCATTGCTGCACGCGGGGGTCGGACAGCCCTTGCTCCAATAAGCGACAAACCCCGCCGACCACGCCTTTGGCCCGCTGTCCCACCAGGCGGCCTCGACCGCGAGCGCAGCGTTTTCCTCAGCCTTGTCAAAAGCGGGTCGGGTCAGCAGCGCGTAGCTCGGCTGGCCATCCAACATCTTGGCCTTCGGAGCCTCCGCTTGGGCATTGGCGCGGATCAGCGCGACAGCGGCGCGACAGTTCGGCGTCGGACATTTGGCCTGCCAGCGCGCCTCGAACTCCTTGCCCCATAGCGGCAGCTTCTTGGCAAATTCCGCGGCGAGCAACTGTTCCTGCTGCGCAAACCACGCCGCGCGCTCGGCACCCGTCGAACATTGATAGGGGCCATCGGGACGCTTGCTGCAAAAGGTCAGGTCCTTGCAGGTAAACTCGAACGGCGTCTGCGCCAGCGGGTTCGACTCGGCGATCCCGCCCGGAAACTTGACGCTCAACGTGCCACCCATCGGCGCGCAATATTGTGCGGCAAAGGCGTTCGCTGTCTGCACGCCGGTGGGCGGTGGCGGTGGCGCCTTGGCCTTGGAACAGCCCGACCCGAAATAGCCATAGACGGTGCAGACGACCTTCTTGCCCCCCTGATAGGCGGCGCTGACCCCCGCCTCCGCCAGCCCGACTCCGCCATCGATCAGGCCGTTGATCCCGTCGATCACTGTCCCGACGAACCCGGCGCAGGCGCCCTTGGCGAGCTGACCGAGGATCGGCGTGCGCCCGATAACGCCACCCAGCACCGCCTGGTCGACCAGCGAACACGCGACCTGCTTGTCGGCGCCAAGCGTCATCAACAGCTTGACCCCGGTGACGACATCGCCCTCGCGCATTGCCGCATAGACATCGCGCACCAGCCGTGCCTTGGCCGAAACCAGCGTCTGGACGTCATTCTCGATCGTAAAATCCGTCTCGAACGCAAAGCGGCAGATCGTCTCGATATCGCCGAAATAGGGCACTGCCTCGGCCAGCTGCCGTTTGGCCTCGGCACGCGCCTCTTCAGTCTGTGCCTGCGCGTAGCTTGCAGCAAAGCTCGCTGCGGACTGCATCGCCGCATTGGTATCGGCCTTGCCCTTGGCACTGCTGATCTTGCCCGACGCCTGATTGAACACGCCATCGACGGCGGTAATCGGAAAGACGCATTTGTCGTAGGTGAACACGCCGATCTTGGGCAGCGTCTCGCCCCTCGCCGCCTTTGCCGCGCCGACCAGCGCAAAGAACGGGTAATCCTGCGCGGCGGCACGGGCATAGACGGTCGATGCCTCGGTCGGCCGCGCGATCGTGAACGCCGCCATCTCGATCTCGTCGGGCTTGACCCCGATCGCCAACAGCGTCGGACGCAACTTCTCGAGCAGCGTGTCGGCAAAACCCGCCCGCGCCGGAACCGTCGAAGGCCCGGCAATCAGGCCAGCCAGAGCGATAGTCGCAAGGATCACGCGAACCGAATGCCACGCCATAGGTGCCGTCCCATTCCAAGGATCGTTACGATGACGCTACGACTAACCGCGCAACGTGACAATCCGGCATGGCACGCCGCGACGTGCCGGCGGCTATGGGATCACGGGAACAGCCTGGCTAGGCTCCGTTCCAGCATCATCAGCTGCCACAGCGTCCGCCCATGCTCGGCGCGCCCGCTGCGATGCTCCTCCGCCAGCCGCGCGATCGCCTTGGGTTCGAACCAGCCGCTCCCGGCCAGCACGCGTGATCGCGCCAGCCCCGCCGCCTCGTCCGCCAGCGCTGACCGGAACCATGCCGACACCGGCGTAACAAACCCCATTTTCGGGCGGTACAGCACCTCTTTGGGCAGATACGGCTCCAGCGCCTTCTTCATCAGCCATTTGCCCTGCCCGCCCCGGATCCGCATCGACGCGGGCAGCGTCGCCGCGAACTCCACGAAGCGATAATCCAGCAACGGCTCACGCGCTTCCAGGCTCACCGCCATGCTGGTGCGGTCCATCTTGGTCAGGATATCGCCCGGCAGCCAGTGTTTGAAATCGGCATATTGCGCCCGGTCCAGCCCGTCCCGCGCCGGAGCCGCCCGCATCGTCTCGACATAGCGCGTCTCGGCGCGATGCTCGCCCAGCGTCGCCCGCGCCGCATCGGTATACAGCCCGAACCGCACCCCCGGCGTCGTCACCCCCACCGCCTTGGCATAGGCCGCCCCGCCCTCATCCGCCAACGCCAGCAGCGTCGTCTTCGCGCGCAGCGGCCGCGGCGCCCAATCGGCCTTGGGATAGACCCGCCCCAACGCCCCGAAAACGCCGCGCACCGATGCCGGCAGCACCGAACGCACCCGCTCCTCCGCCGCATGGAATTTATACCGCCGATACCCCGCGAGCGCCTCGTCCGCGCCATCGCCCGACAGCGCCACCGTCACGCTTTCCCGCGCCAGCTCGCACACGCGATAGGTCGCGAGCGCCGAAGCATCGGCAAACGGCTCATCGAAATGATGCACCAAAGTGTCGATCAGCGCATAGTCGTCCGCCGCGACGGTCTTCACCCGGTGCTGCGTCGCAAAGCGCTCGGCGATCAGCGCCGCATGCGCCGTCTCGTCATAGCCCGCCTCGTCAAACCCGATCGTGCAGGTCTTGACCGCCGCCCGGCTCGCCTCGGCCATCAGCGCGACCACCGCGCTCGAATCCACCCCGCCCGACAGGAACGCACCCAGCGGCACATCGGCGATCATCCGCGACCGCACCGCGCTGCGCAGATGCTGGATCAGCTCCGCCTCCAGATCGCGCGCAGAACCCTTGGCCCGCTGCGAAAAGTCGATGTCCCACCATTTGACCGGCGCGGGCACGGGCTTGCCCCGCTCCAGCAACAGATAATGCCCCGCGGGCAGCTTCTTCACCCCCGCCAGCACGCTCGCGTCATCGGGGACATAGCCGAGCCCCAGAAAATCCTCGACCGCGGTAAAATCGGGCGTCCGCCGGAACAGCGGATGCGCCAGCAACCCCTTGATCTCCGACGCAAACGCCACCGCGCCGTCGGACAATTCGGCATAATGGAGCGGCTTCACCCCCATCCGGTCGCGGGCGAGCAGCAGCGATTGCTTGCGCGCGTCGTACAGCGCGAAGGCGAACATGCCGTTGAGCCGCGACAACATCCCCGGCCCCCACGCCCGCCAGCCATGCAGCAGCACCTCGGTATCGCTCTGGCTGACGAACGCCGCGCCCTTGGCCTCCAGCTCGGCGCGCACCTCCTGAAAATTATAGATTTCGCCGTTGAAGCTGACGAAGACATCGCCCTCCGGCGTCGCCATCGGCTGACCACCGCCCGACAGGTCGATGATCGACAGCCGCCGATGCCCCAGGCCAACGCCCGGCCCGGTCCACACGCCCGCCCCGTCCGGCCCGCGATGCACCAGCGCATCGGTCATCGCCCGCACCCGCGCCGGCTCCACCGGCTTGGGCGTTCCGGGATAGTAAAGGCCAGCTATGCCGCACATCAGTCAGTCGTTCCCCGCCCGGTTCCGTCGCACGGCTTTCGCGGGGATGACGGAGAGGCGCAAGGGCGAACCCCACAACTTGCCGCTCAATCGACTCCCGCCGCCCGATCCGCCAGCACATCCACCGGCGGCATCGCGCCCAGAAACCGCTTGATCGCTGCGCGGGTCGGAAGGTCGCCCTTCTCCGCCGACACCATCACCGCCACCGCGCGCTGCCGTCCGCCGAGCAGCTTCGCCTTGAGCGTCTCCGCCTTCACTCGCGACGGGCTGCCGGTCACCGCATCGCCAACGCGATACCACGTCACAACCTCACGCTCGACCGGTCCCGGAGCCGTCATCCGCAACGCACTCCCGCCCTCAAGCTCGGGCAGATCCTCGATCCGCACCCAGCTGTCATTCTCCCGGATCGCGCCCTGCCCGAATCCGACCAGCTCCTTGCCCTCGCGCTGGCTGGCATAGACCGCGATCACCAGATCGACCTGCGCCCCCATGCCGTCGGAATAGCGCGTCATCACGAAATGGTCCGCGCCGGGGAAGTTGGGCTTCCACAGCGCGCGGGTGCTCAACGGAACCTGCGTCCACCCCGCCACCTGCGGCGCGACGACCTTCGCTGGCAGCGTATCGGCGCGCGCGGCGATCACCCCCGCCCAGGCCATGAACAGGCTCACCAGTGTCAGCGACACCAGCGCGACGACTGCCGGCATCTGCGCCGTCCCGGGCCAGCGCGCCTGCAGCTTGGCCGGATCGAACCACGGCGCATCCGGATCGCGGTCGAACCATTTCCACCCGATCGCCAGCACGCCCGCCATCACCGCGCCAAAGAATACCCAGCCATAGAGGATATGGTCGAACCCCGTCGCCGCCTCGACCGATGTCAGATACGCGGCATAAACCGTCCCGAACGCGCGCACGCCATTGGCCAGCATCGGCACGATCAGCGCTACGGCCATGAACGCCACCCGCCGCGCCCAGCTGGTGTAGCAGACGTTCGCCACCAGCGCGCCGTACGCGATCATCGCAATCACGAACTTCGCGCCCGAACACGCCTCGGCCACCTCGAAATAGCCATTAGGAGTTGTGATCAGCACGCCATCGACATGCGCCGGCACCCCGAACAGGTCGAGCAGCGGCACCAGGATCGCGACCGTCAGATCTTGAAGCGGCTTTTCCAGCCCCTCACCGAACGGCACGAGGAAGATCATGTACGCCAGCGGAAACGCCAGCGCCCGCACCACATTGGGCCCGAGCAAAGCGACCACCGCGCCCTGCAGCATGACCACAAGGCCAAGATGCCGAAACAGCGCCACGCCCGCCGCATCGCCGAGCAGCCACGCCCCCGCGCCGCCCGCGACGACAATCAGCCCCGGCCACCAGGCATCGGGCCGCACCTCGGCGAGGTCGGCCCGACGCTGCCACACCAGCCAACCCACGACCGGCGCCACGAACAGGCAATGGCCGAACGTCGTATTGGTCCAATAAATCGCGGCCAGATCGCCGACATCGCCGCGGAACAGCAGCAACAGCACGGCCCATACGCCCGCCAGCATCGCGGCATGCCGCTGCCAGCGCGCATCGAACAGGGGCGTCGCCGCCACGGGCATCGCCGCGCTCGCCACGTTCAAGCCGCCGCCGGACGGTCCAGCCGCCGGTCGTTGCGCCCACGCAGCCCGACAATGTCGTCCAGAACCGACAGGCGCGCGTCCCAGCTATAGTGATCGATCACCCGCTGCCGCGCGAGCGCGCCGAACTCCGCGCCGGTTTTCGGATCGGCAAGGATGCGGTTCACGGCATCGGCAATCTCGCCCACGGTCTCGCCGACCTCGATCGTGCCGCCATGGTCGATGCCGGTCGCCGCCGCGGCAGAGGCCACGACCGGCCTCGCCATCGCCATTGCCTCCAGCACCTTGTTCTGCACCCCGCGCGCCAGCTTGAGCGGCGCGACGACGACCGAAGCCGCCTGCAGCCACGGGCGGACATCCGCCACTTCGCCGGTTACGGTAACGCCCGGATGCTTGGCCAACGCCTTGACCGCATCAGTCGGCTTGCGCCCGACAATGGCAAAGCGCGCCTTGGGATGGCGCAGCCGGATATGCGGCAGGATCGTCTCGACGAACCAGGTCACGCCCTCGATATTCGGGCGGTAGTCCATCTGGCCGGTGAACACGATCAGCGCGCCCATCGTGTCGATGCGCTTGAACTGGGCGCCCGGATCGAAAATGCTGGTGTCGATGCCATTGCACACCGCATGGACCCGCTCGGCCCCGGTGCGCGCGCGGAACAGTTGCGCTTCCTCTTCGCTGACGAACAGGCTGGCATCAGCCCGCGCAGCAATCGCCTTCTCATGCGCCGCCAGCAGCCGCGCCTCGCGCCGCATCATCCACCCGGTGAAGCCCCGGCTGGTCTCGCCATAGCTCGCGAACTTGGCCGAATCCATGTCGACAAAGTCCATCACCACCCGCTGACGCGGGCGCAGCGGCACATACTGCGCCATCTGACTCGAAAAGACGTAGATCGTGTCGATCGCATGCCGCGCCAGCATCGATTCAACCGCGCGATGCACCTCGGCATTGTCGAATGCGGTCAGCGAAACGGGACGATGCGACAGCAACGACTGCACGCCCGCCCATGCCTGCGGCTTGCTGCGCCACACGATCTGGCGGTTGCCGGTCAGCTTGGCCAGGCCCGACTTGCGCTTGAGGTCGGCGGGATCGTCGGCGAACGCCACCAGATGCACGCGCTTGCGCTCGCTCAGGTAGCGGATGATGTTGAACGCGCGGATCTTGTCGCCACGGTCGGGCGGAAACGGCACGCGATGCGCGAGGAACAGGATATCGCCCATCAGCCGAGCCCCCGCGAAATCCACGGCCCGACACGATTGGCGATGGCCAGCGGCAGCTTGCTCCAGACGGCGACCTGCAGCCGGTATTTGGGGTTGAGCGGATTGGCATCGCGGATCGCCGCGCCATCGGCGACGCGGTCGTAATAGGTCAGCGGCTGCGGCTCGAAACCCCAATTCTTCTTGAACGCCGCCGCCCCGGTGCCGACCTTAGACCGACCGAAATCGAACCGCGTGCAGCCGCGGGTCCGCGCATGGCGCATCAGTTCGAAATACATGCGGTCATTGGCGCGCAACCGGCGCGCCTCCGCCGTGCCGCCACCCCAATAGGGAAACACCGTCCGCCGCCAATAGAGACTCAACACAGCGGACACCGCCTTACCCTCACGCCGCACAACCAGCACATCGGCTGCGCTACCAAATTCCTGCAACACTTCCGTGAACAGTGCACGCGGAAACACCGGCGTACCCAGATTGCGCACCGATTCCGCATAAACGGCATAATGCGCCGCCACATCGGCAGGATCGCGCCCAACCGAAATGTCGAGATCGATGTCCAGCGCCTTGCGCACTTCGGCGCGCTGCTTGCGCGGAATGGCGAGCAGCTCGGCATCGTCATCCTCGGCCAGCGGACGGGCAAAGCCGAGATAATGGCTGTCGTCCACCGTCCAGTCCGGCCCCGGCCGCGGCCCGCCGCGCACCTCGACACTCGGACAGCTCAGCCGCTTGGCGAGCGCCCAGCACGCCTCGGCCAGCGCCTCGGCCACCACCGGCTTGTCCGCCAGGATACCGCCACCCACGCCGAACCCGGCGGATGCCAGCACTCGCCCGAACAAAGGCGAATGCAGTTCGGTCAGCGGCATCACGCCCACGATCCCACGCTCCCCGCGCTCGGCGACCAGATAATGGCTGCGCTGTCCACACCCCTTGGCCACCGCTGCGCTCCACGCGGGCAGGTGAAACGGCGTCGCGTCGCGATGCTCATGGACATAGGCACCGATCCGCGCCCGATCGATCGTGTCGGTCAGGTCGGCGACGCGCAGCGTCATCGGGCGGGCCAGCATCGGCGCATTCATGCCGCCACCTCCAGCACCGGTGCGGAGTCGAGCAAAGCCGCCTCCGCCGCCGCGACCCGATCGGTGCGGTCCCAGCGATGCGCCGCGAACAGCGTCCGCAACTTCCCCGCCATCGCGCCCAGCCGGCTGTAATGCCGTAGCTTCGACTTGAGCGGCGCATTCTCGACGCGCGGCTGGCCCGGATCGACCTCCCATGGATGAAAATAGAACACTGCTGGCTGGCCGCCTGCGTTCATCGCGCGGATCGCCCCCTGCACGACGCTGCCCGGCAACAGACGGAAAAACCCGCCACCAGTGGTCACTTCGCGCCCCAGGAACCGCGCGGTGGTCACCGGCAATTCGATCAGATCGCTCCCCGCCACCGGGCGATAAGCGCGGCGCGGCGCATCGGCCCAGCCATAATGGTCATGCCCGATCGGCGCGACGCTCGACGAATAGGCATAGCCCTCCTCCGCCAGCACCTGATGCGCCCAGGGGGTGCGGACATCGATCGAAAAGCTCGGCGCGCGATATCCGCTCACCTTCTGTCCGGTCGCGTCCTCCAGCACCGCGCGGGCGCGTCCGATATCGGCGCGAAACTGCTCCGGCCCCATGGTGAACACGCGCTGGTGGTCCCAGCCATGGCTCGCCACCTCATGCCCGGCATCGGCGATGCGCCGCATCAGCGCGGGATAGCGCTCGGCCACCCAGCCCAGCGTGAAGAACGTCGCCTTGACACCCCCCTCGCCGAACAGCGCCAGCACCTTGTCGGTATTCGCCTCGACGCGATGCTCCAGCGCCGCCCAATCGTCGCGGGCGATCACGGTCTCGAACGCGCCGACCTGGAACCAGTCCTCGACATCGACCGAAAGGGCGTTGGCGATCATCGTCAGGCAGCGGCTCCCCGCCGCGTCGGCCGGGCATCCTCGACCTCGATGAAATCGACCATCAGCGTCAGCACGCGGCGCAGCGCCGCATCCTGCTCCTCGATCCGCGCTTCCAGCTTTGCGAAGCGCGCCGCCAGATCGGCATCAATGACCGGAGCCGGTGCAGGCGCAGGGGCTGCCGCAGGCGCGGCCGGAGCCGAAACCTCGCGCCGCAGCGCCTCGCGCGCGGTCTGTGCAACCTCGGGGGGTGCCGGAACCGGAGCCGGACGCGCGGGCGCGGAGGGCGGCATCGCCCCCGACAGATCGCCTTCCAGATCGGCAATCACCGCCTCGACATCCGCGCCGGTAAAGCTCGTAATCTCCTCGATCGCACCCAGCAGCAGCACGCGCCCCGCGAGCAGGTTGACCTTGCGCGGGATCCCGCCCGACCAGCGATACATCGCCGCCACCGCATCATTGGTGAAGCGCGGCTTGCCCCGCCACCCAACGCACGACAGGCGGTGGATCAGATAGGGTTCCAACTCATCCGCGCCCATCGGGTCGAGCGCATGCATCGCGATCACCCGCTGGCGCAGCTGATCGAGCCGCGGATCGGACAGGCGCGCGCGGAACTCGGGCTGGCCGAGCAGGAAGATCTGCAACAGCGGATAGCCGCCCGCCTGGAAGTTGGAGAGCATGCGCAGCTCCTCCAGGCTCTCCAGCGGCAGCGCCTGCGCCTCGTCTGCGATTAGCAGCGTCCGCCGCCCCTGCCGCGCCACCGCGTGCAGCTGTTTCTCGATCGCCGCGAGCAATTGCGCCTTGGCCAGATGCGTCCCGTCGATGTTCAGCCCCGCCGCGACCATCAGCAACAGGTCCTCGGCCTCGACCTGGGTCGTGACGATCTTGATGACGTGCAGCCGCTCGGGGTCGATCGTCTCCATCAGGTGACCGACCAACGTCGTCTTGCCCGCGCCGGGCGCGCCGGTGATGACGATGAACCCCTCGCCCTGGCTCAGGCCATAGCCGAGATAGGCCATCGCCTTCTTGTGCGTGGCGGTATCGAACCAGAACGCCGGATCCGGCGTCAGCTGGAACGGTCGCCCGCTCAGTCCGTAATGGTCGTCGTACATCCTGCCATCCCTGGACCAAAAACCTTCAGAAACCGTAGCGAAGGCCAAGCTGCGCCTGCGCCTGCGTGTTGCTGCCCTCGCCATCGACCTCGAAGCTGGAGATGCCGACCGACGCCACGGCGCTCAGCGGCCCGAAATTATGATAGTAAGATCCAGCCGCGCCACCGCCGAACACGCCCGGCGCCCCGGCGATGCTGCTCTGATAATAGTTGACGAACATATTGCCGTTCACCCCGGACCGGCCGCTCAGCGCGCGCGACGCGAACAGCTGAGCATAGTATGTGTCGTCGCTGCTCCCGGCCAGCACCGAACTACCCGCCGGGACCAGATAGCGCCGGTTGGCATAGCCCGCGCCCAGCCCCAGCGTGGTGCGGCCCGAATTCATCGCCAGCACGCCGGTCACGCCGCGCGCCCGGTAATTGGCACTCGCCACCGAGCCCAGCGCGTTGGTCAGGCACCCGCCCGCCGCCGTGCCGCTGTCGCCGAAGATACAGCCGTCGAACTGGTCACCGAACGAATCGGTCGGCACATTGAAACTGGTCGGCAGTGCGGCAAGGTCGCTGGCCAGCTGACGGCCAAAGCTCTGCACCGAATCATATACGCCGACCTGCAATCCCGAACGGCGCGAAATCTGCCACTGCAGCGACCCGGTGTAGCTCATCGAATCGTACCGACGCCCCGCCCGCGCCTCCAGCATCAGCCGCGCATTGGGCTTGTAGAGCACGCCCGCGTCCCAGAAGATGCCCTCAATTTCGTACGCGATGCGCGGCGGCGATGCCGGATCGGTCACGAACCGCCCTGCCCCATCGCGCACGATCGCGCCGGTCCCGTCGCGCAGCGCGTCCTTCTGCGTGATCTCGATCTTCTCGTAGCCCACGCCACCCACGACCGCGAGGCCGCGACCGATCGGCAGCACCGCATCGACGCGGCCATATTTGCCGTCGAACTTCTGGTCGAGCTGGCTCATCTCCTCGCGCTGCCACGCACCCGCGACGCTCAGCCCCACGGGCAGGATCGTCCCCGCCTTCACCCCTGCGCGCACCTGCGCGAGGTGGTTCGTGGAGCTGTCGAACACATCGACCGCCGGCGCCGCGGGATCGATCGACGAAATCGTCGGCGCCTCGACCTTGGTATAGCCGAAACGATAAGCCGCACTCACGCTCGCCGGACCGTTGCCGGTGTGGAAAGTCGGCCCGCCATAGACCGAATAGACCTGGCTCACATTGCGGACATTGCCCGCCAGATTGGTCGGCGCATCGCCGCGAATGTCGCTGCGCGCGCGCGTCGCCAGCGCCCCGCCCTCGACGGTAAAGCCCGGCGCGACCTTCACCGCCGCGCGCGCCAGGCCGCTATGCGTATCCTGGTCGGCGACATCATTCTGCCAGTCGAAGCGGCGTTCGTACTTGTACGACAGCTGCACCTCGACCCGGCGCGTCTGGATCGACGCATCGATCCCCGCACCGACGGTGGAGTAGGTCAGCACCTCGCCCCCGCCCGACAGGTCGGCGACCAGCACCTGGCCCGCATCGACATAAGGGGTGATCGACTTGCTCTTGTCCTTCGCCAGCGCAGGCGCGGCGATCAGCGTGGTGGCGGCCAGCGCCGCGGCGAACAACCTCATTGGTCGGGCTCCCCATAATAGGCGCCATAGCTCCCGAACCGGCGACCATTGGGTTGAAGGGAAACGCTGTTGAGCAACAACTGGATATGGTCGCACCCGTCGAGCAGGCCGACCGCGTCGCGCAGTTCATTCTCGCGCGTGCGGTCGGCGCGGACCACCAGCATCACCTGCCCGACATGGCTGGCAAGCGCGCTTGCGGGCGATGCGGCAAGGATCGGGGGCGAATCGAAAATCACGATGCGGCGCGGATTGGCGGCCGCCAGTCCGTCGAGGATCGCGTGCGCCCGTTCGCTGGCAAGCAATTCGGTATCGGCAACGCTGCGCGTACCGGCGGGCAGGACCGACAGCTGCGGCACATCGGTGTCGATGATGCAGTCCTCGACATTCTTGACGCCACCCGACAGCGCATCGAGCAGCCCGGGACCGTCCGTCGCACCCAGCCGCGCCAGCACATCGGGCTTGGCAAAATCGGCGTCGACCAGCAGGATTTCGACATCCTTCTCCGCCGCCAGCGACAGCGCCAGGTTGATCGCGCAAAATGTCTTGCCGTCATTCGGCTTGGCCGAGCAGACCAGGATCATCCGCGACCGGTCGTCAGCACCCTCACCGCCTCCTGCACGAATCTGTCGCGCGGTGGTCAGCAACTGGCGCTTCACCAGCCGGAATTCCTCGGCAAGCGCGGTGACGGTCGCTCCGGGCACCAGCATGCCATGCTCGGCCAGCTTCTTGCGATCGATCGCCACGCGCCGACGCGCGCTCGGCTCCTGAACTGGTTGCGCAACCGCGACGGGCTCGGGCCGGACCAGCGGCGCACGCGGCGCTTCGACCGCGCCGAACACCGGGATGTCATGGCGCGGCTTCGCCACCGGGGGAGCAACGGGAGCCGGAGCCGCCGCCTGCTGCGCAGCTTGGCGCTGGACGAACGCCTGATGCGCCGCCGCCCGCTCCACCAGCGATCCGCCAAGGCGTTTGGGAGTCTGGTCGTTCATCGCCTGTCCCTCACGCGCTCATGCCGCGCTGGAGCATTTCCAGCCCCAGCAACGCCACCCATGCGACCACCAGCCCCGCGGTCGCCGCGGCAAACATCTGCAGCCGCTTGCGGCGCAGCGCGGTCTGCGCGGCCGTCACAACTTCGCCGATCGATCCGATCACCGGCATCCCGCTCATCTTCTCGAGCCGCGCCGTGGTGGGGAACGTCCCCGCCAGCTGGCTCAGGCCGAACGCCACGGCCAGACCGGCACCCAGCCCGACGATCAGCACGCCCGTCAGCAACAGCGGCCGGTTGGGCGCGGTCGGCGAACGCGGTGCGGTCGGCGGATCGATCACGTTGAACTTGACGGCGTCGGCCTGCCCCGCCGCCTGGCTGCGCAGCTTCACCTGCTCGCGATCGGCGAGCAGCTTGTCATACGCCGCCTTCAGCACCTGATAATTGCGGTCGATCTCCGCCTGTTCCTGCGCCGCCGCCGGATCGCCGGCGATCTTCGCGTCGATCGCAGCCATGTCGGCCTCGATCTGCGCCTTGCGGTTGGTCAGCGCGGCGACCTGCGCCGCCTTGTCCGCCTGCATCGCGCGCAAGCTCAGATACAGCGGGTTGGCACTCGCGCCACCGCCGCCCGAGTAAACCGGTTCGTTGCGCGCAGCACTTTGCGCCGCCGACAACTGGCTCTTCAGCGCAATCACGTCGGGATGGCTGTCGGTCCAGCCGCGCGCCCGCGCCTCGGCCAACTGCCCCTGGAT
>FWWL01005627.1_pt1 | contig 15940 bp, 17 predicted proteins | sample 2228331 | NCBI WGS metagenome assembly FWWL01 (sample SAMEA103939775, study PRJEB20133) | metagenome
GAAGGTGCCACCCAGCACCCCCACCCTCGTCCTGTCCGCCCCGCCCCGGCCCCGCTCCCCGCGCACGGCCCTGGCCGCCATTGCCGCGCCCATCCTCAGCCGTCCCACTCCACCTCCACGTCGCCGAAGCGGACGCGGTCGCCGGGACGGGCGCCGGCGCGACGCAGCGCCCGCACCACCCCCATACGGGCCAGACGCCGCCAGAACTCGCGTCGGCCTTCGTCCTCCTCCAGGGGCATCATCTGGGCGAGGGAGACCGGGTCGCGGCCCTCCACCTCCAGCACGCCGTCGGTGCGGCGCACGCGGAAACGCGGCCCGGGAGCCAGAGCTTCCGTCGGCTCAAGCAGGGGTGCGGGTTCCTCGGCCACCAGGCGCGCCACCGCCCGCAGCAATTCCCGCGTCCCCTCGCCCGTCGCCGCCGACACGAACAGGGGCTCCACTCCCGCCCGGCGGAAGTCCTCTCGCAACTCCGCCATGCGGTCGCGCACCTCGGGCAGGTCCACCTTGTTCACGGCCACCACCTGCGGCTTCGAGAGGAGGTCGCCGGGTGCAGCGACCAGTTCAGCGTTCACCGTCGCCAGGTCGCCCACCGGGTCGGGCCGGGAGCCGTCCACCAGGTGCACGAGGGCCCGCGTGCGCTCGATATGCCGCAGGAAGTCCAGGCCAAGGCCCCGGCCCTCGTGCGCCCCCTCGATGAGGCCGGGGATGTCGGCCAGCACCAGCTCGCGGCCCTCTACCTCTGCCACCCCCAGCTCCGGCTCCAGGGTCGTGAATGGATAGTCGGCGATCTTGGGGCGGGCGGCCGTCACGCACGCGAGGAGCGTGGACTTCCCGGCGTTGGGCATCCCCACGATGCCGACATCGGCCAGCAGCTTCAGGTCGAGGACCAGCTCCCACTCCTCTCCCTTCTCGCCGCGCTGCGCGAACCGTGGCGCCCGACGCGTTGGGGTGGCGAAGGCGGCGTTGCCCAGGCCGCCGCGCCCTCCCCTGGCCACCAGCACCGCCTTCCCCGGCCGGTCCAGGTCTCCCACCAGCGTGAGGGACCCATCAGCCTCCCGCCGCCGCACCTGCGTCCCCACCGGCACCCGCACGTAACGGTCGGCCCCCTTCCGCCCGTCCATGCCCCCGCCGCGGCCGTGCTGGCCCCGCTCCGCCTCGAAGCGGTGCTGCCTGGCCACGCCGTAGAGCGTGCGCAGGTGGGGGTCGGCCACCAGGTAGACATCGCCGCCCCGCCCGCCGTTGCCCCCGTCCGGCCCACCGCGGGGCACGAACTTCTCCCGGCGGAAGGAGACGCAGCCGTTCCCACCGTCGCCGGCCTTTACCCATATGCGCGCTCTGTCAATCATCCCACAGGTCATTATATGAGGGGTTTGGAAATGACCGGGGACGGTGATGGTGGGCGTGTGGGGAGGGTGGAAAGGGCTTCCGCTCAGGATGGGAAGGGCGGGTGGAGAGACGCGGGAGGGGATGTGGCTAGGCGGTGGCCTGGGTCAGGCCCAGCGACAGAAGGGAGCGGATCTCCGCCACCTGCCGTCGTAGAAGGGGATCGGTGCGCAGGAGCGACTCGATCTTGGACAGGGCGTGGATGACGGTGGAGTGGTCGCGGTTCCCGAACAGCCGCCCTATGTCCTTGAGGGAGAGCTGGCACTGCTCGCGGAGGAGATACATGGCGATGTGGCGAGCGTCGGCCAGGAGCTTGGAGCGGCCCTTGCCAGCCAGTGCCGTGGGGGGGACGTTGAAGAACTGGGCGACGGTGCGAATGACGGTCTCGGGCGAGGGAGGCTGGATGGGGTTGCTGCGGGAGAGGGCGGCCAGGGCCTTGTCAACGATGTCCAAGTCAATCGAAGGGGCCTCGACCAGGCGGGCGTAGGCGACGACTCGGTTCAGGTAGCCCTCCAGCTCCCGGACGCTGCGGGTGCAGAGTTCGGCCAGGTAGCGGGCGATCTCGTCGGGGAGGGGGAACTTCAGCTCCTGGGCCTTCCGCTGCACGATCGCCAGGCGCGTCTCGAGCGACGGTGGCTGGATGTCGACCACCAGCCCCCCCTCGAAGCGGGAGCGGAGGTGGGAATCCACCCCTACCAGGTCCTGGGGCGAGCGGTCGGCGGCCAGCACTATCTGCCCGCGCTGCAGGTAGACGTGGTTGAAGGTGTGGTAGAACTCCTCCTGCGTGCGCTCCTTGCCCGTGAGGAGGTGTACGTCGTCCACCAGCAGGGCGTCCAGGTGATAGTAGCGGGCGCGGAAGTCGTCCACCCTGCGCTGGCCCAGGGCGGTGACGAAGTCGGAGGTGAACTGCTCGGCGGTGACGTAGAGGGCGCGGCGCCCCTGGGCGATGAGACGGTGGGCGATGGCCTGCAGGAGGTGGGTCTTGCCCAGACCCGGACCGCTGAAGAGGTAGAGGGGGTTGTAGAGGTCGCCGGGGCTGTCGGCCACGGCCAGGGCGGCGGCGTAGGCCAGGCGGGTGTTCTCGCCTACCACGAAGCGCTCGAAGGTGTAGCGGCTGTTGAGGCGGCCGCTGTTGGGGTCGGCCGCCGGCAGGGGCGTGGGGCGCAGGAGCGACTGGGAGCCGTTGCCCTGACGGGGCGCCGGCTGGTGCAGGCGGAAGGTGACCTCCACCCGCCGCCCCAGCAGGCGGCTGACGGTGCTGGTGATGAGGGGCAGGGCGCGGCTGGAGAGCCAGGCGGCGGCATAATCGTTGGGGGCGCCCACCACCAGTCGGTCGGCGGTCAGCTCCAGGCCCACCGTGTCGCGCAGGTAGGTGTCGTAGTTGGGGCGGGTCACCTGGAGCTGCAGTTGCCCCAGCACCGTCTCCCAAAGCCTACGCGCTGCCTCCTCGCTACTCATGGGATGCACCTCCAGCACGGGGACGCACTGGGAAGTTAACACGGCCAGCTAGAGGGTTTCAACAGAGCTTATGACAACTAGCGGTCAGAAATCGTCCACCCGTTTTCAACAGCAGCTATCCCCTTGCTCCCGTGATAGACCAGGGCTATAATGGCCACGCCCCCGGGGGTAGGTCGTCCCGCTATGCTTCTGGCCCTGGACATCGGCAACACCAACGTGACGGTGGGCGTGTTCGAGGACGCCCGCCTGCGCCGCACCTGGCGCCTGGCCACCGACGTCCGCCGCGAGGCCGACGAGTATGGCGCCATGCTGCTGACGCTGCTGCAGCAGGGGGGGCTGTCGGTGCAGGACATCGGCGCTGCCGTCATGTGCTCGGTGGTGCCCGACCTGGAGCCCACCTTCGAGGCCGTCTGCCGCAGCTACCTGAACGTGCGGCCCCTGCTGGTGGACGTGGGGGTGCGCACCGGCATCCGCGTCCTCTACGACGCCCCCCGCGATGTCGGCCCCGACCGGGTGGCCGACGCCGTGGCCGCCCTGCACCTCTACGGCGCCCCCGTCATCATCGTGGACCTGGGCACCGCCACCGTCTTCGATGCCGTCAACCGCGACGGCGACTACGTGGGCGGCGCCATCGCTCCCGGGCTGGGGATCGCCGCCGAGGCCCTCTTCCAGCGGGCGGCCAAGCTCTACCGGGTGGAGCTGGCCCGCCCGCGGGCGGTCATCGGCCGCAACACTGTAACGGCCATGCAATCGGGCATCGTCTACGGGTATGTGGCGCTGGTGGAGGGGATGGTGGCACGCTTCAAGGAGGAGCTGGGCGCCGACGCCAAGGTGGTGGCCACCGGTGGCTACGCCCCCCTCATCGCCGCCGAGACCAGGGCCATAGACCATGTGAACCCCGACCTGACCCTCATCGGCCTCCGCCTCATCTACGAGATGAACCGGGACTAGGCATGTTCAACCTGACGGGCAGGCGCATCGTCCTGGGGGTGGCGGGCAGCATCGCTGCCTACAAGGCTGTTGACCTGGCCAGCCAGCTCACCCAGATGGGCGCCCAGGTGGACGCCGTGCTGACGGAGGCGGCGTCCCGCTTCGTGACGACCCTCAGCTTCGCCTCGGTGACGGGCCGCCCCGCCTACAGCGATATGTTCGCCCCCTCCGAGACGCGGCCGGAGCTGCACGTGCAGCTGGGGCGGGAAGCTGACCTGCTGCTGGTGGCACCGGCCACGGCCACCACTCTGGCCAGGCTGGCCCTGGGCCTGGCCGACGACCTGCTTTCGCTGACCGCCCTCTGCACGCGGGCGCCCCTCGTCCTCTGTCCGGCCATGGACTCCCACATGTGGGAGCATCCGGCCACGCAGGAGAACGTGGCGCGGCTGCGGCAGCGGGGCGCGCTGGTGGTGGGGCCGGAGGTGGGGCGCCTGGCCTCGGGGCAGGTGGGGGCCGGGCGTCTGGCCGAGCGCGAGACCGTCCTGGGGGCGGTGCGCTACGCCCTGGGCCAGCGCTACGGCGACCTGCGCGGCCGCCGCATCGTCGTCACCGCCGGGGGCACCCAGGAGCCCATTGACCCCGTGCGCTACGTGGGCAACCGCTCCTCGGGCAAGATGGGCTACGCCGTGGCCGAGGCGGGGCGCGACCGGGGCGCCCAGGTGACGCTGGTGACGGCCCCCACGGCGCTCCCCGACCCCTACGGCGTGCAGGTGGTGCACGTGCGCACCGCCTGCGAGATGCGCGACGCCGTCCTGGAGGCCTGTCGCCAGGCCGACGCCGTGGTGATGGCGGCGGCCGTGGCCGACTTCCGGCCTGCCCGACCGGAGGAACAGAAGCTCAAGCGGGCCGGCCGCCAGGGCCTCGTCCTGGAGATGGTGCCCACCCCCGACATCCTGGCCGAACTGAGGGGCTGCGAGGGGCTGCTGCGGGTGGGCTTCGCCGCCGAGACGGAAGACGTGCTGGCCAACGCCGAGCAGAAGCTGCACGAGAAGGGGCTGGACCTGATGGTGGCCAACGACGTCACCGCTCCCGGCTCCGGCTTCGGCACCGACACCAACAAGGTGCTGCTGCTGGACCGCAGCGGGGCCAGGGAAGACCTGCCCCTCATGAGCAAGTATGATGTGGCCTGGCACATCCTCGACCGGGTGGCCAGCCTGCTGGAAGGGAGGAAGAGCTGACATGGCCTCCGTCTCCGAGCGCTTCTCGCTGGAAAAGTTCGCCCGCCACCCCTTCTACCAGGAGGTGAACCGGCGCCTGGTGAAGCTGACCGGGCTGCGCCCCGGCCAGCGGGTGGTGGACCTGGGCGCCGGCACCGGCGCCGTAACGCGCCTCATCCTGGAGGAGCTGGGCTCGGCCAGGGGCTCCGAGGTCATCGCCGTGGAGCCCTCCGACTCGGCCCTGGAGGCGGCCCGCCGCAACCTGGCCCACGTCTCGGGGGCGGTGGTGCGCTTCGTGCAGGGCGGTGCCGAGCGCCTGTCGCAACTGGTAAAGCGGCCGGTGGACGCCGTCCTCTTCTGCAACGCCATCCACCTGGTGCGGGAGAAGTCGAAGGTGTTGCAGGAGGTGCGGCGAGTGCTGCGCGAGGGCGGCACCTTCTCCTTCAACACCTCCTTCTACGCCGGCGCCGAGCCGCCCGAATCGCACCAGTTCTACCGCCGCTGGCTCATCAAGGCCCTGCGCCTGCTCAAGACCCACTACGGCCTCACCCCCACCGACGAGCGCACGCCGGCGCGGGAGCGCCTCACCGCCGAGCAATACATCGCCCTGCTGGAAGAGAACGGCTTCCGCGTCCAGCACCGGGAGATCATGCAGGTGGAGATGGACCTGGCGAGCTTCGAGGACATCTCCGAATACCAGCTCTGGATCGAGGGCATCCTGCCCGGCATCCCCCTGGAGACGGGCAGCATCGTGCTGAAGGAGAGCGTGCGCGAGACCTTCCGCGAGCTGGGGCTGAGCTTTTCGCCCCGCAACTGGCTGCTGGTGGTGGCCAGCCGCGCCTGATCTGCCTAAAATGGGCCAAAGACCCGCGCGCCGGCGGAGGTAAAGGGAGATGAGCGTGCAGACGCTGAGCGGCTGGCTTTTGCGTCTGGCCAGGCTGGACACCAGCGTCCTGGCCGAGGCGGGGGCGACGGCGGCCGCCACCGGCCCCCTGGTGGGGCTGGTGCTGGCCTGCAGCTTCATTTCGGGGCTGGGGCCGTGGCTGTGGTGGCTCTTTCAGGACTTCCCCGCCACCGGCGAGGCCTTCCTGAAGGCGGTCATCGTCGGCGGGGTGCTGCAGGTGCTGGTCTGGCTGGGCTGGCTCTACGTTTCCTACGTGCTGGCCACCAACGTGCTGGGCGGGACGGGCGAGCTGATGGCCGTCTTCCGGGCCATGGCGCTGGCCTTCGTGCCCATGATCATCGCCGTGCCCATGTTCCTGGAGCCGCTGGCCATCGGCCTGGGCGTGCTGGCGGTGGGCGGCACGGCCATCATGTCGCAGGCGGCCCTGCAGGCCACCACCGGCCTGGACACGGGGAAGGCGGCCGTTGCCAACCTGGTGGGCTTCGCGCTCTTCGCCCTGGTGATGTCGCTGCTGGGGGCGGTGGGCGAGATACGGGGTGCCGGCGGCGTGGCGCCGGGGGTCTTCTTCTTCAGCCTGTCGTGAGGGCCAGGGCGCGGGCCGCCTCGTCCAGGTAGAGGTTCCCCTCTTCGTCGGTGTAGAAGAGGCGGAAGAAGGGGTAACCGCGCTCCCTGATGCGCTGGCCGCCCCCCTCGTGGCGCTCCACCAGGGCGGCGATGAGCGCCACGCGGCAGCCCAGCCCCTCCACGGCCGCCGCCGCCCGCAGCGAGGAGCCGCCGGTGGTGACCACGTCCTCGACGATGGCCACGGGCAGCCCCCGCACCAGGTCGGCGCCGGCCACCTCGTCCCGGGCGCCGTGCTCCTTGCGCGCCTCGCGCACGTAGAAGACGGGCAGCTCGCGGCCCGGCCCCCGCAGGGCGGCCAGGGAGATGGCCACGGCGATGGGTATGGCGCCGGTGGCCATACCCCCCACCGCGCGGGCGTCCGCCTGCAGCACCGGCGCCAGCAGCAGCCGTCCGATGACGTCGGCCCAGCGGGGGTGGAGGGTCACCTGCTTGCCGTCGTAGTAGTAGCGGGCGCGGCGGCCCGAGGCCAGCACGAAGTCGCCGTAGCGGAAGCAGCGCTCGGCCATCTGCCGCTGCAGGGCCGCCAGTTCCTCGGCGGTAGCGGCCCCGGCCACCCTAGGCGCCCTCCGTGGCCAGGTCCAGCAGCAGCCGCACCAGGGTGCGGGTGGGTATGCCCGTGGCCCCCTTCACCCAGACGCCCTTGTCCCGGTCCACGTTGTCGGTGGGGGCCATGTCTATGTGCACCCAGGGGGTGTCCTCGACGAAGAAGTGCAGGAACTCGGCGGCGCTGATGGCCCCGCCGTAGCGGTCGCCCACGTTCTTGATGTCGGCCACCTCGCTGCGCAGCATCTCCCGGTATTCGCCGATGAGGGGGAAGCGCCACATGCGCTCGCCGGTGCGTGCCCCGGCGGCGATGAGCTTCTGGGCGAGGGCGTCGTCGGTGGCGAAGAAGCCGGTGGCGCTGGGGCCCAGGGCCACGGCCATGGCGCCGGTGAGGGTGGCCACGTCAATGAGGGGCGAGAGGCCGTTCTCCTTGGCGTAGCAGATGGCGTCGGCCAGGATGAGGCGACCCTCGGCGTCGGTGTTGATGACCTCGATGGTCTTGCCGTTGCGCGCCCGCAGCACGTCGCCGGGCTTGGTGGCCGAGCCGGAAGGCATGTTCTCGGTGGCCGGCACCAGCCCCCAGACGTTGATGGGCGGCCGCAGCTTGCCCAGCGCCCACATGGTGGCGATAACGGCGGCCCCGCCCGACATGTCGCCCTTCATCTCCTCCATGCCCTGGGCGGGCTTCAGCGAGATGCCCCCCGAGTCGAAGGTGATGCCCTTGCCCAGGAGCCCCACCGTCCGCTGGGAATCGGGGCGGCCACGGTAGCGCAGGACGATGAAGCGCGGCGGCTGGACGGAGCCGGCCGCCACCCCCAGCAGGGCGCCCTTTTCCATGTTGCGGATCTCTTCGGGGCCCCAGACCTCGCACTCCAGGCCGGCGTCCTCGGCCAGGGCGCGGGCCCGCTCGGCGAACTCGGCCGGGGTGAGCATGTTGGCCGGCTCGTTGGCCAGGTCGCGGGCGTGGTTGGCCGCCTGCCCCAGGATGCGCCCCCGCTCCACTCCCCGCTGGAGGGCCTCCACCTTGCTGGCGTCGGCCTCCACCAGCACCAGCTCGCGGATCTCGCGCTCGTCCTCGTCGCGCTTGTAGCGGCGGAAGCGGTAGAGGCCCATCACCGCCCCCTCGGCGATGGCCTCGGCGCACTGCTCCGGGTCGAGGCCGCCGATGCCGGCGCCATGGACGATGGTGGCCACCGAGTCGGCCCCCAGGCGCCGCAGGTGGCGCAGGGCGGCGGCGGTGACGTCGCGCACCTGCCGCAGGCCGAAGTCGTCCTGCTTGCCCAGGCCGGCCACCAGCACCCTGGGGGCGGGCAGCCTGCCCAGGGTGTGCACCACGGTCAGCTCTCCCTCCTTGCCGCGGATCTCGCCCTCCTCGATCAGGCGGGAGATGGCGCCGTCCAGGGCGCGGTCTACGGCGCCGGTGGCGCCGCCGGGGGTGCGCACCCCCTCGAACAGGTTGACGACGATGGCCTTGGCCGGGTAGCGGACGATGTCGCCCGCCTCGACGCGGATCTCCATGACCCCCTCCTCCGAGCGGCCCTTGCAGGGGAAATCATATGTCCGGTCGTCGGGGCGGGGCAAGGGCAGCGGATGGGGTTACAGCTCTACGAGCTCGCCGCTGCTCCTGGCCGCCTCGGCCAGCGCATCGAAGCCCGGCCAGGGCGTCCGCTCGTCCACCGCCCGCTCGGGCGGGGAGCCGCGCAGGCCGGTCACGTAGCGGGCCTCGGCCCCCAGGATATGCAGCAGTATTCCCCGCAGGCTGCCCATGGTGCCGGGGACGGCGAAGTCCAGCTGCTCGTCGCTCAGGCCGCGGCAGAAGTCTATGAGCTGCAGGTTGGCCCAGAGATTCTGGTGGAAGAAGTAGCCCGAGACCTGGTCCACGGTCGCGGCTCCTGCCCTGGCGGGGGCATCAGGGCTGCTGGCGACGGGCCACCCTTCCCGGCCCCGGCCCCTCCACCGGCGTCAGGGCGATGACCTCGTCCAGGTCGCTGGCTGCCGTGGCGGGGGCGGGGGGAGCCTGCCCGAACCTCTCCTCTATGACCCTGTGCCCCTCCTCGATGAGGGCGGAGAGGAACTGGCTCTCGGGCACCACCCGCACCACCTCGCCCTTGCGGAAGATGGCCCCCTTGCCCTTGCCGCCGGCGATGCCGATGTCGGCCTCCCGCGCCTCGCCGGGGCCGTTGACCACGCAGCCCATGACGGCCACGGTGATGGGGTAGCCCAGCTTCTGGAAGTAGGCCTCCACCTGGTTCACCAGCGGTATCAGGTCTATCTCGATGCGGCCGCAGGTGGGGCAGGCGACGATGGTGGCGCCCCGCTGGCGCAGGTTGAGGGCCTTGAGGATGTCGTAGGCCACCGGCACCTCCTCCTTGGGGTCGGCGGCCAGAGACACGCGGATGGTGTCGCCGATGCCCTCGGCCAGCAGGATGCCGATGCCCACCGCCGAGCGCACGGCGCCGGAGCGGGGCGGCCCCGCCTCCGTCACCCCCAGGTGGAAGGGGTAGTCCACCAGCTTGGCCATCTCGCGGTAGGCGGTGACCATGGTGGGCACGTCGAAGGACTTCAGGGAGATCTTGATGTCGGAGAAGCCCAGGTCTTCCAGGATCTGGATCTCCCACAGGGCGGCGTCCACCATGCGCTTCCACTTGGGGGGCGGCAGCTCCCCCTCGGCCAGCGGCGGCAGGGGCGGCAGGCTGCCCTCGTTCACCCCCACGCGGATGGGCACCCCCCGCTCCTTGGCCTCCCGCACCACCTGGCGCACCTTGTCCGGGTCGCGGATGTTGCCGGGGTTCAGGCGCAGGCCGTGGATGCCGGCCCGCAGGGCGGCCAGGGCCAGGCGGTGGTCGAAGTGGATGTCGGCGATGAGGGGCACGGGGCTCCGCCGCACCAGCTCGGGCAGCGCCTCGGCCGCCTCCCGGTCGGGCACCGCCACCCGCACGATGTCGCAGCCCAGCTCGGCCAGCTCCTGGATCTGGCGCAGGGTGGACTGGACGTCGGCGGTGTCGGTGTTGGTCATGGACTGGACGGCGATGGGGGCGTCGCCGCCGATCTGGACGCTGCCCACCCAGATGGGCCGCGTCTTGCGGCGGGGCGCCAGGGTGGTCATGGCCTCCAGCTCGCTCATCGGATCAGGCTCTCCTCTCTCAGTATGCGCAGCACATCGAAATAGGTGATGACTACCGCCAGGGTTATGATAGCCATCAGGCCGACGAAATGGACCAGCGCCTCCTTCTCGGGCGCCAGCCTCTTGCCCCGTCTGGCCACCTCGATGAGGACGAAGACGATGCGCCCGCCATCGAGCATGGGCAGGGGCAGCAGGTTGATGATGCCCAGGTTTATGGACAGCAAGGCGGCGAAGTCCAGCAGGGTGCGCCACCCCGCCGTCTCCACCACCTCGCCCGTGGCCTGGGCGATGCCCACCGGCCCGGCCACCTCCGGCCTACCACCCCCCGTGAACCAGGATATCACCTCGTTGCGGGCCAGGATGAGGGACTCGATGGTGGCCGTCCACCCCTTGCCCAGGGCGCGCCAGAAGGGGTAGGACTCCTGTTCGGTGTAGGACACGGCCATCTGCACGCGGATGCCGGTGGGGCCGTCGGTGCGGAAGCGGGCGTGGACGGGCACCTGCATTATCTGTCCGCCCCCGCCACCCAGGACGCTGGCGCCCCCTGACTCCGGCCGCTTGATGGTGAAGGTCACCGTCTCGCCCATGCGCAGGCGTATCTCCCGTCCCAGGTCCTGCACGTTGCGGATGGGCTGGTCGTCCAGGGCCAGCACCACGTCGCCGGGCCGCAGCCCCGCCTCCTCCGCCGGCGAGCCGGGCATCACCTGGGCGATGGAGACCAGCCCCACCGGTATCTCCCGCGGGATGCTGAAGGCGATGGCGAAGAGCAGGATGGGCAGGAGCAGGTTCATGAACGAGCCCGAGGCCAGCACCACCAGCCGGGTCAGGGCGGGCTGGGCGGCCAGGCTGCGGGGGTGGCTGGGGTCCTCCTCCCCCAGCAGGCGCACGAAGCCCCCCAGGGGCAGCAGGTTCAGGGAGTAGATGGTGTCGCGAAAGCGGAAGCCCCAGATGCGGGGCGGGTAGCCCAGGCCCGCCTCCAGCACCTTCACCCCGGCCAGCTTGGCGGTGACGAAGTGCCCCAGTTCGTGCACCACCACCAGGAAGGCGAGGATGCCGATGAAGGCGAGGACGGCCTGCCAGGTCATAGGCGTCCCGCCCGCGCGCGCACCCACTCGTCGGCCCGCTCCCGCGCCCAGGCGTCGGCCTCCAGCACCTCGTCCAGGGTGGGCAGGGCCGAACCGCGGTGGGCCGAGAGGACGTCCTCCAGCAGGCGGTGGATGTCCAGGAAACCGATGTGGCCGGCCAGGAAGTGCTGCACCGCCACCTCGTCGGCGGCCGAGAGGACGACGGGATAGGTGCCGCCCCTGCGACCGGCCTCCAGGGCCAGGGAGAGGCAGGGGTAGCGGCGCATGTCCACCGGCCCGAAGTGGAGGGCGCCCAGCCGCGCCAGGTCAACCCGCCCCACGCCCACCCCCTCCACCCGCTGCGGGTAGGTGAGGGCGAGCTGGATGGGCAGGCGCATGTCGGGGACGCTGAGCTGGGCCTTGAGGGAGCCGTCGCGGAACTCCACCAGCGAGTGGACGATGCTCTCGCGGTGCAGCACCACCTCGATGCGCTCCAGGGGCAGGTCGAAGAACCAGCGCGCCTCGATGCACTCCAGCCCCTTGTTCAGGAGGGTGGCCGAGTCCACCGTCACCTTGGGGCCCATCTGCCAGGTGGGGTGGCGCAGGGCCTCGGCGGCCGTCACCCGCGCCAGGTCTTCCAGGGGCGTGTCGCGGAAGGGGCCGCCGGAGGCGGTGAGCACCAGCCGAGAGACGGCCTCGGGCCGCTCCCCCCAGAGGCACTGCCAGATGGCCGAGTGCTCCGAGTCCACCGGCCGCAGCTCGCCGCCGCCCTGGCGGGCCGCCTCCCGCACCAGGTGGCCGGCCATGACCAGCACCTCCTTGTTGGCCAGGGCCACCACCTTGCCGGCGCGCAGGGCGGCCAGGGTGGGGGAGAGGCCAGCGCGCCCCACCGTGGCCACCATCACCAGGTCGGCGTCGTCGGCCACGGCCATCTCCTCGGGGAAGGCCCAGCGGCAGGGCAGGCCCATCTCCCGCAGGCGCAGATAGAGCTGCTCCCCGTCGCGGCTGGCGTAGACCAGGCGGGGGCGGAACTGGCGCACCTGCTCTTCCAGCAGGCTCAGGTTGTTGCCGGCGGCCAGCCCCACCACCCGGAAGCGGTCGGGGAGCGCCCGCACTACCTCCAGCGTCTGGCGGCCGATGGAGCCGGTGGAGCCGAGAACGACGAGGCCTTTCACCCGCTCACCCACAGGCTCCAATAGTATACCAGAGGGACTGTGAACAGGACGCTATCGAGGCGGTCGAGGAAGCCGCCGTGGCCCGGGATGGCCGCCGAGGCGTCCTTGACGCCCGCCCCGCGCTTGAGGAAGGACTCGCAGAGGTCGCCCAGGGTGGCGCTGAGGGCGAGCAGGGGCGCCAGGGCGGCCACCTCCGCCGGCGGCAGGCGCAGGCCCGTGGCCCAGTTGATGAGGACCACCGCCAGGCTGCCCAGCAGGAGGCCGCCCAGGGTGCCTTCCCAGGTCTTGCCCGGGCTGAGGTGGGGTGCGAGGCGCCGCCACCAGCGTCAGGTCGCGGCCGTCGGGCAGCCGTCGCAAGAGCACCAGATGCGTGCCCAGCAGCCCCAGGTAGGCGAGGGCGGCCACCAGCGGCAGCCACAGCGAGAGGGCCTCGGGCGGGCGGCGCTGGCGGAGGGCCCAGAGGAAGGCGAGGGCCAGGGAGAGGGCCAGGGCGCCGCCCCACCAGTCGGCGCCGTGATAGGCGGCGGCCACCAGCAGCCAGACCAGGGCCAGGGAGAGGTAGGCGGGGGCGGGCTGGCCCCACAGGCGCAGGGGGCCGCGACCGCCGCCGTAGAGGGCGCCCGTCAGCTCCAGGCTGCCGGCGCCGAGGACTGCCGCTGCCCCCAGGGCGTAGGCCACCCCGCCCAGGTGCACCAGCGCGAGGATGACGGGCACCCCCACCAGGGCGCTGAGGGTGCGGGCCAGGAGGCCGTCAGGGCGGCGGGCCCCGGCCGTTCTCAGGCGGGTGAGGATAGTCGCTTTCATCCTGGGGGAGGCGGCCGAAGCGGCGCTGGCGTTGCGAGTAGGCCAGCAGGGCCTGGTCTATGTCCTCCTCGCCGAAGTCGGGCCAGTAGACGGGGGTGGAGTAGAACTCGGCGTAGGCCCCCTGCCAGAGGAGAAAGTTGGACAGGCGCATCTCGCCGCCGGTGCGGATGATCAGGTCCGGGTCGGGCAGCTCGGCGGTGTAGAGGAAGCGGGCCACCAGCGCCTCGTCCACCTGCTCGGCGGGGATGCCGCTGGCCACGATGCGCCGCACCGCGTCCACGATCTCGGCCCGGCCGCCGTAGTTGAAGGCGATGGCCAGGGTCATGCGCCGGTTGTGCCGCGTCAGGGCCATCGCCTCCTCCACCTGCCGGCGCAGGCGTGGGGGCAGCCCCTCCAGCCGCCCCAGGTGCACCAGGCGGATGCCGTTCTCGTGCAGGTGCTGCAGTTCGCGACGAATGACCCGCCCCAGGATGCGCATGAGGCCGTCCACCTCGGAGCGGGGGCGCGACCAGTTCTCGGTGGAGAAGGCGAAGAGGGTCAGGTAGCGCACGCCGTAGTCGCCGAAGCGCTGGATGACGCGGCGCAGGTTCTCGGTGCCGGCCCGGTGCCCGGCCAGGCGCGGCAGGCCCCGCTGTCGGGCCCAGCGCCCGTTGCCGTCCATGATGATGGCCACGTGGTTGGGCACCTGCGCCAGGGGCAGAAGGGGACGCGCCGCCTCCTCCCTGGTGGGCGAGAGGGCGACGGTGCCCGAGGCGAAGGGGAGGACCTGCGGCTGCCGGCTCAGACCGTCAGCACCTCCTCCTCCTTGGCCTCGCAGAGCTGGTCTATCTCCTTGATGAAGCTGTCGGTGAGCTTCTGCAGTTCCTGCTCGGCGCGGCGGAACTCGTCCTCCGAGACCTGGTGTTCTCGCTCCAGGCGCCGCATCTCCTCGTGCACGTCGCGGCGGACGTTGCGCACCGCCACCCTTCCCTGCTCCCCCCGCTGGCGCACCAGCTTGGCCAGCTCCTTGCGCCGCTGCTCCGACAGGGGCGGCAGCGCCAGGCGGATGACGGTGCCGTCGTTGGAGGGGGTCACGCCCAGGTCCGACTGCTGGATGGCCTTCTCGATGGCCTTGATGAGCTGGCGGTCCCAGGGCTGGATGACGATGAGGCGCGCCTCGGGGGTGGTGATGGTGGCCAGTTGCTTGAGGGGGGTGGGGGCGCCGTAGTAGTCCACGCGGATGTGCTCCACCAGGGCGGGGCTGGCCCGGCCGGTGCGGATGGTGGAGAGGTCGTGGCGCAGGGCCTCCACCGCCTTGCTCATGCGCTGGCGGGCGTCCTTGAGCAGGGCGTCCATCTCGGGGCGGATGGTCATGGCTCCTTCACCTCCCCGGTCGAGAGGGGTGCCAGCACCGTCTCCTCGGGGCCGATGACGGTGCCCAGCCGCTCGCCCCGCACCACCCGCACGATGCTGTCGGGGGCGCGCAGGTCGAAGACGACGATGGGCAGGCCGTTCTCCATGCACAGGGCCAGGGCGGTGCTGTCAATCACCTCCAGGCGCCGGTTGAGGGCCTCCAGGTAGGATATGCTCTGGAACTTGCGCGCCCCCGGGAAGCGGTGGGGGTCGGCCTCGTAGACGCCGTCCACGTTGTTCTTGGCCATCAGCAGCACTTCGGCATCGGTCTCGATGGCCCGCAGGGCGGCGGCGGTGTCGGTGGTCATGTAGGGGTTGCCGGTGCCGGCGGCGAAGACCACCACCCGGCCCTTCTCCAGGTGGCGGATGGCCCGCCGGCGGATGTAGGGTTCGGCCACCGCCTGGATGGTGAGGGCCGACTGGGTGCGCACCACCGCCCCCAGTTGCTCCAGGGCGTCTTGCAGGCAGAGGGCGTTGATGATGGTGGCCACCATGCCGGCGTAGTCGGCGGTGGTGCGCTCCATGCCGCGGGCGGCGAACTGGGCGCCGCGGAAGATGTTCCCCCCGCCCACCACCACCGCCACCTGCACGCCCATGTCCACCACCGCCTTCACCTGGCGGGCGATCTGCTTGAGGGTGGCCGGGTCTATGCCGAAGGGCTGGTCGCCCATGAGGGCCTCGCCGCTCAGCTTGAGGAGGACGCGGCCATAGGCGGGCCCGGCCATGCCTTTCACCCCTAGGCGGGGGGACTGTCGTAGCGCCCCAGCTCGAAGCGGGCGAAGCGGCGCACCCGCACGTTCTCCCCCGTCTTGGCGATGACCTCCCGCACCAGGTCGCCGATGGTGCGGGACTCGTCGCGCACGTAGGGCTGGGAGAGGAGGCAGAGCTCCCTGGGGTCGCCCTCGCCGGGGGGCATCTCCTCCTCGGAGACGTATCTGGGGGCCATGGCCGCCACCTGCAGGGCGATGGCCTGGGCCAGGGCGCGGAACTCCTCGGTGCGGGCCACGAAGTCGGTCTCGCAGTTGACCTCCACCAGGGAGCCGACGCGGCCGTCGTGGTGGATGTAAGACCAGACCAGGCCCTGGGCCGTCTCGCGGCCGGCCCGTCTCTCGGCGATGGCCACGCCCCGCTGGCGCAGGATCTCCTTGGCCCGCTCCAGGTCGCCGTCGGCCTCTTCCAGGGCGCGCTTGCAGTCCATCATGCCGGCGCCGGTCATCTCGCGCAGGGCCTTCACTGCCTCGGCTGATATGGCCACCTCTCCGGACCTCCTCGGCTGGTGGGGGTGTGGTCGCTATTCGGCTTCGGGCGTCGTCTCCGCGGCC
>FWWL01006931.1_pt1 | contig 15935 bp, 15 predicted proteins | sample 2228331 | NCBI WGS metagenome assembly FWWL01 (sample SAMEA103939775, study PRJEB20133) | metagenome
AATTTGCCCTAGATAGGTCGCTAAATTGCAAACAAAAGCTACTTAGCTCAAAGAAGAAGAAAGGCTTTTAAACTTGAAGGGTGCCTAAAACACTTTCTTTAAAAAATGGGGGGTAATCTAGGGGGTAGAAAACGCCCTAAAATCAAACTTAAGGGGGGTACCTTAGATGGATGCTAGAAAAACCCTCAAGTATAAATCCATGAAATAATGCTAAAAAAATTAATTTAACTAACACAATTGAAAATTTGAATTACATACTCCAAAAATCGTTTAAATTTTTGTCTTAAAGGCGATTTCGAACAAAATCTTAGTATGATATCCAATTACCATGAACCACATAGTATAGTAATCAATAACATAAAAGTATATGGTATAGACCTAGACTTCCAAACAAGATGTAAGCATTACCACGAGAAGAGAGATATAATAGCCATACAAATGAAATGTTGTAATAAATTCTATGCGTGTAGTCTATGTCATGACGAAATAGAAAATCATGAGATCAAACCATGGAATAAAAACGAATTTCATATAAAAGCAGTTTTATGTGGCAACTGCGGGGAATTAATAACCATAGATGAATACATAAACTGTAAATTCATTTGCCCTAACTGCGGAGGTTTATTTAACCCAAATTGTAAGAAACACTACAACCTCTATTTCGACATCTAAATCATAACTGAATACTACTATTTTCAGCACTTATAGCTCCCTATAAGCCTAAAACAAGTATTCAATAATTTTCCAACAAGCCTTTCACCGTGTTAGAGATTTCTATTTAAGAAAAAAATTTCCTAAGAGAGAAATCAGAAAATAAAAAGGTTGGGTGCCTAAGTGCTTAAAGCACTTTCTTTAAATAGTGGGGTATTCTAGGGGGTGAAGCCCCCTAGAATCAAACTAAGGGGCGGGTGGGTGGGAAGTTACCCTAGATGGATGCTAAGAAAAATTCTTAAGTAGAAACTTCTGTAGAAACTTTCTGAATTCTTGAAAGAAAGAACTAGTATTTTCGAAAATGAAGCACTATGAAAGTTCCGAAGGTTTTTTACACCATTCTAGTTTTAATAGTAATCCTAGTACCAACTATTATCCTATCCACAGCAGGTATAATTCTGAGTATATTTTCAAAGAAACTTGCTCACTATTGCGAGAAGATATATTTTAAATTGATCCTAATTCTATCATTTACAAAAGTCTCAGTAATAGGAAAAGAAAATATACCGAAAAACAAAAACTACGTAATCATATCCAACCATCAAAGTGCATTCGATATAATCGTTCTTTCTGGGGCCTTACCTTTACAAATAAGATGGGTCTCCAAAGAATCCATTTTCAAAATACCATTTATTGGTCAATTTATGAAAGCCATGGGTTATATATCCCTACCAAGAGAACAACTCAAGAAATCTACTCAAACTCTCATTAAAGAGACAAAAAACATAGATGGGTTTCCAACCATATTTCCCGAAGGCACTCGATCAGAAGATGGCAAAATAAAATCATTTAAAAGAGGATTCCTACTCCTATCAGAGGAATTAGACTTAGGAATATTACCAATTGTTATAAAAGGAACCAGAGATGTAATGAAGAAAAACGAGCTTATAATAACACCTTTTCAGAAAGTTATCGTAAAAATCCTTCCTCCTATAGAAAGAGAAACGATAAAAAACTTAGAAGATCAGAAAGAGTTCACAAAAAAAGTAGAAGATCTCATGAGAAAAGAACTATCCTTGCTCGATGATACTTTCCTCACTGGTTCCTAGCTCAGCTTTTAATTTCTCTTCATCTTCTGAAATTTTATCATACAATTCTCTTCCCATTTCTAGCACATCTGCTGGTTTGTCTATACTCTTTTTCCCTATACCTACGAATTTTGCTATTATTCTTTTAGATTCAGTATATATATCGAGTTTTTTGAATGGATCCTTTTCCAAAAACGACAACTTATATTTCAAAACAGCGTATAAAAATAATACACCATCAAAACCGAAATCTTTGTCGGTATCCGGTCCAAAAAATTTTACACCATCTATTGTTTCTTCACCTTTACTTTGTTTTTCTATGAATGCAGAATAAAACTCTAAGGCTTTCTTGTAAAAAATTAGCTGAAGTTTTCCGTACTCTGGTCTTTTTTCTTCCTCTTTTAAATCTTCCAATATCCACGCAGCTCTCAGAGAGCATAACCCTTTCTTAAAAGAAGGAGCTACTTTTTTCCCTAGTAATGAATATGTGCTAATAGCCATAACATAGCTTAAAAAACCACTTCTAAGATTTCTAGGGCTTTCAAAATCTATTTTACCAAAAAGAGATATACCGTATTCTGCTCTGACACTTCTATACTTATCAATAAGAGATATCACGTTCTCGTCAAGATGCTTACCAAAATCTTCTTTTAATGTGGCATAGTAACAGTTAGGACACACTGTAACGGGGTATATGAGAGGATAAACCTTTCCCCACTTTGAGGTAGGTATGTATAGTCTTCTAAGTTCTTCAGTCAATTTTCCTGCATTTAACCTACCACCACCTGTCATTAATTCCTCTCTTCTAAAATTATGTTCACACACAGGACAATGTATGTCGTTTTTTGTAAAAAAAGTTAAATCTGGCATTTATTTTCCCCAAATAACTTTTATTTCAACTCTTCTGTTTTTAGCTCTGTTTTCATCCGAAGTGTTAGGAAACATAGGTCTATCTGGCCCATATCCTACATAAGAAATCTTATCTGGCTTTACTCCCCCTCTTATCAACTCTGAAACCACCTTTCTAGCTCTATCTTCTGAAAGCTTCAAATTAAATTCTCTTGTCCCAACATCATCAGTGTGCCCCTCAACTATGATATCGACCTCTGGGTATTCTCTTAATTTACTGGCTAACTTCTTTAAGAGTTCAGCATAGTTAGGCTTTATGTCCGTTTTACCTGTATCAAAAAGTATATCAGAAATATTAATCTTTATCTCATTATTTTCCGGAGGTGAAACAGCTGCATCTTTCAATATTTCTTTTATTTCACCTGCCAACTTATATTGTTTAGCAACATCTATAGGTATGATTTCCATTGTGCCGACTGAAATACCTTGGTGCCTCGTAGAAAGGTAATTATAAGACCCAGGAATGTACTCTATCATAATATCGAAATTTTCCTTATACTCTGACAAAATCCCAAACAACATGTTCCAGTTATACTCTGAAGAAGAGTTTATCTTTATTCTCTTAAAATACTTACTACTACCAACAGACCAATCCACTTTATAATCAACCTCAAATACACCTATAGGTACACCATCTCTAAAAACTGTTTCTCTAAAAATATAATCAACATCCAATGGAACCTTAATTATTTCGTCCTTGACTCTGTGTACCTCATAACCTCTTGCACCCCACTTCATGCCCTTAGAAACAACACTTCCAGGGAAAAATGGTATGTTTCTTTTAGTAGGCATTGAAAACCTATCCTCAATTATCATATTACCATTCGGTGCAATCATATAAGATACAGTTTCACTTCTAACGAACCTATACTCGGTATCCTTATCGCTTCTTTTGTTAAAGTAAGAAAACAAAGCCCTAACTTTTGTATATGTAACATCATCTATGTTAAGGTAGTCATATGGTTCTATAGTGATTTTATTCATTGACTCTACATTTCTAAAAAACACACCATCTATATAGATATCTTGCTTAGCAAAAATCTTCATACGGTATAAATTATTTGTGTTATATTTAAAACTCAAAACCTGTCCAAAACTACAATCTAAAAAACTAATCAATACAGTAAAAACTATCAATAATCTTAAGATCATGATGCTAACCTCTAAAACCAATATTAAAAATAAAATAGGTAAATTTCAAACATTTCATTTAGAATTTTAGGAATTTCTATTTAAGAAAAAATTCTCTAACAGAGAAAAGGAGAGTTCGAGAGGAAAAGCCTCTCAAGAAAATAAAAAGGGGGTGACTAAGGGTACCTAGGGCACTTTTCTTAAAACGGGGGTATTCTAGGGGGCGTAGCCCCCTATAGAATCTCTTAGGGATGGGTTAAATCGGGGGTATCGCGGGGAGGGCGCCCCCTTAGATATTCTTTAGGGGGGGGGGGGGGGGGAAATTACCCTAGATAGATGCTAATAAAAACTCTTAAGTAGAAATTCCTGGTTAGCAAATTCAGGAGTTTCTACTTAGCAAAAATTTCCTCTTCTAAAAGGGAGTTATAGAGGGACGAAGTCCCTCTAAGAAAACAATTATAGGGTGGGTGGGCGGGGAGTTACCCTAGAGGGATGCAAGGAAGAAAGATGTTTAGAATCTTAAAAAAACTATGATACACTTAGGTGTAAAACTCCTATTAATTAGCATAAGTGTAGGTAGGAGTTGATCTAAATACGCTAATTGAGTTAAGAAATTAAACATTGAATTATCAGTATGATTTTTTTATACTTTAAGTGAGAGTGTAGTAGTGCTTATGTTAGGATTTGAAGAGAAGGACAATTGTAGAAAACCTGCTGTAGCAGGTAGTTTCTATCCTCTATACAAAGAAGATTTAGAAAAAGAAATAAAAAAATACATTTCTAATGCTAATGTTGAAGAAGACATCTTTAAAGATAAAGACATTATAGGTATTATTTCTCCTCATGCTGGATACAGATATTCTGGGTCTGTAGCCGCTTATGGATACAAACTGCTCATGAACAAACATTACGATCTAGTTATACTTTTATGTCCCAGTCATCACTACTACCTAAACTCGTTTATATTAGATAATAGAGACTTTTTCTTAACACCACTTGGTAAAGTTAAAGTTAATTTAGACGTAGTTGATTATATATGTAGAAAATTCGAAAAATTTGAGTGTATTTCCGAAATTCAGGATGAAGAACATTCATTAGAGGTACAATTACCATTTTTACAGCATGTCCTAGGTAATAACTTCAGTATACTACCTGTGCTATACGGAGATGAATCTGTAAACTGCATGGTATCAATGGCACAAATACTTCCCGAGATTTTTCGCAATTTTAGTGACATGAAAATTCTAGTAGTAGTTTCTTCAGACCTTTCTCATTATCACAGTTACGAAGAGGCGTACCACTTGGACCAAAGAGTAGCAGAAATCATAGAGAAAAAAGATTTTCAGCTTTATGTCTCCAACTTATATGAAAGAAAAATCGAAGCTTGCGGTGCAGGACCTATTGGCACATTTGTAAAATATGCTCAAGAAAATAACAAACAAGTGAAAGTCCTTAAGCTTCTTAACTCTGGAGATACAGGCGGCGACAAGAGACATGTAGTGGGATACATGTCAGCAGTAATGTATTAGTATACTTCTCTCAATATTTTTTCAATACTATCCCTAGAAGGAACATAAGGAGAGTTTGAAAGTGTCCTTGACATGTATGTAGAAGTGTCTTCAGCAAGGTGTTTTATATCAGATTTATCTATACCAAAATCTGAAAGCTTTTTATTAAGCCCGAGGTAGGTTAAAAGATACTCTATAGAATCTAGTAAAGTCATCATTATATTCATATCACTACTACCTCGAGTTTTGATACCCATTGTTTCAGCCACTTTTTTATACTTTTCAGGAGCAAACATAAAACTGTGCTCAACAACTTTTCTAAAAACAATTGCTAAACCTTGACCATGAGAAATGAAAGAAAACCTTGCAGTTATCGGATGTTCAAGAGCATGCATCAGCCCTACACCACTTATATCTATAGCCAACCCTCCCAGAAACGCAGCTTTTTGCATATTATGTCTAGCTTCCATATTGGTAGGATTATTGTATACTATGAAAATATTTTCTATTATAGTTTTTATAGACTTTTCTGCCAAACTTTCAGTTATAAAATTCGAATTTTTACTTACCATAGCTTCTATAGAATGAGATAAAGCATCAATAGCAGTAGTAGCGGTTAGGTATTTATTCATAGTAGAAGTAAAGCTAGGTATCAAAAAAGCATATTCTGGATATCCAGCATCAACTCGCATCGATTTCTTCTGTATTTTCTTAGTATTTGTTATTACGCTGTATCTATTTGCTTCACTTCCAGTACCAGCTGTGGTAGGTATCATTATAGTTGGAATGTGTTCTACTACATCAATACGCTCCTCTACGTAATCCCAGATATTAATATTTGGGTTCTTCAGCTTAAACGAAACAGCTTTTGTTGCATCCATCGTGCTACCACCACCAAACCCAACAAGCACATCAGGATTAAAATCTCTCAAAAGTTCACTACAAAAATCAATATTCTCTACAGTAGGATTGGGTTCAACCTCAGATACAATAGTATATTTTATGTCAAAACTCTCAAAAATACTAACGATCCTCTCCAAATGGTTTGTAGCCTTAAGATGGTTTTTGCCAGTTATTAGACCAACTTTCTTACCTCTTAAAAGTTCTGGGAAATATGTCAAAGAATTTTCTCCTAAAAAAACCTTCACCTTCGACAATCTAATAAAACTACCCATATTCTCATGAGATTTTTTAGTATAGCAAACATTATTTTCAAATTCTCTGGTAAATACATACTTCTAGGCATTTTGATAAAATACGAATTCAGGAAAACTTGTTTGTATAAAAAGCACAATCTAGTAAACTTTTCCTAAAAGTTATAAATTCAATTACCCAAAGAAAAGTCTATTTAGGTATATTCACAGGGGATCTTCACCCACTAGGAATACTCACCACCTTCAAAAAATGTTAGTAATACATTTTTTACCATTTCTTTATAGACTTCTTATTTGAAATATAACAATCTTCTAAATAAGCTCAGGAATTTCTATTTAACAAAAATTTTTCCTTCTAAAAGGTGCCTAAGGCACTTTCCTTAAATAATGGGGGTATTCTAGGGGGCGTAGCCCCCTGTACGTGGGTTGGAGTTACTCTAAATAGGATCCTAAAAGCAAGCAAAAGTTACCTAACTAAAATGGGGGTACACTTAGGGGGTGAACCCCCCTATAGGCAACTAAGGGATGGGGTGGGTGGGAAATTACCCTAGATAGATGCTAAGAAAAATTCTTAAGTAGAAACCCCTGGAATAATCTCGCATTTTTTTGATTTTTTTATCTTTGTTATTTAAAAATTCTTTCTAATATTAAGTTTTTAAGGAGGTGAGAAAGAAATGGAAAAAATCAATTCTCTGGGAAGACATCTCCTAGTTGAGTATTACAACTGTGATATTGAATATCTTGACGATGTCGAGAGAATAAGGCAAAGTATGATTGAAGCTGCTGAACTATCCGGTGCAACTATAATCAGTGAAACCTTTCACCATTTCAGTCCACACGGAGTGAGTGGAGTTGTAGTCATAGCTGAATCTCACTTAGCCATACATACTTGGCCAGAACACAAATTCGCAGCAGTTGACCTATTCACCTGCGGAGATGATGTAGACCCATGGGTTGGTTTTAAGCACTTAAAAGATGCACTAAAATCGGAATACTTTACAGTAATGGAAATGAGAAGGGGACTAATAGATACAAAAGATGGTAAACTTCTTTTCAAACCAATGTCAGAAAGTACAAAAGTCTCCGATAACAAGATATGACTGGAATTCAGTAAAATAAGTATACAAAACCTTAAAAGTAGCTTTTCCAAAAATTAAAAGAGGCCTTTAGGCCTTTTTTATTTGCCAATGTACTTTTTTACAACCCCCTCGAAAAATTCAAAGCTTCTAGCTCCTATTACCCTTTCAACTATTTTGCCTTCCCTGTTAATAACTATAGTAGTAGGTATAGAGTAAACTCCACCATAAAGCTCCTGTAACCTAAAGTTAGAGTCATGAATTATAGGATAGTTAAACTTGTATTTCTCCATAAACTTGATTAAGGCTATTTTTTCTCTATCTAAAGAAACCCCAACAAGAAGTATTTTATCCTTGTATTTTTCATACAAATTTATAAGATCTGGTATTTCATGTCTACATGGTGGACACCAAGTAGCCCAGAAGTTTATCACTATAACTTTATTCTTGTACTCCTTAGATAAATCTATCTTGTTACCACTAACGTCATTAGCTGTAAACAAAAAAGCAGGTATATTCCCTTGTGAATAAACAAAACCTATCGAAACCAAAATAAACGTAATAAGCAGAAATATCCTCTTTGACATACATAAACCTCCGCAATCTAAAAAGATAACAAAAGATAAACAATATTTCAAGAACATACTTAAGTGTTAAGCACAAAATTTTTTTGACACAAACTTATTCACAGAAATTATCTTGGTAGAAATTCTAGTTACTTTCCAAATAAAAAATTATCTAATTGACTTAAGAGCGGATAAGCAGGGAGTTATTCTAAATGGATTAAAGAAATAGGAAAAGTCAATTAGGGCAATAGTCACCTAAATTACCTTTACTAACTTAGAAAAGTAAGTACTCTTATAGAGAAGCACCTAAGGGTGCTTAAAGCACTTTCCTCAAATAATCGAGATGTCTGCCATACCTTCTTAAAATAGGGGGTGCCCCCCTATAGATAACTTAAGTAAAGGTAAGCGAGAAGTTACTTTCTAATTCAAGATAGGGGTATACTTAAGGGGCGGAGCCCCCTAGAATTAAGAAAAGAGGCTTAGCCTCAGGGCAGGTGGGTGGGAGTGCCTTAGGCACTTTTCTAAAAAATAGGGGTACACTTAGGGGGTGAACCCCCCTAGAATTAAGAAAAGAGGCCTAACCTCTCAAAAACAGTGGTACACTAGGGGGTGGAAGCCCCCTGTGAAATCTCTTAGGGCAGGTGGGTGGGAGTTGCCCTAGATAGATGCTAATAAAAATTCTTAAGTAGAAATTCCTGGCATACTCCATCTATAACTTGAAGAAATCTATGTTTTCATTCAAAATCTTGGTATACTTTTATGACAGGGTCAGATTTCAGAAACAAACCAATTCTTAAAATAAATAAGAAAATCTTAACCGTTGAAGACTTTATAAATACTTTCTGGATATTACTGGCTGCAATTGTAAATGAAGACAGAAAGTTGTTTTTATCAGTCTCAGAAGAAGCAAAAATAGAAAAAGAAAGATTCTGGTTAACTATATTTGACCAAACTTTAGAAACAATGATAGATTATCACATTATATACACCTCTATAGGTGAAAGTTATCAGTGGAAATCCATTCCTGAAGAAGAAATAGAAGACTCATACCTTTTCATCAAACAGCTTTATAAGAATTTAGAAATACAGAGCGAAATTGAACCAAACGACAAAAATTCCTTTACAAACATAGCCAACATAATATTAAATACTAATGATTCCATAATACAAGAGATAAACAGAAGCGAGCTTACTGAATATAAAAACGTAGAAAATTTCTACTTGAAGAACTTTCAAGGTTTTCCAAATGTTTCCTTTCTATTTGCAACCATACCTTATAAAGAAAAGAAACTAATAAGTGAAATTAGAAAAGATGTAAACTCCCTCAAACCAGAGGATGTTGAGAAAAAATATTATCTTACACCTAATTCAATGGTATATTATTATGATAAAATCCAGGTATTCGATTACATGAGATTCACAAAAGAATTCGAAAGCAAGAAAATGTATGACCTTTTAGAAATACTTGAGACATTAGGAATAGATGAATTTTCCTCAAACTTAGAAAAAGAATTTGAGATTGGCAAACTTGCCGAGATAAAAAGCAGGGATAATTTGTTAATGTACAAATTCTTTGATATCTCTTATAGTAAACCTGAGTTTAACGAGGATATATACGAGAGTTTTAAAGAAGTGATCCTTGTAAGTTATTTTGATGATTTTATGAATAAAACAGTAAGCTCACTCGAACAAAGTTCAGGTATAGAATTTTTTGAAGATAACTTAAATACTCTCATTAATTATTTCAAGAAAGTATTACCAGAAATAAAAGCTAAAATCGAAAATATACTGTAAATGATCTATTTTGACTTTTTTATCAGGATTTGTTTAATTTTAACTTGTGGGATTAAATTCCGATATTTGTAGTGAATTGGGGTGAGTATATGTTTATAAGAGGTATCGGAGGCCCAGAGCCAATAAAACCAATCAAAGATACTAAAACACAGAAAAATATTTCTAACCTTAGAGAGAATCCAGCACCAACAAGCGATCAAATAGAAATATCAAAAGATGCACAAGAGATATTTCAAAAACAGCAGATTAGAGAAGAAGCAACTAACATAATAAACAGCATCCCCGACATAAGACAAGAGGCAGTAGAAAGAGGAAAAATATTCATAGAATCAGGTAGGTATAAATCTCCTGAAGCAATTGACACAGTTGCTAATAGGATAGTTGATGAAATGACAGCTAGAAAAATCGTAGAAGAAGAAGAAGGTTAAAGTCCTTATCCTTTTATCGATACAAGTGGCCTCAGTTTACATACTTTTTTGGATATACCTAGTTCGGTGAGTGGTTTTATTACTTCGTTTATATCTTTGTAAGCTTGTGGAGCTTCTTCCGATATTCCTTCTTTCGAATGACTTAACACTTTTATTCCTCTTCTTTCCAGATCTTCCAGAACTTTTTTATAAGGAAAAGATTTTAAAGCTTGCCTTCTTGAAAGAGCTCTACCCGCCCCATGTATCGTTGAGCCAAGAGATTTCTCCATAGCCATCTCTGTACCTAAAAGAATATAAGAATATGTTCCCATTGACCCACCTACTATTACTGGCTGACCAATATCCAAGTATCTTCTTGGCAAACCAATACTACCACTACCAAAACTTCTAGTGCTTCCCTTTCTATGGACAAACACAACCCGTTTTGTATCACCTATCTTATGGATTTCCTTTTTTACGGTGTTGTGTGCAACATCATAAAGTACTCCAACGTCTACATCCCTAAATATCTTTCTAAGGGTTTTCCTTACAAGATAAGTTATCACTTGTCTATTAGCAAATGAATAATTTATAGCGCATCTTACAGCTCCCAAATACATCTCACCTTCCTTTGATTTTATCGGAGCACAAACTAGTTCTTTATCTCTTATGCTGATTTTATACTTTTCTACAGCTTTAGCGAAAACTTCTATGTAATCAGAATTTACCTGATGACCAAACCCTCTCGACCCACAGTGCATAGTTAAGACTATTTGATTTTTAAATAATCCCATCACATTCGCTATATTTTTGTCAAATATTTCCTCGACTACTTGTAACTCCAGATAATGGTTTCCAGAGCCCAATGTTCCTATCTGACCTTTCTCTCTTTCTATTGCTTTTTCACTGACATATTCTGGAATAGCACCTTCTATGGTTCCATTTTCTTCGGTATTCTCTATATCTTCTTCTGTAGCATATCCTTCTTCTAGACACCACTTGGATCCTTCTGTCATGACTTTTCTGAGTTCTCTTGTTGAAAGTTTTATTTCTCCATCTCTTCCCAAACCTGCCGGTACATTCTCAAAAAGCTTTTTAGAGATAACTTCGATGTCTTTCTCTGAAAGATTTTCTAACGAAAGATTAGTCTTTATCGTTCTAACTCCACAGTTTATATCAAACCCTACTCCTCCAACGCTAAAAACACCTTCATCAGGGTCAAAAGCAGCAGTAGAACCAATAGGAAATCCATACCCCCAATGCGCATCAGGTAAAACTAACACATCCGACACTATACCAGGCAAACTCGCAACATTTACCGCCTGCTTTAACACAGCTTCATCCATAGTTTCTAGTAATTCACCCGAACATAAAAATCTCACATCAGTTTTCATCTCATCTCTTTTCGGAAACAACCACTCATTATCACTTATTTTCTCTAGATGAGCTACAGTCATGGTAATATATATAAACGATCAAAAAAACTATTCTCCACAAACACAAAAGTTACCACAGGAATTTCTATTTAACAAAAATCTTTCCTTCTAAAATGAACAATTAGGGGGTGTCTAGGGGTACTTAAAGCAATTTCCTTAAATAACGGGGGTATTCTTAGGGGGCGAAGCCCCCTACAAAATCTCTTAGGGATGGGTGGGTGGGGAGTTGCCCTAAATAGTATGCTAAAAAGCAAACAAAAGTTACCTAACTAAAACGGGTGTGTCTGAGACACTTTTCTAAAAAACTCGGGTATTCTTAGGGGGTGAACCCCCTAGAATCAAACTAAGGGGCAGGTGGATGGGGAATTACCCTAGATGTATGCTAAGAAAAATTCTTAAGTAGAAACCTCTGAAGCCAATATTGGAAATTTTGAGATGTGCTACTTAAGAATTTATTATCCTTTACTAAGGAGGCTTGAAATGAAAGTTATATTACTGAAAGATGTACAAAATCTAGGCAAACTGGGAGACATAAAAGAAGTGGCAGACGGCTACGCAAGAAATTACCTTATAAGAAATAAACTCGCTCTAGAGGCCACAGAAGCTAACATAGCTTTTATCAAATCCCATATGGCTTCACTCCAGAAAAAAAATGAAAGAAAATTCAACGACGCACAAGAACTCAAACAAACTCTGGAAAAACTCAAAGTTGTGATAAAAGCAAAGGCAGGTGAAAAAGGGAGATTATTCGGATCTATTACATCCGAAGACATAAAAAAAGCTCTCAAAGATCAACATAATATCGAAATAGATAAGAAAAACATAGAAATAGAAGAACCAATAAAAATCGTTGGTTCACACACAATAAAAGTCAAACTAGGTATGAATGTAACTGCAAACCTGGAAGTCTATGTGGAGGAGATAAATGAGAAAAATACCTAGGACAATGTCAACACAGCATCCAGATAACGCATCTATACCTTTTTTTTCTGACGGCAGCATATTAAAAGGTGATGACGAGATAAAAGAAGCATATTTTGCTTTTTCATATCTTGGTGCACAGGAAATAATGTGGGATGTAGAAGGTAAGGAGACCGATGAGTTTGTCATAAGAAAATTAATCACTGATTACGAGGAATTTTTTAAGAAAAACGTAATAGGAAAAGACGTATTTATAACAGTCAGAGTACCAAACCCCATATACGAAAAAGCAGAAGCAAAACTTCTGATCGAAACTCTTGAGAGCATTCCCAGATCCTACGATACCGCCAAAATCTTCTACGGAGAAAACTCTAATCCACCGATCTTTGAAATCATACTACCGATGGCAGACCTAGAAACAATGAACAGAGTTTATTACTACTATAAAAACATCGTTTCTGGTAAAGGAAAATTTAAATTCTGTGATACTGAACCAGAGATTACAGTAAAAGACTGGATAGGAGACTTCTTGCCTGAAAAAATAAATCTGATACCCCTTTTTGAAGATGTTAAGGAAATGCTAAATCTAAGAAAAACAATTAAATCTTTCATAAAAGACAAGAAAAACGAAATAGATCACTTAAGAGTATTTCTAGCTAGATCCGATCCAGCTATGACTTATTCATCTATAGCCACAGTGATAGCTATAAAAATGGCATTGGAAGAGATATACTACATCCAAGAAGAAGAAGGAATACCTATATACCCTATACTCGGTTGTGGTACTGCACCGTTTAGAGGTAACTTTTCACCTTACACATATCAGTTTATAATAAACAACTACCCAAGCGTAGCTACATTTACGATACAATCCGCTTTCAAATACGATTTCCCCATAAGAGATGTTCAGAGAGCAATAGAAAATATAAACATAACACCAGTAAAAGCCCCAGAATTTCTAGACTCAAAAGACAAACTCTTAGAAATTATAGAAAAGGTTTCAACAGAATACAAAGAACAACTTCTAAATATAGCACCACTAGTAAATGAGCTTTCTATATTTGTGCCCCGAAGAAGAAGTAGAAAGATACATGTAGGACTTTTTGGTTACTCTAGACAAGCAGAGGAAGGTATAACGCTCCCTAGGGTCATATCTTTTTGCGCAGTAATGTATTCGATAGGAATTCCACCCGACATACTCGGGCTTAGTGCTCTAGAAAAAGAAGACATGAAATACGTCAGATCCGCATTTCCCAGGTTTGATGAAAAAATGAGTGAAATCCTTTCACTATGGAACGAAGAAGCTATGGAATTACTTCCACCATCTATAAGATCAAAGATAAGAGAAACAGTAAATAAATTCTCTTTCGAACTCAATAAAGAACACCTGGAAATATCAAAAGAAATAATAAGAAGATACTCCGAAAACAAGAAAGATTCAAAAATAACAGATCTAATAGTGTCTTCAGGAAAAATTAGAAATTTTCTGGGATAAAAATAATCTAAAGATATCAAAGAAAAATGTATTCCTGAGATCTTCTAGGTCTACTGTTTTTGAACATAGAGGTATTCTTAGAGGGTGAAACCACCTATAGTTAACTTTAGGATGTGTAGGCGAGAAATTACTTTCTAATTCAAACGAGTTGAACAAAATAGGGGTATGCTTATGGGGCGTAGCCCTCTATGAAATCTCTCAGGTGGGTAAGAATATTATTCTAATTTAAAGTTTGGATAATCTTAGGGGGCGAAGCCCCCTATAATTAGGAAGATAGACCTAGCTCCTCAAAAATGGGGGTATTTCTTAGGGGGTGTTAACTCACTAGAATTAAACTTAAATGTGGGTATGAATTAACTTTATAATTCAAACAAAACGGGGTACACCAGGGGGCGGAGCCCCCTGTATGTAACTAAAGGGTGGGTGGGCGGGAGTTACCCTAAATAGCTCGCTAAGCAAATCTAGAAAACCTACTTAAGCATTCAGAAAACTCTAATAACAATTCTGCTTGTAACATATCTTTCTACACATCTAAGAACAAGGATTCAAGAACTTTTTAACAAGCTCTAATTCAAGATAATTTGATTTCAATTTGATATTTATTCTACCATTATACCAGGAGAAAACGATGAAAGTACTTTCGAAACACTTCGGTGAAATAGAAATTCAAGAAGAACACATAATAAAATTCGCCAGAGGTTTAATGGGATTAGAAGAATACACGAAGTACATACTTATAGAATTCAGCCCAAACTCTGAAATATACTGGATGCAATCTATAGAAAACCCTGAACTGTGCTTTATCGTAACAAATCCCAGAATATTCAAACCAGACTATATTCTAGATGTCTACGAAGAAGATCTACAACTCATAGATAACCCAGAAACAAAAGATACTTCTATCCTATGTATACTAAATGTCTCCCTAGAAGACCAAAAGATAACAGCAAACCTTCTCGGACCAATAGTCATAAATAATACAAACAATAAAGCAATACAAGCAGTGTCCAAAAGAAACGATTATAATGCAAAATACTTAGTAAGCGATTTAAAAATACCTAAATGAGGTAGAATATGCTAGTATTATCCAGAAAAGAAGAAGAAAGTATAATGATAGGAGAAAATATAGAAATTAAAATACTTTCTGTAAAAGGTGACACCGTAAAGATAGGTATAATAGCACCACCTGAAATGAAAATATACCGCAAAGAAATATTCGAAGAAATACAAAAAGCTAACCTCGAAGCCCTTAAAAGCTCTAAAAACATAAAAGATATAATCCTAGGCGCAATAAAACAAAACGACAAAAAGGAAGAATAATTTAACTCAAACGCATTTATCAAAACCACCAGACTTTTTCAATAATTCACCACATCACCTTAATAAAACATTCTGAAAAACATCCTTTCATACTCTTACCTTACCTTGCATAACAATCCTCCATCGCTAACTTCCAGAACCAGGACGCTTCTTCATTAAAACTCAATTTTAAACTTGGTGCAGGAATCTCTACTTAAGAATTTTTCTTAGCAACCTATTAATAGCTTAAGTAGACTTAAAAAATTATCTTAGAAAAATTTATCTCCTTGTTAGAAGATAAGCAAATAGTGAGAACACTTTTTCGTATACGAAACTCTCTAGAAAAACAATCACAATAAGTGCCTAAGATACTGTGCTTAAAGCACTTTCTTTAAATAACGGGAGGCGCCTAAGGGTGTCTAAGACACTTTCTTTAAAAAACGGGGGTATTCTTAGGGGGTATTAACCCCCTAGAATCAAACTAAGGGGTGGGTGGGCGG
>FWWL01006934.1_pt1 | contig 15930 bp, 15 predicted proteins | sample 2228331 | NCBI WGS metagenome assembly FWWL01 (sample SAMEA103939775, study PRJEB20133) | metagenome
AAAGGTGGGGTAAGAGCCCACCAGCGGCAGGGCGACCTGCCGGCTGGCCAAACCCCACGCGGAGCAAGGCCAAATAGGAGGGCGAGCCCCCCAAGGGGGGCTAAGGGATGCCCGGCCCGATGCCCTCGGGTAGGCCGCTTGAGCCTCGCCGCAAGGGGAGGCCCAGAGTGATGACCACCGGTCGTCGCCGGGAGGCGACGACTACAGAACCCGGCCTATAGGCCCACTGACCCCACCACCCTTTCAGTGCTCATGATCGGCCTGCGGGACTTGGCCGCCCATCTCCCCGGCGCCCGCCTCTTGGGGCCTGAGGCCCAGATATCGGGCGTAGCCTACGACTCCCGTCGCCTGCGCAAGGGGGAGCTGTTTGTGGCCGTGCCCGGGCTGCGCCACGACGGCCACGACTTCATCCCCCAGGCCCTGGCCCAGGGGGCAGCGGCGGTGGCCGTACAGGCCGACCGCCCATGGTGGGTGGCGCGTCTGGGCCGTGAGGGGGTGCCCACCCTGGTGGTGGAAGAGGCCCGGACCGCCCTGTCCCGCCTGGCTGCCGCCTTTCATGGCTTCCCCTCCCGGTGCCTCCTAGTAGTGGGGGTCACGGGCACCGACGGCAAGACCAGCCTCGTCCACCTCATCGCCCATCTCCTGCGGGAGGGAGGGCACAAAGTAGGGCTTTTGAGCACCGCCGGCGTCGATTTGGGCCATGGGCTCCATCTGCAGGAGGGACGCACCACCCCCGAGGCCCCAGAAGTGCAGGCCGCCCTGGCGGCCATGCTGGCGCAGGGATGCCGTTACGCTGTCCTGGAGTGCACTTCCCACGGCCTGGCCCTAAAGCGGGTGGATGACGTCTTCTTCGATGTGGCGGTGGTGACCCAGGTGGGGTCTGACCATCTGGACTTTCACCGCTCCTGGGAGGCCTACCGGGAGGCCAAGGGCCGCCTCTTCTCCCTCCTGGCCCGGGGCCCTTCTAAGGGCGGGGAGAAGTGGGCCGTGCTCAACGCCGACGACCCCAGCTCTGCCTACTTCCGCTCCTTGGCCCTCGGGGTGGGGGTGCTGACCTATGGTCTGGGGGAGGGGGCACAGGTACGGGCCACGCACATTAGGCCGGAGGGATGGGGCGTGCGCTTCCACCTCCACTCCCCCTGGGGTGAGGAGGAGGTGCAGGTGGCGGTGCCAGGGGAGGCGGGGGTGAAGGGAGCCTTGGCGGGGGCGGCTGTGGCCCTAGCCCTGGGCCTGCCTCTGCCAGCGGTGACCAGGGGCCTGGCCTCCTGGCCGGGGGCCCCGGGCCGCCTGGAGCTGGTGGACGAGGGCCAGCCCTTCCGGGTGGTGGTGGACTTCGCTCATGCCCCTGAGGCCCTGGCCCGCCTCTTGGCCACCGTCAGGGAGGGCTCCCTTGGCAAGGTGATCCTCGTCTTTGGGTGCATTGGGGGCCGGGACAGGGAGCGGCGGCGGCCCATGGGCCGCATCGCCGGGCGTATGGCCGACTACATCATCGTCACCGACGATAACCCCTACGATGAGGCGCGGGAGGACATCTTCCAGGAGATCGTGTCTGGCCTGAAGGAGGCCGGGCGACAGGAGGGCCCCCATTTCGTCGTGGTGCCCGACCGGCGGGAGGCCATCGCCCGCGCCCTGGCCATGGCCGCCCCGGGCGATGTGGTAGTGCTGGCAGGCAAGGGCCACGAGGCCCACGTGCATTTGGGAGACACCTCCTACCCTTGCGACGACCGGGAGGTGGCGCGGGCCCTCCTTCGCCGCATGAAGGAGGGATAACATGTCCTGGCTCGATTTGCGCCGGGTGGAGGCGAGGCTGGCCACGCGCTGGCTAGGCCGGGTCCTCCTCTATTGCACGGTCACCACCTCCACCCAGGACCTGGCCCGCCGGGAGGCGGAGGCCGGCGCCCCCCATGGGATGGCGGTGCTGGACGACGAACAGACCGCCGGGCGCGGGCGCCTGGGGCGGACGTGGCACTCGCCCCCTGGCCAGAACATTTACTTAACGCTTATCCTCCGGCCGGAGGCCCCCGTGGGGCCCAAGGTGGCCATGCTGGTCCCCCTGGCCGTGGCCCAGGCAGTGGAGGAGCTCTTCCCCCTGCGGGTGGGCATCAAGTGGCCCAACGACGTGTGGATCGGGCAGAGGAAGCTGGCGGGCATGCTGGTGGAGAGCGAGATCCGGGGGACCGAGACCCTCTACTCCCTGGTGGGCATCGGCCTTAATGTGAACATGGACGTGGAGGCCGTGCCCGAGCTGGCGGACATCGCTACCAGCCTGCGGCGGGAGCTCTCGCGGGAGGTGCCCCGGGAGGAGGTGCTGGCCTCCCTCCTCAATCACCTGGAGGCCCTGTATGAGGCGCCCGCAGAGGAGGTATGGCGGCGCTGGCGGGAGCGCCTCATCACCCTGGGCCGGGCAGTAGTAGTAAGGGCCGGCCACCAGGTCACCGAGGGAGTGGCCGAAGACGTAGACCGCGAAGGACGGCTCCTCCTGCGCTGCCCTGATGGGGCCCTGGTGGCCATCGAGGCCGGGGACGTGACCCTGCGCCCCTAGCTGTCCGCCTGCCCTCCCCGGGCCCGGTCGAAGAAAGGCCGGATGAGGTCGAGGGGGATGGGGAAGACGATGGTGCTGTTGCGCTCCGCCGACAGCTCGGCTAGGGTCTGCAGGAAGCGGAGCTGGACGGTGATGGGGTTTTGGGCCATGACCTGGGCGGCCTCTGCCAGGCGCTGGGCGGCCTGGAACTCGCCCTCGGCGTTGATGACCTTGGCCCGCCGCTCTCGCTCCGCCTCCGCCTGACGGGCGATGGCCCGGATCATCTCCGGAGCCAGGATGACGTCCCGCACCTCCACCGCCGTCACCTTCACCCCCCAGGGCTCGGTGGCCTCGTCGATGATTTGCTGCAGGCGCATGTTCACTTGCTCCCGCCGGGCCAACAGCTCGTCCAGGTCCGACTGGCCAATGACGTTACGCAGGGTGGTCTGGGCGATGAGGGAGGTGGCCCGGATGTAGTCGGCCACCTTCACCACGGCGTCCTCAGGGTTCACCACCCGGAAGTAGATGACGGCGTCCACCTTGACGGTGACGTTGTCGCGAGTGATGGCCTCCTGGCGAGGGACGTCCATGGTCACTACCCGCAGGTCCACCTTCACCATCCTCTCCACGAAGGGGAGGATGAAGAAGAGGCCCGGCCCCCTGGCCCCCACCAGGCGGCCGAGGCGGAATATGACCCCCCGCTCATACTCCTGGACGATGCGGATGGCCATCCAGAACAGGGGGACAGCCAAGATGTAGCCCACCACGGTGAGCAGGCGGGCCAGCCAGTTGGCCACCGCCTGTTCGCGCACCTCTTGAGGCCGCTGCGTCATGCTTCCTTCCCTCCTTCCTCGGGGCGGGCCTTGCGCACCCTAAGGCGCAGGCCCTGACGCGCCACCACCACTACTGTCTCCCCCGGCCTCACCTCCCCGTCCTCCACCTCTGCCTGCCAATATTCTCCCCCCACCACCACAAAGCCGGTGGGGTTGAGGTGGGACCGGGCCACCCCCCTCTGCCCTACTATAGTATCAGGGCCCACGCGCACGGGCTGGAGGCGGGCCCGCAGGACGTTGACGGCGATGACCGTAAAGAAGAGCCCCAGCCCTATGGCCAGGCCGTAGGCCAGCCAGCGGTTGACCTCCAGGCCCGGGCCGGCGAAGCGGGGGTTGCCCGGCGTGAGGAACAGGGCCCCCAGGATAAGGGCCACCACCCCCCCCACCCCCAGGATGCCATGACTGGTGACGAACACCTCCAGCACGAACAGGCCGATGGCCACCAAGATGAGGGCCAGCCCCGTCCAACTGAAGGGGATGACGCTCAGGGCAAAAAAGCCCAGGATGATGGCGATGAGCCCAAAGACCCCGGGGAATATGGCCCCCGGGCTTATGAGCTCGTAGAGGAGGGCTATGCTCCCCAGGCTCAGGAGCAGAAGGGCGATGTTGGGGTCGCCGATGAGGTCCAGGAAGCGCTCGATGGGGCTCATGGCGTTGGTGACCACCGGGGCAGAGGCCGTGGAGAGGACCACCCGGCGCCCGTCCTGGACCATCACCTCCCGCCCGTCTATCTGCTGCAAAAGGGAAGGGAGGTCAGGGGCCACGTACTCCACCACCCCCAACGTCAGGGCCTCCTGGGCCCCGGCAGAGGCCGCCTGACGTACCGCTGCCTCCGCCCAGTCGGCGTTGCGTCCCCGCACAAGGGCGATGTCCCGGATACGGGCGGCGGCGTCGTTGGTGGCCTTGTCCTTTAAGGTCTCGTCCAGCTCTTCGCCGCCGATGGCCACGGGGGAGGCGGCACCTATGCTGGTGCCAGGGGCCATGGCGGCCACGTGGCTGGCCATGACGATGAAGGTGCCGGCGGAGGCCGCCCGCCCCCCAGGGGGCCACACATAGGCCACCACCGGCACCTCGGCCCCAAAGATGCGCTTGACGATCTCGTCCATGGAGGAGGAGAGGCCGCCGGGGGTGTCCAGCATGATGACTACCGCCGCCGCCTGGCTGGACTCGGCGTGATCGATGCCCCGGTCGATGTAACGGGCCATCACCGGGCCTACCTGTCCCTGGGCCTTGAGGACGTGCACGGCCCCACGGGGGGCGGCAGGGCCAGCGCAGGCGGCCAGGACCAGGGCTAAAGCCACAAGGGCCAGGGGCCACCTGAGGGCCGGGGGCATGGCTGTCTGGTACAAAACCCCCTTCAATGTTCTCCACCTTAGCTCCATTATAGGACGCCCAGGCCAAGGCTTTTTGCCCTAAGGGGCCGCAGGCGGTAGAATGGCCATGTCTCCCCTGTGATAGCCATGGAGGAAGGGCTCCGTTGCCCGGGCATGCGTGACCTCCTGCCGGAAGAGATGGGCCGATTCCGGCGGGTGGAGGACGTGTTCCGGGAGACGTGCCTACGCTGGGGCTACCAAGAGGTGCGCACCCCCACCATCGAACACCTCTTCCTCTTCACCGCTGCCGGCACCCTCACCCCTCATATGCTGGAGCGGGTCTACTCCTTCCTGGACTGGGACGGCTGGAGCGGCGAGCGGGTGGTGTTGCGGCCCGATAGCACCATCCCCGTGGCCCGCCTATATGTGGAGCACCTGCAGGGCCTCCCCCTGGCCAAGCTGTTCTACGTCCAGAACGTCTTCCGCTTCTCCCCAGAAGGGGAGCGGGAGGAATGGCAGTGCGGGGTGGAGGTCTTAGGCGACACCCAGCCCTTGGGGGACGTGGAGCTGGTGCTCCTGGGGCAGGAGGTGCTAGCCCGCCTGGGCCTAGCCCCCCTCTCGGTGCGGCTCTCCCATGCCGGGCTGGTGCGGGCGGTGCTGGAGCATACAGGCCTGCCCGCCTCTGAACAGCTGCACCTCTACGATGCCGTCCTGAATGGGGAGACGGCGGTCCTGGCCCAGCTGCGGGACCGTGTGCCGGAGGTAGGGACGGCGGTAGAGCTCCTGCTGGCGGAAGAAGGGCAGGGGGCCACCTACGTCCGGAACCTACGGGCGGCCTTCGCTGGGGCCCTGCCGGAGGCCGTCCACCCCCTAGAGGAGCTAGAGGCCTTGGCCGCCACCTTGGAGGCCCTGGGGGTGGTGCCGGTGGTGATGGGGGCCCTGGTGCGCAACTTCGAGTACTATACAGGCCCCGTGTTCCAGCTCCTGGTGGGGGGCACGGTGGTGGGCGGGGGCGGCCGCTACGACGCCCTGTTGGAGGTGCTGTGCGGAGGCCGCGTCCCGGCCTCGGGGTTCGCCTTGTACATGGGGCGCCTGCTGCCTTTGGTGGAGGCCCCCACCAGCGGCGGGGAGACGGTGTGGGTGGAGGCCGCCGATGCTACCCCTGCCGCCGTGGCCGCCGCCTTTCGGGCTGCCGCTGCCCTGCGGGCCGCCGGCCTGATGGCCCAGGTGGCCCTGGCCCGGGGCTTCGTCCCCGGCGGGCCCCGCCTGCGCGCCGGGCCCCAGGGGCTGGTCGTCTTCCCCCCCGGGGCCCAAGAGGGAAGGCCTGTGACCACCCTGGAGGAAGCCCTCTCCCTCCTCGGAGGGGGTAGGCAGTGATCAAGGTGGCCCTCCCTGCCGGCGATCTGCGTCGGCCCCTGGCGGCCCTGTTGGAGAGGGCAGGGGTGCGGGTGCCCGGCTATGGCGAGGGCTCCCGCTCCTATCGCCTCTCCCTGGACGGGCGGGCCCAGGTGCGCGTCTTCCGAGAGCGGGACGTGCCCGTGCAGATCGCCCTGGGCCAGTACCATCTGGGGGTGTGCGGCGCGGCCTGGGTGGAGGAATTTCTGGCCCGCCATCCACGGGAGGGGGTGGTGAAGCTGGGGGCCCTGCCCCTGCCCGCACCCTCCTTGTTCCTGATGGCCTCCCCCCGCACGGTGAGAGCCCTGGGCGACCTGGCCCACCTCCCTGAGCCCCGCATCGTCAGCGAGTTCCCCAACTTGGCTGAGGCCTTGGCCCTGGCCCTCCGTCTGCCCCGCTACCGCATCATCCCCGTATGGGGTGGGGCTGAGGCCTACCCCCCCGAAGACGCCGACTTGGCCCTGGCCCTGGCCGCCCATGCCCGGGAGGTGGAGGAGGGGGGCCTAGCGCCCCTGTGGCAGGCCTTAGAGAGCCCACCGCTGGTCATCGCCCACCGAGAGGCCCTTAAGGCCCGCGAGATGGCCTGGCTCCTGTCGGCCTTTGCCTCCCTGGGCCTGGGGCCTGCCGGGGGCCTGAGGTTACCGCCGCCGTTGGTGGGGGCCCGCCTGCAGCGCCCTCCGGCCCTGCCGCCGCGGGACGTCCTGCGGGTGGCCCTGCCCGACGGCCACCAGCAGCCTCACGTCTTGGCCGCCCTAAGGGAGGCCGGCCTGACCTTCCCCGGCTATGAAGAGGGGGAGAGGCGCCCCCACGGGCCGCAAGAGGGGATCGAGGCCAAGGTCATCCGTCCCCAGGACATGCCCCAGATGGTGGCCCTGGGGGCCTTCGACCTGGCCTTCACCGGCCGCGATTGCTTCCTGGAACACGTATACCGCTTCCCGGCCAGTCCGGTGTCCCTGGCCCTGGACCTGGGGCGGGGAGCGTTCAACATGAGCGCCGTGGTCAGCGCCGATCTGCCGGTGGAGGGCATAGACCAGGCCCTGGCCCTTTGGCAGAAGGAGGGGAGGCCATTCGTGCGCATCGCCTCCGAGTTCGTGGCCATCGCCGACCACTATGCCCGGCGCCGCCACTTTTGGCGCTACCGCATCGTGCGCGCCGCCGGGGCCTCCGAGGGGTTTGTGCCCGAGGATGCCGAGCTCCTCATCGAGGGCACAGAGACGGGGCGCACCTTGGCCGATAACCGCCTCAAGGCCATCGATGTGCTGTTCCGGTCCACCACCTGCGTGGTGGTCTTTCGGCATCCTCCCCGGGGTCGGCGGGGCCAGCTCCTGCGCTGGCTCCTCTCGGCCCTGCGGCCCGTGGCTGTGGAGGCCTCTGATACAATCTAGATGGGTGAGAGGATGCCACCCCTAGGCCTGCACACGGTGGTGGCCAAGGAGATCGGTGACCGCCTGCGGCATCCCCTGTTGGATGGGCACCGTGGGGCCCTGTACCTGGGCTCCACCACCCCCGACATCCGCGTCCTCACCCGCTGGGACCGGCGAGTCACCCACTTTTTCGACTTAGAAAACTTCGGCCATCAGGACGGGGTGGCCGAGTTCCTGCGGGTCCAGCCCCATCTGGCGGATGCCCGTGCCCTCCCCCCTCACTTGGCGTCCTTTGTGGCCGGCTACATTACCCACCTGGTCATGGACGAGATCTGGATCACCCAGGTCTACAGGCCTTTCTTTGGCGAGCGCTCCCCCTTGGGCGGGGACTGCTGGGCCAACATCCTGGACCGGGCCGTCCAGTTCTCCCTGGACCGGGAGCGGCGGCGGGACCGGGCCTTGGTGGCCCACATCGTGGCCGAGGTGGCCCGCACGGATATGGGCATCGACCTGGGGTTCATCGACGAGGGGACCATGGGCCGCTGGCGGCAGATCATCCTGCGGGTGACCAGCCAGCCCCCAGACTGGGAGCGCTTCCAGTTCATCGCCAGCCGCTACCTGAAGGAGGCGGGCATCGATACCCCAGAGGCCCTGGTCCAGTTCCTCAAGACCCTACCCGAGCTGGCGGAGGAGGCCGTGCGCTACCTCACGCCGGAGCGGCTCCGCTCCTTCATGGAGGCCTCGGTGGAGAAAGGCCTGGAGGCGGTGAGGACGTACCTGTGCTGGTAACAAGAGGCCTGGCGGAGGCGCGGCGAAAGCTCCTGGGCCGCCCCTTGCCTGAGGAGGAGCTGCCCCCTCAGGTACGGGAGAGGATCCGCACCGTCTTTGGGGCTGACCTCTCGGTGACCGAGGTGGCCGCCCGCGTCCTGGAGGACGTGCGGGCCGGTGGCGATGCGGCGGTGGCCCACTATAACCATGTCCTGGACGGCGTCCCCAAAGGGACCCCCCTGGAGGTGGGCGGGGAGGAGATGGCCGCCGCCTGGGCCCAGGTCTCCCCCTCCCTGCGGGAGGCCCTGGCAGAGGCAGCCCATAGGATAGAGGCCTTCCATCGCCGGCAGATGGAGCATGCCCTACGCCCCTTCCAAGGGGAGGGGGCAGGCCAGGTGGTGAGGCCACTGGGGCGGGTGGGCATCTACGTGCCCGGGGCGGCGGTGAGCTATCCCTCTACTGTGCTCATGACCGCCCTCCCGGCGCGGGTGGCCGGGGTGGAGGAGGTCATCATGGTCACCCCCGCCCGCCCCGATGGCACGGTGGCCCCGGAGAAGCTGGTGGCCGCCCGCCTGGCGGGCGTAGCTCGCATCTTCCGGGCTGGCGGCGTGCAGGGTGTGGCCGCCCTGGCCTACGGCACGGAGAGCGTGCCCCGGGTGGACAAGATCTGTGGCCCGGGCAACGTCTTTGTGGCCGCGGCCAAGCGCCTCCTCTTCGGTCAGGTGGGCATCGACGGCATCTTTGGCCCCTCGGAGACGGTCATCGTGGCCGATGCCAGCGCCGACCCAACCCTGGTGGCTGCTGATATGCTGGCCGGGGCCGAGCACGACGAGCTGGCCACCGTCGTCCTCATCGCCACCGAGGAGGCCCTGGCGCAGGCCGTGCGAGAAAGGCTGGAGGAGGGCCTCTCCCGCCTGGCGCGGGCGGAGGTGGCCCGCCAGTCCCTGTCCCAACGGGGGGCCATGGCCCTGGTGGAGGGCCTGGAGGAGGCCCTCTCCCTGGCCAACGACCTGGCCCCCGAGCACCTCTGCCTGCATGTGCGCGATCCCCACGCCCTGTTGCCCCTGGTGCGGCATGCCGGGTGTGTGTTCCTTGGGCCGGCCGCCGCTGAGTCCTTGGGGGACTATATGGTGGGCCCCAGTCACGTCCTGCCCACTGGCGGCAGCGCCCGCTTCTCCTCCCCCCTGGGGGTCTGGGACTTCCTCAAGGTCATCACCTATGTGGACGTGACGCCGCAGGAGGCCAGGCGCCTGGCCCCCAAGGGGGCGGCCATCGCCAGGGCGGAGGGGCTCACCGGGCATGCCTGGGCCATAGAGGTCCGTCTCTCCTGGGAGGGCTGACCGGTGGCCCTGCCCCCCTTGGCCCGCCCGCACATCGCCCATATGGAGGGCTATGAGCCGGTGGAGCCCCCCGAGGTGCTGGCCCGGGAGCTGGGCCTCTCACCCCAAGAGCTGGTCAAGCTGGACGCCAACGAGAACCCCTATGGCCCCTCCCCCAAGGCCCTGGCCGCCCTGCAAGCCCTCAAAGGGGTGCACCTTTATCCCGACCCCCTACAGAGGGAGTTGCGCTGGGCCCTCGCCCGCGCCCTGGGGGTAGATGAGGCATGCGTGGTCTGCGGGGCAGGGTCCGACGACCTGTTGGACGTCCTGGCCCGCCTGTTCCTGGGGCCGGGCCGGCGGGCGGTGGTGGCCCCACCCACCTTCCCCATGTATAGCTTTCTGGCCCGTATGTACGGGGCGGAGGTGGTAGAGGTGCCCCGCCGCCCCGACCTCTCCCTGGACGCGGAGGCGGTGGCCCGCGTCCTGCGGGAGGGCGACGTCTGCCTCTTGGCCTCGCCCAACAACCCCACCGGCGACCTGGTACGACGGGAAGACCTGGACATGCTCCTGGCCACCGGGGCCCTGGTGGTGCTGGACGAGGCCTACGTGGAGTTCGCCGAACAGGGGTGGCCGGGCGCTCGTTATACCTTCTATCGCCTGGCGGCCAGTCATCCCCACCTAGTGGTGTTACGCACCTTTAGCAAATGGGCCGGTCTGGCCGGCCTGCGCATCGGATTTGGGGTGATGTCCCCAGAGGTGGCCTCCCTTGTCCTGAAGGCCAAGATGCCTTATAACGTCAGCGTGGCCGCCCAGATGGCAGCCTTAGCCTCCTTGGACGATTTGGCCATATTAGAGGAGCGCGTGCGGGCCATCGTGGCCGAGAGGGAGCGTATGGCGCAGGCCTTGGCCCAGCGGCCCTGGCTGGAGGTTTACCCCTCTTGGGCCAATTTCCTCCTGTGCCAGGTGCGGGGGCGAGATGCGCAGGTGGTGTGGGAGGGCCTGCGCCGGCGGGGGGTGCTGGTGCGACGCTACGCCCACCCCTCCCTGCGTCAGCACCTGCGCATCAGTGTGGGCCGCCCCCACGACACGCACAGGCTCTTGGCCGCCCTGACGGAGCTGGCGGAGGAACAGTAAGCCATGGACCGACGTGGCCGTGCCCAACGCAAGACCCTGGAGACCCGGGTGACGGCGGAGGTGGCCCTGGACGGCCAGGGCCACCACCAGGTGCGCACGGGCATCGGCATGCTGGACCACCTGCTGGAGCAACTGGCCCGCCATTCCTTATTTGACATAACTATCGAGGCCGTAGGAGACGTGGAGCGGGAGGCCCACCACTTGGTGGAGGATGTGGGCCTGGTGCTGGGCCAGGCCCTGGACCAGGCCCTGGGGGAGAGGCGGGGGATCGCCCGTTTTGGGCATGCCCTAGTCCCTATGGACGAGGCCCTGGCCCTGGCCGCCGTGGACCTGGGGGGGAGGCCTTGGGCGGCGGTGGAGGCCCCCTTTCGGCGGGAGACGTTGGGGGCCTTGCCCACGGAGCTTATCCCTCACTTTCTGCAGGCCCTAGCCCAGGGAGGACGCCTGAATGTCCACCTCCGTCTCCTGTCAGGAGACAACGATCACCACCGGGCGGAGGCCATGTTCAAGGCCCTGGCCCAGGGAGGACGCCTGAATGTCCACCTCCGTCTCCTGTCAGGAGACAACGATCACCACCGGGCGGAGGCCATGTTCAAGGCCCTGGCCCTGGCCCTGCGCCAGGCCACCCGCCCCGAGCCCCGCCTGGAGGGCCAGGTACCCAGCACAAAGGGAGCCCTATGAGGGAGGTGAAGTCATGGCCCAGGTGATCACCGAGACGGTGACCTTCCCCGTGGATGGGGACACGGCCAGCGGCTACCTGGCGCGGCCGGAGGGGAGGGGCCCCTTCCCCGGGGTCATCGTGGTCCAGGAGTGGTGGGGGATAGACGAGCATATAAAGGACGTGTGCCGCCGCTTCGCCGGCGAGGGGTTCGCCGCCCTAGCCCCCGACCTCTACCATGGCCAGGTCACCAGCGACCCGGACGAGGCTATGCGCCTCATGACCGCCCTGGATACCAAGAAGGCGGTGCGGGAGCTGGGGGCCGCGGCTGCTTTCCTGGCCGCCCAGCCCTATACCCAGGGCCGGGGCATCGGGGCCATCGGCTTCTGCATGGGGGGCGGCCTGGCCCTGGAGCTGGCCTGCGAGAGCCCCCATATCCAGGCCGTGGCCCCCTTCTATGGGGTGAACCCCGAGCCTATCGAGCGTGTCCAGAACATCCGCGGGCCGGTGCTGGCCATCTACGCCGAGGACGACCCATGGGTCGATCCCCCGCGGCGGGCGGAAGAGCTACGGGCGGCGCTGGAGCGCTACGGCAAGCGGTTCGAGATCCACGTATACCCCGCCACCCAGCACGGGTTCTTCAACGATACCCGCCCCGACGTATACAACGCCCGCGCTGCCCAGGACGCCTGGGCCCGCGTCCTGCACCTGTTCCAGGAGGAGCTATGACGCCTCCTCCACCTGGAAGCGGAAGACCTCTATGACCGGGTTGGCCAGGAGGCGGCGGCACATGTCTTCCACCTGCTGCTCCGCCTCTTGGCGGCTTTCGGCCTCCAGGTGGATCTCCATGTACTTGCCGGCCCGCACGGAGCGCACCTGGCCATAGCCCAGCTGGTGGAGGGCGTTGCGGATGGTAAGGCCCTGCGGGTCGTTGACCGCCGGCTTGAGGGTGATGTATACGCGGGCCAGAAACCTCCCCATCACTCGGGCGGGGCAGGGACCAGGGGCTCGCCGCCGGTGAGGCGCCGGAAGACCTCCATGTAGCGGTGGGCCGTCTCCTCCACCACGTGCGGGGGGAGGGAGGGGGCCGGCGGGCGGCGCTCCCAGCCTATGCTGTCCAAATAGTCGCGCACCACCTGCTTGTCGTAGCTGGGCTGGGGCCCCCCGGGGCAGTAGTCTTCCACCAACCAGAAGCGGCTGGAATCAGGGGTTAAGAGCTCATCGATGACCACCAGCTCGTCCTCCACCCAGCCGAACTCCAACTTGGTATCGGCGATGATGACCCCCCGCTGGCGGGCATAGTCCCGAGCATAGCCATAGAGGGCCAGGCTGCGCACGCGCATGATGTGGGCCGCCTCCTCCCCCACCAGGCGGGCCATCTCCTCGAAGGTGAGGGGGGCATCATGTCCCGTCTCCGCCTTGGTGGTGGGGGTGAAGAGGGGCTCGGGTAGCTCCTGGGCCTCCTGCAGCTGGGGGGGCATCTTCTGGCCCCACACCGTCCCCCTCTCCCGGTATTCCTGCCAGGCCGAGCCCGTGAGATAGCCGCGGACAATACACTCTACGTCCAGGCGCCGGGCCTTGCGCACCACCAAGGCCCGCCCCACCACCTCCGTGGGCAGGCCCATGGCCGCCGCCTGAGGCCCATCCACCAGGAACAGGAAGTGATTGGGGATGACGTCTCCTGTAAGCTGGAACCAGAAGGCCGAGAGCTGGGCCAGCACCAACCCCCGTCCAGGGATGCCTGTGGGCAGCACCACATCGTAGGCCGAGATGCGGTCGGTGGCCACCATCAGTAGACGGTCGCCCAAGTCGTAGGTGTCCCGCACCTTGCCCCGTCGGTAGAGGGGCAGAGGGAGGTGGGTCTCCAGAAGGGGTTCCCTCACAGCCCCAGCCTCTGGAAGATGTGGTCTACGTAACGCAGATAATAGCCCAGATCAAACAGGGCGTCCAGCTCCTCCGGCCCCAGGAGGGAGGAGACCTGGGGGTCTTGGGCCAGGGCCTGGCGGAAGGGGAGGCCCTCTTCCCAGGCCCGCATAGCGTTGCGCTGGACCATCTGGTAGGCCGTGGGGCGGGGGAGCCCCTTCTCCATGAGGGCCATGAGCACCCGCTGGGAGAAGAGGAGGCCGCCGCTGGCCTCCAGGTTGGCGCGCATGCGCTCCGGATAGACGCGCATCCCCTCCACCACCTGGGTCAGCAGGTCCAACATGTAGTCCAGGAGGATGCAGGCATCGGGGAGGATGACCCTCTCCACCGAGGAGTGAGAGATGTCCCGCTCATGCCAGAGGGGGATGTTCTCCAGGGCCGACACTAGGTAGCCCCGCAGGAGGCGGGCCAGCCCACAGATGCGCTCGCACTTCTCGGGGTTGCGCTTGTGGGGCATGGCGCTGGAGCCGGTCTGGCCGGGGGCGAAGGGCTCCTCCACCTCCCGCACCTCCGTGCGCTGTAGGTGCCTGATCTCGGTGGCGAACCGCTCCAGGCTGGCCCCCACCAGGGCGATGGTGGCTACCAAGTGGGCGTGGCGGTCGCGGGAGAGGACCTGATCGGAGATGGGGGCCGGACGCAGGCCCAGGCGGGCGCAGACCTTTTCCGCCACCTCTGGCGGCACGGTGGCATGGGTGCCCACCGCCCCTGCGATCTTGCCCACGGCCATCTCCTCCTTGGCCCTCAGCAGACGCTGACGGTGTCGGCCCAGGTCGTCCCACCATAGGGCCAGCTTGAGGCCGAAGGAGGTGGGCTCGGCGTGGACCCCGTGGGTGCGGCCGGCCATCACCGTGTGCTTGTGCTCCCGCGCCCGCCGGGCCACGGCCTCCCGCAGGCGATCCACGCCCTCTAAGAGGAGCTGGACGGCTTCTTGGGCTATGAGGCTGAGGGCGGTGTCCTCCACGTCGTAGGAGGTGAGGCCCAGGTGGAGGTAGCTGGCGGCCTCCGGGGGCAGGGAATCGGCCACCGTGCGCAGGAAGGCGTTGAAATCGTGGTGCATCTCTGCCTCGTACTGCCGCCACCGCTCCAGGTCGTAGGTGGCGCGGCGGATGGCCTCCACAGCGGAGGGGGGGATGCGGCCCAGCTCCCCCCAGGCCTCGGCCACGGCCACCTCCACTTGCAGCCACTTGCGGAGCTTGTTCTCCTGCGACCAGATGCGCCCCATCTGGGGGCGCGTGTAGCGTTCGATCATGCCGTCCCCTTCCGATAATAAGCGGAAGGATAGGGGGCATTGAAGCCCCCGCTGAGTCTGGGCCTTCTCCGGCGAAAAGGCCACCAGACGTTATGGGACTTATTGACCTTTTCTTGCCCCAAGGGGTATAGTAGCTAGGGCGGGCCGCGGTCGCTGGGATGGTGGCGATAGGGCAGGGGCTGCGGCTCCTGGATCTGGCGCGGCAACGCGTCCCCCGTGGTCACGTATACATCATCCCCGAACGCTGCAAAGAGTGCCTCTTCTGCATCGATTTCTGTCCCCGCCAGGTGCTGGTGAAGTCGCCCCACATCAATAGCAAGGGCTATCACTATCCTATGGTGGCCCCGGGCAAGGAGAACGACTGCGTCCACTGTCAGTTCTGCTCCCTGGTCTGCCCGGAGATGGCCATCTACACCCTGGAGGTGGAGGGGTGAGGGAGAGGCGGCCTGCGGTGCTCACCGGCCAGCACTTCATGAGCGGTGACCATGCCATCGCCGAGGGGGCCCTGGCTGCTGGCTGCACCTTCTTTGCCGGCTATCCCATTACCCCTTCCACGGAGATCGCCGAACGGCTGGCCCAGCGGCTGCCGGAGGTGGGGGGCATCTACATCCAGATGGAGGACGAGCTGGGGAGCATGGCCGCCATCCTGGGGGCGGCCTGGGGCGGGGCGCGGGCCATGACCGCCACCTCCGGCCCCGGCTTCACCCTCATGATGGAGAACCTGGGCCTGGCAGTAATGACCGAGACCCCCTGTGTGGTGGTCAACGTCATGCGTGGGGCCCCTTCCACCGGCCTCCCCACCCTGGTGGGACAGGGAGACGTGATGCAGGCCCGCTTCGGCTCCCACGGCGACTACGAGCTGGTGGCCTACTGCCCCTCCTCCTGCCAGGAGGCCTTCGAGCTCACCGTCCTAGCCTTCAACACCGCCGACCTCTACCGCATCCCGGTCCTCATCATGACCGATGAGGTGGTGGGGCACATTACGGAGAAGGTGGTCATCCCCCCGGCAGACCAGATCCCGCGGGTGGAGCGCAAGCGCCCCCGGAACGGCCCCGGGCCCCACTTCCGCCCCTATGAGCCGGACGAGGACCTCATCCCTCCCATGCCCCCTGTGGGCGAGGGATACCGCATCCACGTCACCGGCCTGACCCACGACGAGCGGGGCTACCCGGCCACCGATGCCGAGGCCCACGAGCGGCTGGTGCGCCGGCTGTGCGAGAAGATCCGCCGCCACGCCCACAAGATCGTGCGCTATGAGGAGTACCTCACCGAGGACGCCGCGGTGGTCCTGGTGGCCTACGGCTGCACGGCCCGCTCCGCCCGCCGCGCTGTTCACCTGGCACGAGAGAAGGGGGTCCGGGCTGGCCTGTTCCGCCCCATCACCCTTTGGCCCTTCCCCGAGACGCGCATGGCCCAGCTGGCCCAGGAGGCGGAGGTGGTGGTGGCCGAGCTG
>FWWL01006935.1_pt1 | contig 15929 bp, 15 predicted proteins | sample 2228331 | NCBI WGS metagenome assembly FWWL01 (sample SAMEA103939775, study PRJEB20133) | metagenome
TTTTCATCAATGGACAATCGTTTCTATGATGAAGAGATTGAAAAGTTCAATGATTAAAAAAACAGAGATACAATAAAAAATTTACTTAAAGAATTGAGTAAATAATAGAATATCATTAAAAATAAAACATGGAATCTTTGATCTATCTATAGATTGAAGGTTCTTTTTTTAAAAATTCGCAGTTAGAGAGGCTACGGTGAACCGTACCACAAGTAAGCACAAAGTCATTCTTTATGGAAGCGTCAAAGAACAATTCAATTTCCTTGACGCTTCCTTTATCGGGTCTATTGCCTGCATTAGCAGTGATTTTGTTTATTACGAAATGTAATAAATCCTTTTGTTTTTCAGGCTCTGCCTTTTTGAGAAATTTTGAGAATCCTTTTAGAATCGTATATACCTTGTCAAAGGAAATTCTGTCTTATGCGTCGGAACTGTTACGATCTTGGCAAGTCAGTAAACCAATCTTGACATGCATATAAAAGGTTGCATATAATGATTACATGGATAAGATATTTAAGGCTCTCGCTGATTCAAGCCGAAGACAACTCCTTGACGAGCTCTTTAAGAAAAATGGTCAGACATTAAATGAACTAGGTGAACATCTTGAAATGACTCGTCAATCGGTTACAAAACACCTTGTTATATTGGAGGAGGCGAATTTACTTGTCGTTGAATGGCACGGTCGAAATAAACTGCATTACCTGAATGTCGCTCCTATCGGAGAAATATACGATCGTTGGATTGGAAAATACGAACGGCATCGGGTTGAAACATTGCGTGAACTTAAAAATAAACTTGAGGAGGAAAAAAATGACTGACACGCTATTTGTTTATGTTACTTACATCGCAACGACACCGGAAAGGCTGTGGGAAGCTTTGACAAGTAGCGATTTTACCGAAAAATACTTCTTCGGAACTAAAATACAATCCGACTGGCAAGAAGGCTCAAGCGTTACCTATTCGCGAAATGGACAGGTCACTGATCATGGAATAATACTAAAGTGTGAGCCGTATCGTTTACTTTCTTTTACATGGAACTCGGTAGGGGATGAAACCTCTCGTGAGCAACCGTCACGGGTCACTTTTGATTTGAAACCGATGAATTCGACTGTAAAATTAACACTTAAGCATGAAAATCTGGAACCTGCTGACTTCGTGGATAAAGACGATACTTTTGAGGGATTAAATAATGGATGGCCGGCCATTATAAGCAACTTGAAAAGTTTGCTCGAAACGGGAAACACCTTGCCGCCAATTTCAATATAGATACATCGAAAAGAGAGTTGATTTATTGGAAAGAAAATGATGATGAATTAATAAGTCAACTGTTAGACAATAAAGAAGATTGGGTTTATATGTTGACCTGTTTAAAGGGTTATTTGGAGTTTGGCGTTAATTTGAGAGCAGGATTAGTAAAGTGACTATAAATGGCGGTTTATAGAGCCTTTTGGCTCTGGTGAGGAAGGACAAGTAAATAGGAGATGTATCGGCGGAAATAATTAAGAGGGGCGGTGAACCTCTCTTTTTTTGTTCTCCCAATATTCCATAAAACCTTGATAATACATTTCCTAAATGGGAAAGATAGGTAATGAAGAAACATTTGTGATAGTAAGAAGGGGCCAGCATGTATTTAAAGAATAAATCGTTTAGGAAAAAACGGAAGAAACCAAAATTAAATATCGATAATCTAGATGGAATAGATCAACAAGTGATTTCATCAGATTTGGACGAAAATCTTCACGTTCTTCGTTCTATCTATGAAGATTGTGCAGATGTGGTTTTCCGACCTTTTTTAATTAATGGAAAAATGGAAGCCTATCTTATCTTTATCGAAGGTTTTTCCAATATTGAGGAAATCGATGCAAGTGTCCTTGCCCCGCTTATGCAGGCGGATAGAGAGCAATACCATTCCACCAATGAAATGTTTGAAAAGATAATATCTGTTTCAAAGGTGACGCAAGTCCTAACATTTGCGGATTGCGTGAATCAAATTTCCATGGGTAATCCGGTGATTTTGCTTGAACGGGAAAAGCTAGGTTTTGCTGTTGGTTTGGCTAAATGGGAGAAGCGTTCGATTGAAGAACCTCAAGCTGAGATGGTTATTAGAGGACCGCGCGAAGGATTTATAGAGGCATTAGGTGTCAATACTACACTACTTAGAAGAAAGGTCAGAAGTTCTAAACTAAAGATGAAATCGATGGAAATAGGCCGTTACACCCAAACGAAGGTTGTCGTTGCCTATATGGAAGGGATTGCGGATAAGACTTTGCTAGAGGAAGTTTTCCATAGGCTAAAACGCATTGATATCGACGGGATACTGGAGAGCGGGTATATAGAGGAATTGATTGAAGACAGTCCTTTTTCCCCTTTTCCTCAGATGATGAACACAGAACGACCTGATATTTGCGTAGCGAATCTACTTGAAGGGCGTGTAGCGATCCTCATAGATGGAACCCCATCCGTTTTGATTGCTCCGACTACCCTCTATTCGTTACTTCAATCAAACGAGGATTATTATCAAGGGTTTATATTTGCTACTGTTATGCGCTGGTTACGATTCATTTTTCTTCTTACTTCACTTCTTCTTCCTTCTTTCTATGTAGCAGTCCTTACTTATCATCAGGAGATGGTTCCATCATCACTGCTTATTAGCATGGCGGCTTCTAGGGAAATGGTTCCCTTTCCGGCACTTATAGAGGCCTTGATTATGGAGATTACATTCGAAGGATTACGGGAGGCGGGGATTAGACTTCCTAAACAGATGGGATCTGCCGTAAGTATTGTAGGAGCCTTGGTTTTGGGCGAAGCGGCACTTTATTCAGGGTTGGTGTCTGCTCCGATGTTAATGGTGGTTGCCTTTACGGGAATCGCTTCATTTACACTTCCTCGATATAATTTTGGGATTGTGCTGAGGATGTTACGGTTTCCTATGATTATTCTTGCGGGAACGCTTGGATTGCTTGGGATTATGATCGGTATTTTGATGATCCTGACTCACTTATGCACGTTGCGCTCCTTTGGCGTTCCCTATCTGACTCCTATGGGTCCAATGAAGGGACGAGACATGAAGGATGTACTCATACGCGCTCCATGGTGGATGTTGAATACACGTCCTCACCTGACTGGAGAAGATAACGAATACCGACAGGATCCCGAACAGAAACCTGATCCTATCCATGAGGATGACAAGATAAGTAGAGGAAAGAGATGAAAAAGAATGGAGAAAGGGAAAATATCAGCTTTGCAGATGGGAATCATGATGTTTTTTACAATTCTGGCTACAGCTATCCTCTTGGTGCCGCAGATCACGACACAGCATGCAGGGCGGGATATGTGGATGTCACCCATCTGGGCTTCAAGCATCGGATTTCTTACCGTACTCATCGCATACCGATTGAGCAAGTTCTATCCGAGTAAGACAATTATTCAATACAGCACGCATATTTTGGGTGTAATTCCTGGGAAAATGCTTGGAATGATTTTTTTGTTTTTTTATCTACATGTAAACGGGATCATTATCAGGGAATACGGTGAATTTGTAGTAGGCGTCTTTCTTCCGAGAACCCCTATAGTGGTAGTGATGGGATGCATTCTGCTTGTTTGCGCTTTCGCTGTACAGGGAGGAATAGAAGTAGTAGGAAGGTTAGCCCAAATGATAGGACCTGTTGCGATCCTACTTTTACTGCTTATCATTGTCCTTCTTCTTCCTGATGTAGATCTTAAAAATATGCTTCCTGTAATGGAGAAGGGCATCATGCCTTCTATCAAAGGGGCCATAACCCCACAGGGGTGGTTCAGTGAATTCTTTCTCATCGCCTTTCTCCTCCCTTATTTGACAGATCGCGATAAAGGCATGAAATGGGGAATGATATCGGTAATTGCCGTAATGGTTACAATGCTTATAACCAATTTTGCTGTTCTTTTTGTGCTTGGAGACATCTCCGCCAACCTCATTTATCCCGTGATGAGCGCCGTCCAATATATCAGTATTGCTGATTTTTTAGAGCATCTCGAAGCAATCGTGATGGCAGTATGGGTTACGGGCGCCTTTATTAAAATCTCTGTATTTTACTATGCACTCACATTAGGTACTGCCCAATGGTTAAATCTTTCGGATTATCGTCCCGTTGTTTTTCCGCTAGGATTTCTTTTGCTGGTGTTTGCTATTTGGTCAGCTCCTAATTTATCTGAAATGGCACATTTCCTTGGAACTACGGCACCTTTTTATTCGATTTCCATCCAAACGGTCATTCCTCTGTTTCTCCTGATCATCGCCTTCATTAGAAATAAAGGGGCTGGACCAAGAGGGGGACAGAAAGGATGAACCGGCTATTGTTATGTATATTTTTACTTGCAAATATGTTCATTGTTAGTGGTTGTTGGGACAGGAAAGAATTAAATGATTTGGCTATTGTAACAGGAGCAGGAATCGATGAAAAGAACGCCAAGCAAATTGACCTTACCGTTCAATTGTTGATTCCTAAAGCAGCAGGTGGATCCCAGGGAATGGGAGGAGGAAGCAGCGGGGGTCAAGAAGAGGCAACCTTGATAAGAACAGGAACAGGAGCGACCGTAGCGGATGCAATTTCTAATCTTCAAGAAAAATCTCCAAGGCAATTATTCTGGGGTCATACTGAAGTGATTGTATTCGGAGAAAGGGTGGCGAAAAAAGGAATTTTAGAATACCTTGATTTTTTAGTTCGTAATCAGCAGTCCCGCCTACGAGCCCACGTCTTTGTAAGCAATAAAAAAGCGAGGGATGTACTGAAATTACTACCGCCATTAGAGCGTAGCTCATCGGAAGTACTGCGGGAATTAGCCAATTCCGAGATTCTGATGAATGTTACACTAAGAGATACACTGCAAATGTTAAAAGGTGATTCTGGTGATGCTGCTCTTCCATTGATAGAAATATTGCCACCGATGGAGGGGAAAGATCAGTTGCAAACGATTGGATATATTAATCAAACCGCTGTTTTTAAGAAGGATAAAATGATCGGACAGATTGATGATAGACTGACAAGAGGATTGCTTTGGCTACGAAATGAGGTCGACAATGCAATCGTCACGATCACGCCAGATAAGGAGAAGGGGAAAGGAAGTATATCTGTCAAGCTTCTTCAGGCATATATGGAGTTAATCCCTAAAATTAAGAACGGCAAACGGGAAATAACGGTAAACGTTGTCACTGACTATGAAGTCTTGCTTAATGAGACTACTATTGATCTTATGAATCCGAAAAATATACGAATGCTGGAGAAAGAGTTGGATAAAGATCTTGAGGGCCGTATTAAATTAACGCTTAAGAAAGTCCAAAAAGAGATGAATGCCGACATTATCGGTTTTGCTGAGGCTTTTCACCGAAAATACTCGAAGGAATGGATGGATCTTAAAGAGCGCTGGGATGATATCTTTCCTACAGTTGAAGTCAAATATAATATTAAGTCGAATGTTCGTAGACCAGGAATGTCAACGAATTTCAAAGCTGAGTAAAAATGAAGAGGTGAATGATCGTGAACTGGGGTGTAGTATTCGTAGCCACACTTGCAGTGGCTCTAATCATATTTTTTGTTTGGCCAAGTATAAACCAAAAGCAGAAAAAGGAAAAAGTAACTTTTATTACACTAACAATTATGGGTTGGCTGCTGGCCATTCTTCTTGTGTTTTTTCCTGAATTGCCTGGTCCGACACAGATGATTGACAAGATCTTTAGTCCTCTAGGTAAGTTAATGGAAAAATAAACAATATTGAATTGTGGTATTTGGGATTCGCCACTGACGTGTTCATTTAACAATATTCGGGTTATCGATTTGATAGGAGGATTCCCAGCGATCGTATAGCATAATCAAGGCTAGCGGGGCGATATAACGTAGCACCGTTAATAAATGATTCCAGTTGTGATAGATTAACCATCCTTTATAGTAAGAGAACAGTGCGAAAGATACTCCGATGCAAGCTATAACGGCGAATACCAACGGCTTTAGCTTCCGGGGCACTATTGGAACGAATACCGTACAGAGTACGGCTAAAACATCCCCGGAGAGCAAGTCAGTAAAACGACAATCGGCCATGAAATCTTTAAACACTCCGGGTTTGAATTGATACATCTTGAATAAGGGCGATGCGAATAAAGCGCCAACCCACATGATGATCGTATGTGAAAAACAAAGCAGTCGAACCCGATAGGGGATAGGCGGATTGTAGCTTAAGATACGCGGAGCTAGGTAGGCGTAGAAAAGTAATCCGGTTACATATAATGTAGCGGAATAGGCCAGGTTCCAATTCAAGTACTTCAAATACCCTAACTTTAAGTAAATTAACTCTAAGCTGAGTAATCCTATCACGAATAGAAGAGCTATTTTCCAGGGGTGGTTTTTCTTGGAAGCATAATAGATGAATACTATAAAGGTGAAGGGCAGGATTAGTGTATCCGCAAATATTATGCCCAATTCATTATCATCGATAGGATTTGTTCTCAAATGTGTCGGGAACTTATAAAGCCCTAGCAGCAGGTTGAATGAAACCTCTAACATATCTGCGTTGAAAACAGCGATTGCGTATGCGGCCACAATGAAATGCAAAGAAAGCTTCCTTTTGCAAAACAATACAACCACCCACACGAAAACAACAACCAGTGTAATTACATACAACATACTTAACACCAATCCTTATCAATCGATTCTCTATAATATTGTTGTAAAATAAAAAATTTATTCTTTTGCCTAAGGAAGGGTAAAAACGTTAAAAGCATTTGAAAGTTTGCAAACTCGTGAAAGGCAAGCTGATCAGAAATTTTACACAATTATAACAATAAGGAGGTCGAGATATGGGGGGAAAGTATATTATAATCGAATTAACAATTGAATAAAGCCTGTTTTTGAATGCCAGGAGAGAGGAATCAAGGTTGTGGGAACGAGGAGATTATGGATATTGACGCGAAGAACGGTGCTTTATGGGCTGGTCCTCCTGATCATTTTATTGACAGTGGGCTTTGTCTACCAATGGGCGATTGTTCGGAACGATCTTCCAAAATATCAGCCGATGGGTAAGCAGTATGATGTTTATGGTCACAAGATGCATATTTATACCGGAGGTGAGGGCCAAACGACCGTCGTATTCAATGCAGGATGGGGAACGATCAATCCATACGTTGATTTTTACCCGCTGTATGAAAAGATTGACAAGCAAACCCGTTTTGCGGTTATCGACCGCTTTGGTTACGGATACAGCGATTTGACAGATCGTAAACGCGATATCGACAATATCGTGGATGAAATTCATGAATTGCTACAAGTATCTGACCAACAACCGCCTTACATCCTAGTCGGCCATTCGCTCGGTTCGCTCGAAACGATCCGCTTTGCGCAAAAGTATCCGGATGAAGTGAAGGGGATCGTGCTGCTGGATGGTGGGAGCCCCGAGTATTATGCCCATCAATCACCGTTAACGTTGGTTTCGTTATTCCAACGGTTTCTTGTCCGGTCGGGTGTGGCCAGAATTCTGTATCATTTCGATGGATTTGAGGAATCGCTGGCGAGTGAGCGGAACGGACTGGAACTATTGCCGGATAAACTGAAGGAGCTTGATCGCCTATCCACACTTCTCAAAGCCAACAACAAAAACATCACCGATGAAATGCGCCAGAGCCAGAACAATGCGAAGAAGGTACTGGAGGGAAAGAAACCATTGGACGTTCCCTTGACGGTGATAACTGCGGGGAGTTTCGGCAAAGTTTCCAAGAATTGGCTGGATAGCCAGGTCGCCTTGTCTTCGTGGTCCGTATCAAGTAAGCAAGTCATGGTGGTAGACGCTGAACATTATGTTCATCAATATCGTCCAGAACTGATAGGCAAAGAAATATTGACTTTGGTCAACGAGTAAAGACACAGCAGGGGCTTCATTATGATAAAGAGCCCTTAGATATACAATTGGAATTTACATTATAAAGTACAAAAAAGAATCTAACCCGTTTACGAAGCGGGATAGATTCTTTTTATTTGCCTTAAAAGATCTTTTAAACAGCTTTTTGCTCAACGAGTTTGATAATCTCAATTATAACGTTTGTTGCTTTCATCATATTGTTCACCGAAACATATTCGTACCTACCGTGATAGTTTTCTCCGCCTGTAAATATATTTGGTGTAGGTAATCCCATGTAGGATAGCTGAGCTCCGTCAGTACCACCTCGAATAGGCTTGATGATCGGTGGAATGTCTAAATTCTCCATCGCCTCAGAGGCAATGTTAACAATTTCAATGACAGGTTCGATTTTCTCTTTCATGTTGTAATATTGATCTTTCATTTCGATTGTGATGCTCTCTTGACCGTATGTTTCCATTAGTTCATTCACAATTGAAACCAGTTTCGTTTTCCTGGCATTGAATTGTTCCATGTCAAAATCCCGAATAATGTAGTTTAGTACCGTTTCTTCAACATTGCCATGTATAGAACTGAGATGGTAAAAGCCTTCGTATCCTTCAGTCAATTCAGGAGCTTCTTCCGCAGGCAGTCTTCTGTTAAAGTCCATGGCGATCTTCGCGGAGTTTACCATCTTCCCTTTGGCAGTTCCGGGATGCACGTTTCTCCCTTTACATGTAACTCTCGCTCCCGCAGCGTTAAAGTTCTCGTACTCTAGTTCGCCGAGTGGTCCTCCGTCCATTGTGTAAGCATACGTAGCGCCGAATGCGGTAACGTCGAATTTATGAGGTCCTCTACCAATTTCCTCATCTGGTAGAAAAGCAACTCTTACTTTTCCACGCTTAATTTCTGGATGTTGAATTAAGTAAGCCATCGCTGTCATGATCTCGGCTATACCAGCTTTGTTGTCTGCTCCGAGAAGTGTTGTTCCGTCTGTCGTAATTAATGTGTGCCCTTGATATTTGAGCACTTCAGGGAAATCTTGAGGAGAAAGTACAATCGGCAAATCATCATTTAAGACAATATCTTTCCCGTCATAGTTCTCTACGATTTGTGGATTAACTTTGGCGCCGGTTAATTCAGTCGCAGTATCGAGATGGGCCATAAATCCGATCGTTGGCACTTGCTTTTCAGTATTAGCAGGAAGTGTGGCCATTACATAACCATTCTCGTCCATCGTTATTTCTTCCATGCCGATCGCTTTTAATTCGTCTACTAGCATACGGGCGAGAGTCAACTGACCAGGCGTGGAAGGACATGTATCACTGCGACCATCGGACTGTGTGTCTACCTTCACATAGGAAGTAAATCTTTCAATGATCTCATTTTTCATCTTAGCTTCATCTCCTCAACTGACGATATATTTCCAATATTACCACGCTTGGAAATCCATGACACCTTAATTTATTAAAAAAATGACCGACACAATAGTTGGTCTTTAGGTAGTTAAGATTTGACGTAATTGAGAACCCAATTAATCTTATTTTTGTTGTCAGTCACTTGTCCATGTAAGGACCTCGTGTCAACATACACTATATTAATTAAAAACAAAAAGACGCGCCTTATGGCACGCTTTCTGATATACAGCGATTTATTAAGTTAAGTATTTCTCTAGCAATTTCCAATAGTTTTCATGCCATCCTGCCGCAAGATGCTCTCCTTGACTTTCTGGGAAACCAGAGTGATCAAATACCAATAAAGTATCGGAACCTTGTTCTTTGAGATCGAACTTGACGATTGAATAAACGCCAGCGTCCCAATTTCCTGCACGCCATGCTTGGACAATTCTTTGATTTGGTACTAATTCAATATTCCGTCCGGTGACCATACCTCCAAAACACGAGAATGATCCGCCTTCTTCCTTACTAATTTCCGTAGGAGTGCCTCCCGTAACTAAGCTGAATTGCTTTGAATCTGTGAGTGCTTCGTAGACACGAATCGGGCTCGCCTTGAAAATGATTTCTTGATGAATGGTCGTAGACATGAATAATTCCTCCGATTATTATGTTTATTTGTTTTGGTAAAAAAAGACTATTATTACTTTTCGTCCGTAACGGACCATGGATCAATACCAGGGTCTATTCCTTCTGCTAAGGTTTGTAGACGAGTCATGTAGTGATTCCATCCTTCAATATGAGACTGAACCTTCTCAGCAGGTAAATCGTAGTGAGTCAGTAATAACAAGGTTCCGTTGTCTTTAGGAGTAAGACGAAATTCTAACGTACTTGACCCAGGAGGGAGTATCTTTAAATTATCCCATCCCCATGTCATCACAACTTTTTCGTAGGGGACGATCTCCACGTATTCTCCCATAGCTATATCGTGACCATTAACATCGATACGATATTTGCCACCGATACTCGGTTCCAATAGGACGGAACTTCCCATCCAACGCACCATTTTTTCAGGATCGATGAAGAAGGAGAACAACGTTTCCGGACGACAGTTAATATACATTTCTTTTCGTATAGATTCATTATTTAGTCGAATCATTCTTTCTCCTTTCTTCCTCTTCCGCTACTTCCTTCAAGAGCAATAAGCGATCATCCCAGAAACGGTCGATATACTGTTTCAACTCGGCAAAACCTTCCCTCCTTAATCGATAATACCGTTTTGTTCCTTCTCTCCGAACAACGACAAGTCCGGATTCCTCTAGAACTTTGAGATGCTGGGATATTGCAGGGGCTGAGATGTCAAAATGAGACGCTATTGTACTGGATGTAAGTTCTCCATCACGGACAAGATAAAGGATATCTCTGCGTCTAGGTTCAGTTATTGCGTGAATGGCTTTTTCGATCATGCCAATACTTTAGCATATACTTAATTAAGTGTCAACTTAAATAGACGTCATTATTAATTGTTATTTAATTTTCTTGCCAAAAATAATAGAGGCTATTATAATGAACAGAACACAATATGTTGTGCTATTACATTTAAGTGAATACTATATTTTGTGATAAAACCAATAAATAAGGTGTCTGTTCATGGACTTAATAGGGAATCCGGTGAAATTCCGGAACTGTCCCCGCAACTGTAAGTGCCGACGAAATAAGCAATATCCACTGTCCACACTCGGATGGGAAGGGCTTAAAGTAGATGGAAGCACAAGTCAGGAGACCTGCCTATTTATCGCGTATTATCTTCTTCGGGAACTGGGAAGGTATAACGATGGTAGTTAGTAGGTGCGTCTTCTTATTGGTCGTTAATATCTACTGGTATATCAACGTTATCCCATCCTCCTTAAGAGTGATGGGATTTTTTATTCCCTAAATAAAAAATAGTTTTCAACACAAAAGTAAAGAAAAGAGGAACTGGTATTGGAAAAACGTATTTCTTCTCACCAATCGAGAACAATCCAAACAAAGCTTGTGTTACCACCAGACACAAACCATATGGATACTATTTTTGGTGGAGTGGTGTTGGCCTATATCGATGAAATAGCTGCGATATCGGCAATGAAACATGCTCGAAAAGTAGTTGTGACCGCTGCTATTGACACGGTTAATTTTTTATCATCTGCAAAAGTTGGCGATATCTTAACGTTAGAGGCAGTTGTCATTTCAACAGGAAGAACTTCGATGGAGGTCTACGTAAAAGTACAATGTGAAAATCTCTTAACAGGCGAAAGGATGATTACGACTACTTCGTTTTTGACAATGGTGGCTAAAGATGAAAATGGAAATCCCTCTCCTGTACCGGGAGTAATTCCTGAAACCGATGAAGAGAAGCAACTTTATTTACATGCAGAACAACGAAGAAATAAACGGTTAAGCGTATAGCCACTAAGATTACTTAGGAGGAATGAAATATGACAACATACACAATAGGTGATGAAATAATACTTCCAAGAAACAGTTCAATAGATGAGATAAATCTGTTTATCGCTGCGGTTTCAAATCAATTTCCAAAACTAGATTTTAGTGATTATGAAGAAAAGATCATTAAATCTGTCGAAGTAAAGGAATACGTGAATGAAGCATTAATACAACTTCTCGTTTTATCAGCTATTGAACGAATTTGTGTCGACGAACCGGACTGGACGTTTGTAGCCGCATCTTTGTATTTACAAAATCTATATTGTAAAGCAGCAAAATCCAGAGGATATCAAGAAAATAGGAAATACGGCTCACTGTATCAATTATTGCTTTCTCTAACTGAGATCGGGATTTACAATAAAATTTTGTTAGAGCAGTACTCCATGAAAGAAATTCAATATCTTGAGTCACTCATTGACACACATAAAGACGAATTGTTTACATACATAGGAATCGTTACCTTAGCGGAGAGATATCTGGCTAAGTCACACGAAGGAAAAGTGTATGAGCTACCTCAAGAACGGTTAATGATTATAGCCATGTCACTCATGCTAAATGAACCAAAGCTTAAACGGCTTGAACTGATTCAAGAATCGTACTGGGCTTTATCCAATCTGTACATGACGGTCGCTACACCTACTTTAGCGAATGCCGGAAAAAGCTACGGTCAATTATCCAGTTGCTTTATTGAAACCATCGATGACAGTTTACGCAGTATTTACGATTCGAACACAGATGTTGCCACACTGAGCAAAAATGGTGGGGGAATCGGAATTTATTTAGGGAAAATCCGCAGCCGGGGTAGTGATATCAAGGGATTTAAGGGGGTAAGTTCCGGTGTTATTCCATGGATGAAACAGCTCAATAATACAGCTGTTTCGGTGGATCAATTAGGACAAAGACAAGGGGCAATTGCCGTTTATTTGGACATATGGCACAAAGACATCTTCTCTTTTTTAGACACGCGGTTAAACAATGGAGACGAGCGCCAAAGGACACACGATTTGTTTACGGGCATATGTATTCCTGATCTTTTCATGAAACAGGTAGAGAAAAGAAAAGACTGGTATTTATTCGACCCTCACGAAGTGAGAATAGTAATGGGGTATTCACTCGAAGACTATTTTGATGAAAATGAGATCAATGGTAAATTTCGACAAAGATATTGGGAATGTGTTGATTCACCACTTTTGTCCAAGGAAAAAGTAGCAGCGATAGATATCTTTAAGGCGATTATGGTTTCTCAGCTAGAAACAGGTACGCCCTACATGTTTTACAGAGACACTGTTAATCGGGAAAATCCTAACAAGCATAAAGGAATGATCTATTGCAGCAACCTTTGCACTGAAATCACCCAAAATATGAGCCCTACCACTATGATTGATGAAAACATCATTGATGGGAAAATCATAACAACAAAAAAACCAGGGGACTACGTTGTCTGTAACCTATCATCTATCTCTTTGGCCCGAAGTGTAATGGATGACGTACTTGAACGACTTATATCCATTCAAGTCAGAATGTTGGACAACGTAATCGAATTGAATAATATCCCCGTTCTCCAGGCTCAACTGACAAATCAGAATTATCGCGGAATCGGCCTCGGGACATTTGGATGGCACCATTTATTGGCCCTTCAAGGCATACAGTGGGAAAGTGATGACGCAGTCGAGTATAGCGATCATTTGTATGAAGAAATTGCATTTTATACGATCAAAGCAAGTATGGAACTTGCGAAGGAAAAAGGAAAGTACCCATATTTCGAAGGTTCAGAGTGGCAATCGGGGGCTTATTTTCATCGCAAAGGATACGACGGTCAAAAATGGGATGAGCTTATAGACGAAATAAAACAACACGGACTCAGAAATGGTTATCTCATGGCGGTTGCACCAAATTCATCAACGTCTATTATCGCTGGTTCAACAGCAAGTATTGATCCGATTTTCAGAAAAGAGTATTCGGAAGAGAAGAAGGATTATAAGATTCCAGTCACAGCACCCGATTTAACTTCAAAAACGACGTGGCTGTACAAAACTGCGTATCTAATAGATCAGCATTGGAGCATAAAACAGAATGAAAAGCGCCAACGCCATATCGATCAATCGATTTCATTTAACTTATATGTTAAAAATGATATCAAGGCAAAAGTTTTGCTAAATTTACATATGGACTCTTGGAAATCAGGACTTAAAACTACGTATTACGTTCGCTCAACGTCCGGAAAAGAGATTGACGAATGCGAAAGCTGCCATAGTTAATTAAAAAGAAAAGGAGTGATCATATGCACGTTTTACACAAACGATTAATGATGGATCCCGAAGCACCAAATCGCTCAACAGGAATTGTGAATGGAAAAAGTTCTAATGTTCTTAATTGGGACGACGTTCGATATTCATGGGTTTTCCCTCAATATAAAAGAATGCTAGCGAATTTTTGGACACCGTTTGAAATAAACATGTCCAAAGATATTAAGCAGTTTCCTACTCTAACCGAGTCCGAGCGAGACACCTTTCTAAAAATAATTGGTTTACTAGCGCTTCTTGATAGTATTCAAACGGACTACGCCGGTAAAGTTGCGGACTATTTAACAGATTCTAGTTTAAATGCTTTAATGATCATTCTTGCTCAACAAGAAGTCATCCATAATCATTCCTACAGCTACGTCTTATCCAGTGTCGTACCAAAAAAGAAGCAGGATGAAGTTTTCGACTATTGGCGCAGCGATCCGATTTTAAGAAAACGCAATGAATTTATAACGAACGGTTATAAAGATTTTGGGGAAAATCCCACCGTTATTAATTTGCTACATTCAATTGTATACGACGTTATTTTGGAAGGTTTGTTCTTCTACTCGGGTTTTGCCTTCTTTTATAATTTAGCTCGCCATCAGAAAATGGTTGCAACGAGTACGATGATCAATTACATCAATCGCGACGAACAAATTCATGTGGGATTATTCGAGAAAATCTTTAAGGAAGTATTAATAGAAAACCCTGAGTATAACACCACTGAACTGCGTGAGTTTGGAACAAGGACGTTTAAGATAGCGGCTGAGTTGGAAATTGAATGGGGTGAACATATACTAGGAAATAAAATCGATGGTATTCTCATGCCTGAATTAGAGGGTTATATTAAATTTATGGCAAATAGACGCTCTGAACAATTGGGATTTGAAGCACCATTTGAAGGATTTAGATCAAATCCCTTAAGGTGGATCGTTGCGTATCAAGAAGTAGACCTAGGTAAAACTGACTTTTTTGAACAAAAGTCACGTCAGTATATCAAAACTACGGATGAGAACGGATTCGATGAGTTATAGAGAAAGAATGGCGACTATTTCCCTCGCTCAATATCCCTAGAAATGTCGGGTGGCACAAATATTGATTTTTTAAAATCTCGAGAAATCGAGGTTTTTTATTTTATTCGTCTAATGTTTGTGTCGTAAACTGACGACACAAACATTGTATCATAATGATCTTTTTGTTTATTAAATTCGATTAAGGAAATAATGGATATTGAAATCATAGCAGGGGGAGATTTTCATGGGACGATTGAAAAGAACAATCAATAAAATACTTAAACCCTCCTCATCTGCACAAGGTGATCAGAATAAGGAATCCAATCAAAAAGAGCCTTTAAAAGCAAGCCTCCAACAAAATATACAAAAGATAAAAGAAGTTCTCGGAAACAGCGAAGATATTGTTATAAGAGAGATTCGGATTGGCGTAGAAAGAAAGGTCAAAGTAGGTATTTTCTATACCGATGGGCTAGTGGATATAAAGTCGATTCATAACTTCATCATGGAGTCTCTCATGGTTGATACCCAAAAAATGGATTTCGAGAAGAAGGTTACTTCAGGGCGAGATGTTTTGGGACTTTTGAAAGAGTCCGTTCTTACGGTAGGAGACATTCAAGATATAACCGATTTTAATACGCTTTTTTCCTCTCTCTTATCAGGGGATATCATTCTCTTACTGGATGGATATACGCAAGGTTTCGCAATCGGTATGCGCGGAGGGAAAGACCGTGGTGTAACGGAATCCACCACCGAAACTGTTGTTCGGGGACCAAAGGAAGGTTTTTCGGAGAACTTACGTACCAATGTTGCGTTAATCCGCCGAAAAATAAAAGATCCTAACCTTTGGTTTGAAAAGAAAAAAATCGGCAGAGTGACGAAAACCGATGTGGCGATCATGT
>FWWL01006937.1_pt1 | contig 15927 bp, 13 predicted proteins | sample 2228331 | NCBI WGS metagenome assembly FWWL01 (sample SAMEA103939775, study PRJEB20133) | metagenome
ACGTCAGGTTGATTCATTTCTCACCTCCCTGGCTCCTGTCTACAGGGATGCGCCCGCCGATTGCGCGGACGTATCCTGTGATTTCATCGACAACGATATCATCGGCGCCGGGGTACCGGCGCCGGATTTCCTCTACAACCTCCGGTGCGGGTCGCACCCGCACCCGAATCCAGCGCCAGGGGCGGATGGCCTCGGCAAGCCGGTATATCGCTTTGCCGAGGCCTTCCTCCCCGGCCGTATCCTCATCCTCCTCCAGTTCAGCCGCTTCGTGGGGGTCTAAAGTTACCCCCACGAGCCTGCTGATTAGTCCAATATCACTCCCCAGCGTTCCAAATTGCCTGGATGCCCAGATAAACTGAGGCAGACGCGGGGTAACATGCACCGAGAACCCAGGGTCTGCCTCGTGCAGACCCCAGTCCTCGTCGGTGATGACGCGGACCTCCACGTCACTCGTCTCCATCTCAATACATTCACAAACCTTTTGCCGGACTCTGGCAGCAAGCCGGAGCGCGCGCTCGCGCGCCTGCTCTTCCTGCTGACTGAGCTCCTGGTTAACCCTCCAAGCATTGATGATGTCCTCCGGAGACTGGCCGAGGTCCAGCCTCAGGCCAGCGAAGTCCAGCTTCTCCAGGGAGGCACCTATGGCACGGAGGACCTCCTGGACGCGGGGGTCCCTGGCCAACCGGGCGTATTTGCGCAGGTCGTGGATAGTGTCCACTACGCAAGTACGCGGGCGGTAGCGGATTACGTCCTCCGCCGTCAACCCGAGCGGGGCGAGGGCGGAATCCGCCTCGGCCCTGGTTTTCGCGAGGAGGTTGTCCACGATATCGTTGACAACCTTCTCAAAGGGGGCTTCACTTGCCGCGAGGGCATCTATTATCTCCGGCAGATAGAGGCCCTCGCGTAGGGCGAACTCCTTCGCCGCGGCCCAGCGCGCAGCGGCACGCAGAGCCTCTGGAGAGGCAACGGGGCGGAGGAACCACACTGTGCGAGAGAGGTTCTCGCCAGTGATTTCCACGCCCCACTCCTCCCCGTCGCGGGGAGGCCTGTCCCTCCACTCGCGGCCGGGCAGGGCGACCCGGCCGTGCACGCGAGCGATAATCCCTTTTTGCCCCCGGAAGAACCTGACAATCACCATACACATTCTCCTTGAAACAAAGAGCCCTGCCCCCGGCAAAGTCGCCGGAAAAGCAGAGCTTCCCCTCAGCGTCTTTTCAGACAAGCGAATGTCACGGACTCGTCGTACCCCTGCTGGCCAGCGGGGTACCGGGAGAGAAACTTGCCGGGGGAGAGTATTTCCACCACTCTCCCCGAGACTACTATCACTTCCCCTTCATCCACGGCGGCATCGTGGCCAATCTTTTCGTCCGGACGCGGTTGCCGAACCCTTTCCGGCTGGATAACGGCCACGCTGGCCCACGACAGCCCCCCATCCTCCGCGAATGCCATGCTGTCCTCCCAGCCCAGCATTCGGCCAACCATCATGGGGTCTGGCGTTGCGAACACCTCTTTTACCACATCGTCAACGGCGAGTTGCTGCTGCGAGCGTCCAAATATTTTCCCCCCGAACACCCGGAATACCGTCATTTCTTCTATCGGGGCAGGCTCCCTCTCGCTTTCCCCGGCCCTCTCCCTGTCCCCGTTCGGGCATTCAAGCTGCTGGAGCAGCTGGTGTTGCTGCCCCAACATCTTTACCCACGCCCTTGCACTCTTCTCGGCTTCCGCCACCGAGGAGAAGGGGCCAATATAATCTGTATAGTAATGGCGATTCCCAGCATCAACATTGTACAGGCGGAAGAAGTACTGGTTACAGTACCTGTCATCCCTACTGATTACAGCATAACTATCTCCAACCTGTACTGTTTTTATCGGCATCAGATGCATCTTACACCTCCCTGACCTGGATGTTTTGGGGCGGACTCCCACACCCTCCCCAGCCCACTACCCAACCCCATTTGGTTGGGTCCCCACCCAGCAGCCTGCCAGTGCTGGGCCGGTGGGAGGGTTGTCCTGTTATATGCAGCACCTATCTGTACTCTTCATACGCAGGTAAGGCACCAATCCGCGAATAGGCATAAGCCATTACTGCCTGCGGGATCGCGCCAACCACTACAGTTTTCCCGCACTTTGACGCTCTGCCCGCGCCAAGGTGGCGGTTCAACCACCGAGCCAGCCGTTCCGCGTTGCGCTCATCGTAAAACGTGACGCACGAGACCAGCACCTGCCCGGGATACTGGCGTTTTCCGATTTCTTCAGCAATAGTAGTCATCACACACCTCCGCTGGGATAATGTTTGGGGCAGACTCCCACGTCTCTCCCCGGCCTGCCACCCAACCCCATTCGGTTGGGCTCCCATCCCCGCGGTCTGCCAGCGCCAGGCCGGGGTTTTTTATCAGTCCTGCCATATTATGCAGTAATCATGCCGGATTATCAAGTTTTCCCCTGAGGGCAGCCCCGCGCACCGTCTGGCCGCCACTTCGTGCCTGTCTGTGTGTCTACCCTTGCTGAGCCGTGTGACTTTTTCCCCGCGAACCCCTGGTGTTCAATGTGGCAGGTCTGATTATAATAACATATGGGCATCGTTTTGCCGGAGATTCAGTGGACGCCCACCTGAGCGGCAGGGACAAGCGTTCGGTGGGTCGCCCTACGGGTCAGGTGAGTTATTATGGAATACCAGCAAGGTGCGAATGAGCCAGGGTTTGATGTGAGACTGGACCTGGAAGTGGTCCCCGACCACGGCGAATCAACCGGCGGAAACGGGGAGGGGATTGAGGTCAGTTTCCGCCAACTGGTGTCCCGTATTCCTGGTACAACGTACAGTGTGTTTGGATTGTACCGGTACCCTGCAAAGTTCATTCCCCAGGTTGTTGCATATGTGCTGGAAGCATACGGACAAAAAGGCATGACAGTCATTGACCCGTTTGCTGGGGGTGGCACAACGGGTCTTGTGGCTCGGGTGTATGGCATTCACTATGAGATGTGGGACCTGAACCCATTGCTGGAATTGCTACATGATGTTGCCCTGTTAGAACCCCGAAACGTTGACCCGGATAAACTGGTAAACCGAATTGCCGCCTCACATGAATGCTGGCTTCCCTCATGGTCGCGTCTCTCCTACTGGTATCCCGACGAACTCGTTCCCTTTCTGTCGCGTGTCTGGGGGTTCTACCATTCCTTAGAAGACGAATATTTGCGCAAGCTGCTGGCTATACCGTTGTTAAAAGTCACCAGGATGTTTTCATTTAACGACCCGCAAAGACAAAAGCTCTCTCGCTCTCCCAGGGCCATTGAGCGAGTAACAGCCCTGATGCAGGACAACTGGGCCGAGCGGTACTTGCACGCTGTCGTTGAAGAGGTGGTACTCGTTTTGAAGCGCCTACAGGAGTACCGGGCGCTGCTCACCGGGCGAGATTGCGTTAAGGCGACTGTTAAGGCTGGTGTAGATTCCCTGGAATTGGCACGGCAACAGTCTGCAGAACCCTCTGGATATGACCTGCTCGTTACTTCCCCTCCATACCTGCAGGCACAGGAATACATTCGTTGCTCCAAGTTGGACCTTTTCTGGTTAGGATATTCGGAGGACCACATCCGCCAGTTGTCAAAGTTAGAGCTTCCGTACCGCACGGTTGAGCCGATACCGATATTGTCGGAAACATACCTGACAACCCGCGCACAAATCTCTGAACCCCATCTGCAACAGATGTTTGATTGCTACTTCTTCGCTGTTATCAGCGTGCTGGAGCATCTTGCCCGGCGAGTTCGCCAACGGATGTGCATTTTTGTAGGTCCTGCTACAGTGCGTGGCAAGCGGATTGCTATAGACCGTATCCTGGTGGAGCATTTCTCTACGAAGGGATGGAAACACGAGGTGACACTTGTAGACACCATCGCTGCACGGGTAATGTTCCGTTCAAGGGTTAATCCAGCGACAGGTATCGTGGACGAGCGGATACCTGTTGAACACCTGGTCGTCTTAAGACGGGAAAACCCGTGCTGTACGGGTTCTCACAGCACGAGTTTGGTATGACATAACAGAAACGACCTCAGAAAGACCCTCATACTGAAAGGGGGCGGGTAAAGTACTGCATCCGTCTCGTGGAGGAGGCCAGGGGAAGTTTCCGTCCCTATGGCATTCACGAGCCGGTAGGTCTGAGAGCCGATGGATTCGGCCACACGGAGGAATTCGTCCTCCGGTATACGAAGCCAGGTTCGGGCCGAATCCTCTCAATCGCCGAACCGTCTTTCTCCATCCGGAAGAGGTGGACTCCCACCTCATCGTAGCCCAGGCTGTCCCATTTCGGGTCCGGGCCTGCCGTTTCGGTCACCCGCCCCTTCTGCAGCGCCTCTCCCAGGAGCAGGTGGTTGCTTATCTGGTGGAGGATTAGGTCGCTGTGGGTAGTGCAGAGCAACCGCACTCCCGCCCGGACCAGCCGAACCATCGCGGTAGCGATTCGCCGCTGATTTTCCGGATGGAGATGGGCTTCCGGCTCATCTATAATGAGCCAATCTCCCGGACTGAGGAGATGCCTGCGGAGCAACAGGTCCGGGAGGGCCAGTTCCGGCGCTTCGGAGGAGATGGCTGTCAGGGGAATACCAGCCCCTTTCCCCCTCGTTCCTGGAAGAAAAGCAACAGGGGGTCTCGCGGGACCGCCAGTCCACGTGCCCTTGCAGAATCTCCTCCTCAAGCAGTGTCCGTGCGCTTTCGCATTCTCCTTCCGAAATTTATTGCTTTAAATTATTTCCTCATCTTTTAGGGGTATTGGCCCCTCCAATATCGGTCCCTGCCTGTCTGTAATATGCCAGAGTTGACGCTCTTTGCTTAATACAAATTGCCCGTTTTCCCCAACATTCCTGACATCAGCCCGGGCGCGAAACAACTTCGTTTCCTCTGTCCAGAGCAATAGAGATTCCCCTTGCCCATCAGCGCTTAACAAAAAAGCGTTTCGCAATGGAGGTCTTAACTGAAGAGAAACGGGTACTTTACCGACAATAGTCTCAATTAGTTGATTTCTCAATACGCTATTGCTTTGCGGGTGTACTCTCGCATAGTAAACCTGTGTGTATTTCTCCCCCCGGTCTTTCACGAGTGTTTTTAGAAAAAATACGTGTACAATACCATTTTCTTCCTGTGCCCCCATCACGTGGAAATAAGCGGAATCTTCGCAAAGTATTGCTTTTCTTACAGTATCTGAGTTAAAAAATGTCTGAAGTTCCAGGCAACCGCCACCGTGTTCTTCTTGCGGGCAGAAGACATAATATGGAACAAGATGTACAGGCTGTTCCATCGGTAAGTTAATGAGCCCCCCTTGCACAGGTTCTTCCCCTGGAAAGGCTTTAATAAGGCTGATTTGAGACACAACTCCGTCTTTCATTGTTCTTCCATCTGTTCTGTAAGAAACAGCATGGCATTGGGACTTCCCCTGGTGGTAATAAATGTCTTCCATTAAGAAAGAAAAACTTTGCCCATCGTGAAACACACCATCAAGCAAAAGCCCCCCGAGCGGGTCGCCATATTCTTTAAACGGGGGCGTCTGTATAAAATACCATTGACACTTGTCATTGTTTCTGTCAATGAGCAGAAGAGCAAACGATGGCGAATGCAAAAAAGAATGAAAGGCAAAAGGAACACACTCCGGCGAATAACTTCTCACAGGTATGGCTTCGTGAATTCTGATGCCTTTTTTTCCTGCTATGTTTAGAGCGTGCCCAAACTTTTGTTCGTGAAAACTGTAACTTATGCAGGAAAGCCCTCCTTCCGGCTGCCTGAAGACAATAAGAGCAGTATCGGTTGTTTTATCATATGAAAGAGCAATACGGAACATATATGCCTCCTTTGTGGGGAACAAAAAGTGGCAGGCGGTAACGACTCTTCCTCCTCCCCGCCGGGAGACCCCCCTCTCCCCGCCCCCGTCTCTGGGCGGGGCCTCATACTATGGGTGACCCTGCTCTCTCAATCAGCTCCGGCCACGATATACGGGGGTAATTCCTCTCGCCGCAACCGTGCAATCAGGTCGGAGGGGGACTTCCACACATCCACCTGCTCTATACCGTGGTTTGCCCACGGGATGCCGGGGTCCTCAAATTGAAATCCGGCGCGTTCCAGCAAATCTATCGTCACCTCCTTCCCCTCTGGAACACCGGTGATAAGGAGTTGGGGAATGTACGGATATGGAGTCCTGGTGTGTATCAGCCCGTACACACCAGATTGTGGTTTTCCCCGTTTTTATCCACCCGAAACAGCAATGTTGTACAGCGCCTGCGCCGCCTCCTCGCGCACCCTCTCGTTCTCACTCATCAGAGCGCTGGTCAGTGCGGGAACAGCCTGCATGCCGAACTTTCGCAGCACCTCCGCAGCACTGCTTGCCGTATCCTCATTCCACAGCGCTTTGACAAGTGCTGGGACGGCTCTGGGGTCGCCGATGTTTCCCAGAGCGTATGCTGCCTCCTCGCGAACATGGGGGTCAGCATCCTCCAGCTTTTCTACTAAAGCGGGGACAATCTGGTCCGCCAGGGAGGCGCTCAAGCAACAGCGGCCAAGCGCGCGTGCTGCCACCTGGCGCACTTCTACGCAGCCATCGTCCAATGCTCGGATAAGGGCGGGTACGGCTTCGGGGGCGGGGTTAGTTATCAGCGCTCTGGCTGCCGCCTCGCGCACTCCTGGGGCAAAATCTTGCAGCGCTTTTATGAACGTGGGAATGGCTCTGGAATCACCGATTGAACCCAGCATCGCCACCGCCCTCTCCCGCATGCGCTGGCTGCGGGATTTCTCGGCCAGTTGAATGAGTACTGGAACGGCGAGTTTGTCAAAGCCCAACAGCGCGCTCCAGGCCCACTCACCGTACTCTTTGTCCCCCAGCATTTTGGCCAGTACGGCGGGGGCATCGGGGTCGCCGATACGCTTCAGGGCGTGTACCGCCTCATCGCGCACCTGCATATCAGGGTCTTTTTCCAGCGCCCCAAGCAGCGCCGGGGCCGCCGATGGGTCGCTGATATTATACAAAGCGTGTGCTGCCTCCCGACGCACCTCAGGATAAGGGTCCTGCAGCGCTATAATCAACGCCGGTACTGCTGAAGGACCAATTCGCCCAAGCGCTTTTACGAGGGCTACACGGCCAGTTGCTTCTTTCAGGTCCGGCAGGGCCGAGGCAATCATGGGGTCACCAAATTCCCCCAGCACTCTTATCGCCTCTCTCCGGACGTCCTCATCGGGGTCTTCCAGCGCTTTAATGAGCGTCGGGACAACAACAGGGTCACGGTAGCGTCCAAGCGCCTGTACCGCACGCATCCGGATATTGATGTCCGGGTCGTTTATACGTTTGGCCAGAACAGCAGCGACTGCGGGGTCATCAACCCTCGCCAAGTGAAGGGCAGCAATAGCGCGTACATGGGGGTCATTGCTGTCCAAAGCCTCAGTCAATGCGGAAATCGCCTGTGGGGTGCGGATTTTCCCCAGCGCCTCTACGGCTGCGCGACGCACCTCCTTATCCTCATCCTGCAGCGCTGCGATGAGAACGGGAACAGCCCGTTCGTCACGGATTTCTCCCAGGGCCTCTGCTGCGATGTGGCGAATTCCTGCATCACTCTGCATCGCCTTGATGAGAGCAGGAACAGCCCGCTTGTTCGGATGGTTTCGCAATTCCAGCGCTGCCGTGTACCGTATCCGCGGGTCTTCATCCGCGAGCGCTTCGATGAGGACAGTCACAGCCCGTCGGTCAGGGATTTTTCCCAGCACGGATATGGCCGCCCGCCGCGCGTCGCGGTTCCTGCTTGTTAAAAACAGTTCGGTGAGCGCGGGAATGGCCGGGCTGCCAATTTCCATCAATACACCTACAGTGTAGTTACGCGTTTCAGGGTCTCCTTCCAACCCCTGAGCAATGATGGGAATCACCCCGGGGTCGCCGATTTCCGCCAACGCCCTAATTGCATGCTGGCGCACAACGACGTCTTCATCCCGTGTCGCTTCAACAAGGGCGTTAACAACCTGTGGCTGTGAGTCGCCCAGTTTTCCCAGTGCCCAGGCCGCCGTTCTGCGAACTTCCTGCTCGTCAGTTCTTAATGCGTGAGCAATAGCGGTAGAAGTCTCATGAGCGCGAAGGCGGGATAAAACGGCAATCGCGGCATCGCGGACTCGCGGGTCGGGGTCATTCAACATTCTGGTCGCTTCTGGAATCGCTTGTGGACCCGCGATATCTCCGAGAGCCTGTATTGCTGTAAGGCGCACAGCTGGGTCAACATCCTGCAATACAGCAATCAGGTGTGGTACGGCCTTGATGCCGAACTTCCGGATGGTGTTTACCATATCCGGATAAGTGTCAGGGCCTCTTAACCCCGGCGCGCGAATAAGCGCAGGAACGGCCTGGGAAGCGTCAACGTTTTCCAGTGCCTTCATTGCATCATATAAAAGATGCGGGTCGTCCAGTGCTTGAATCAATGCGGGGACGGATTCGGGGGTGTGAATGCGTCCCAGCATGCGTACCACGGAGCGACGCACGTGATAATCGGAATTTCTCAATGCCTCAACCAGCGACGGAACTATGGAGGAGTCGGCTGCTATTTCCACCACTCTCTCCAGTGTCCGCGCGGCTTCTTCTCGCACATTGGGGTGAGTGTCATCCAGCGCCCTAAAGAGCGCAGAGATGGCTTGCGGGTCGTGAAAATGACGCAGTGCACGTGCCGCCACTTCCCGTATGTAGGAGTTAGGACTATTTATTGCCTCAAGCAGGACAGGAATGACCTGTGGATTGCCAGTCCTTCCGAGGGTGAGAATCGCTGCAGCACGACTCCTGGCGTCCCCAATTTTTGCCGTTGCGACAAGCGCGTCCAGGGTCGCGTTATTGATACTGACTTCTGCCACTGTGCACCTCCGATATAACGAGATTGTAACGGATTGGGAATTCTGGAACAGGGATTTTTTGCCCTCTTTGACCGGATTGGTGGGGGCAGGCCCCCTCCCCCTGGCCTCTCCGGCTATCCCCCTGCCCCCGTTCAGGCGGGGCCCCTCTCAAACAGTTTTGTCACTCAAAATCGGGGAGTGCTCTTACGGTCAATCTCTTCCAACACTCCTTCAGCAAAGGAGCGCACATCCGCATCTTCCTCCTCATCGGCGATAATTTTTAAGAGGGTTGGTTTGGCTGATTGATGCCCTATCTCGCTCAGCGCACTTATTACCGCCAGACGCACGTGTTTGTTTTCGCCCTTATCTGCAAGCATCGCGCAGAGAACAGGGACAGCATCCTCATTACCCGCTCTTCCCAGCCCATGAGCCGCTTCCCAACGAACATCCGGCGACGGGTCCTTCAATGCCAGAACGAGCCCCAATACGGCCTGCTGCCCGCCGATTTGGCCAAGTGCTGTGGCTGCGGCTTTGCGTATGTCCTTATTGCAGTCCTGCAGGCAGGCGACAATCTCATTCACAGCCGATGCGGCTTCCAATTCCCCCAGCACCTCCAGCACCGCCGACCGCACCCTGTTGCTTTCATCGTTTAAGGCTTCAACAAGGTGCGGGATGACATCCGGGTTGTCAGTTTTTCCCAGGGCTTTTGCAGCAGCAATTCGCACATCTGCAATGGGGTCTCCAAGCAGTGCGACAAGCCGGACAGTGATTTTCTTGTCGCCTATACCTCCCAGCACGTGCGCGGCAGCCTCTCGCACTGATGCATCATCGCTTCTCAGCGCATCAGTGAGAGCGGAAAGGGCCACCACGTTTTCTCTCATCCCTTCCAGCGCATAGACCGCTTTCACGCGGACAGCAGAGTTCCGGTCTTCCCGCATCGCCGCCACAAGGGCTGGGATGGATTTCGGGTCGCGGATTTCCCCCAACACGGCCGCGGCTGCATAACGAGCACATCTGTTGTTTTCCGCTGACCTCAGTATCTGGACAAGTGCAGGAACAACTGAGTCGTCATTCCTCGCCAGTGGCACCAGCGCTTTCGCCATCGCCTTTATTGAATCATGGTCGTATTCCGTCATACTGCCTATGGCAGCAATAATATCACTCGGGTTTCTCATCTTTACTACCTCCTTGCATCGTTCGTCGGGTTGGAGAAGGCGCAACTGGGAAGCCTGGTTTTCCCCAGTATGCGCAATGGGAAAATATTCCACACGGCCCCGAACGGCGTGTGTGCCTCCTTGCCTTTTCCTGTTTCTTCATTCCAGAGATTCGGGTGCGCGCTTACGATTGATTCGCCACAACACTTCTTCAGCAAAGGAGCGCAAATCCGCATCTTCCACCTCATCGACGATAATTTTTAAGAGGGCTGGTTTGGCTGATTGATGCCCTATCTTGTCCAGCATACTTATCACCGCCAAACGCACACGTTTGTCTTCGCTTTTATCCGCAAGCATCGCGCAAAGAACAGGGACAGCATCCTCATTACCCGCTTTTCCCAGCCCATAAGCCGCTTCCGAACGAACATCCGGCGACGGGTCTCTCAATGCCAGAACGAGCCCCAATACGGCCTGCTGCCCGCCGATTTCGCCAAGTGCTGCGGCTGCGGCTCTGCGTATGTCCTCATTGTAGTCCTGCAGGCAGGCGACAATCTCATTCACAGCCGATGTGGCTTTCAGCTCCCTCAGCGCTTCCAGTGCTGATAGCCGCACCCCGGGGTCTCTATCATCTAAGGCTCTAACGAGGTGCGGGATGACATCCGGGTTGTCAGTTTTTCCCAGGACTCTTGCGGCAGCAATTCGCACATCCGAGACGGGGTCTCCAGCGAGCAGGGCGGTAAGTTCAGTGATTTTCTCGTCGTTTATACCTCTCAGTACGTGCGCGGGTATTTTCTCGCCGCTTATAATCAGTGCAGGCGCGGCAGCCTTTCGCATCTCCTCATCATTGCTTATCAGCGCGTCAATGAGAGCAAGAACGGCCGCCTCGTTTTCTATCATCCTTCCTAATGCAAAAGCTGCTCCCATGCAGGCGAGAGAGTACCGGTCTTCCCGCATCGCCGTCACAAGGGCTGGGATGGATTTCGGGTCGCGGATTTCCCCCAGTGCTTTCGCAGCCACATAACGAGCATATCTGTTTTCCGCTGACTCCAGTACCTGGATGAGCGCAGGGACAACTGAGTCGTCATTCCTCGCCAGTTGCGCCAGCGCTCCCGCCATCTCCAGTGTTGAATCATAGTCGTATTCCGCCATACTGCCTATGGCAGCAATAATATCACTCAGGTTTCTCATCTTTACCACCTCTTTGCATTGTGGATTTGGTTCCGGCAATGAACCGGGCCTGGGCGCACTCGCTGGTTATCAGTCCATTGGTTGTATTATACGTTCCCGCCGAGAACGCCCATGGGGGATGCCGAGGCAAACTGTATGCAAATCCTGCGGGCCCCATCCTGCGGGGGCGTGCTCAATATGAGGCGCTGCTCCCAGGCCGACAAATATGCCGGGCACTGGGGGTTTCCGACCGATTTCGGAGGAGGAGAGGGGAAAGATGGGCGAGAAATTGACACGGGTCAAACTTACAGTACAGCGCAAGGGCGCAGGAGAGGGGCCGGCCTGGTGGGCACAGTTCTCTCCAGGGGATGTAATAATTGAGGGCAGGGGGTCCGGTAGACGAGTGACGATATTTCGTGCTGCTACTCCACAGTGGTTGCCCAAACCGGATGACAGTGCGTGTTGGGTTTCCCGCGCTGATGGAATGTGGTTTGATGGGACGGCGTGGGTAGACCTGCCGCCGGGCGCAATTATCCGTGCTGGTGCTACCTGGGCCAGCAAGACACGATGTGCCAGGGTATCTTCTCCCGTCCTAATCGTTGAAGAGGGGGGGCTGGGAAGGGAAAGCCCAGGACGGGACGCGCCATACTTATGTGCGCGTTGAAGGTGCGCGACCGCTGACACTGGAGGTTTTTGTTTCCCCCCTTATTCCCCCACCTACCCCCTCTTCTCTCCCAATCGGCTTAGTTGCGTACTTGACAGCGGTAACTACTTGTGACATACTTACCGTCGTGAGGTAGGTAACCAACCTCATCGCCTTAAGAAAACGACCCCCGGCGGTGAGTGCGACACCACCGGGGGCCTGACCCCACGCCAGGGCGAGTGGCGCAGGGGCTACCTGTAGGATAGCACAGAAGGCGGCCCCCGTCAAGTACCAGGCGGGGGCCGCTGTTTATTTCCTGAAGAAGGAGGCGCTATGAGGCAGACCGCTGCTTGTCCTGTGTGTGGAAGGCCACTCCGGCCCTCTGCCGTCGGGCGGCCCCGGAGATTCTGTAGCGCCGCCTGCAAGCAGAAAGCATACCGGAGGCGTCAGTTTCGTAACGCCCAGGCTCAATCTCAAGAGACATTTGAGGATGGCCTGCGGCGGATTGCAATGATGTATCCATAAAGGCGGAGGAGGAGCGATGCACGAAAATGGCCTGAACGACTGGCACGAATAAGCGGGTATGAAATGAAGCACATCCGCTTTCTGGCTCGGCAAGGGCGTATTTCTGCCCGGAAGGTGTCCAGGGACTGGCTGGTACATCGAGAAAGTTTGTTAACCTGCAAGGCCAAAATGGACGCCCTGGGCAGGCAAAAACACAACCCCTGGCGGGAGGGCCTGCTCGCGGAAGGCCGGGGGAGAGGGCGAGAGGTTGCCGCAGGCGATGGCCAACCAACTGGGGGTGGATGATAGTGGTGTGACGGTGGGCGGTCTGCTGGATGACCGGCTTGACCCGGTCCTGGACGAAATACCAGAAAGGGAGGAAGAAGATGAAGAAGAGCAGGATTGTGAGCGCGCTCCTGCCCGCAGGTCAAAAGAAAAACCCCGCCGGGGCGGGCGGGGTGGGCGGGAACGCGCCGGCTGGTGGCGCTGGGACTCACCGCCATTGTACCCCAAATCCCGCCCCGCGTCAAGCCCCTGTTGAGGCAGTACACGGCCTGGCCCGACTACTTGCCGGCGCGTCCGACGTTGACCTGGACGCGCTGCGTCAGTACTTTCCCGATTTCCCAGGCGGCGATAGACGGCCTGACCTGAACGCTGTGAGAGAGTGGTTAAATGAGCGCCCTGACCTGGCGCGGGAGGTGCTGGCCACCAACCCCGATTCCCCGCCGCCAGGTTACGGCCCCAAGGTTCGCTGGACGGTTGGGGAACTGCTGGCTACCCAATTCCCCGAACCTCGCTGGATTATCCCCGGTCTGATTCCCGAAGGGCTCACGATATTTGCAGGACGTCCGAAACTCGGCAAGTCCTGGTTTGCGCTACAGGTCGCTTGCGCTGTCGCTACCGGCGGCATGGTTTTCGGGCAAAAAGTGGAACAGGGGCGGGTCTTATTCCTGGCGCTTGAGGACAGTCCCCGACGCCTCCAGGCCCGTATCCGCCAGCAAATGTGGCCCAGCATTCCCCCGGATGCGCTGGTGTTTTACACCGACTGGCCGGACCTGGCACAGAGCGGTGGTCTGGCCGAACTGTGCAACGCGATCCACCAGGAAAACTACACACTGGTTGTCGTGGACACGTTGTCACGAGCGGCACGGTTTGACCAGCACGATGTAAGTGAAAGCACCGCCGTGCTTGGCAACTTGCAGAGAGTGGCGAGCGACTACCATCGTGCCATCCTGCTGATAGACCACTACCGCAAATCCGTTGGGCTTGTTAGCGACCTGGTGGACGACGTTCTGGGTTCCACAGGGAAAGCAGCGGCCCCGGATACGGTGATTGGCCTGGTTAGGGAACGGGGAAAACGAGGGGCCACCTTGCGGGTCACCGGGCGGGATGTGGAAGAGAGAGACCTGGCTATAGAATGGGACCCCACCACCTGCTCCTGGCATTTGCTGGGTGATGCCCAGGAAGTTGCCCGGTCGCAGGGCAAGCAAGAGGTCCTGGAAGCATTGGAGCAACTGGGGGGCGAGGCGACCGTGAAAGAAATAAGCGAACACCTGGGCAAAAACAAGGGCCAGGTCTCAAAAATTCTCGCCAGCCTCGCTTGTGAAGGTCGCGTAATCAAGGGAGAGAGACAGGGCAAGGAAGTGCCTTACCGCTTGCCCCGCCCCGACCCCGAAGATATAGATTGAGGTAACCGTTGCAACCGTTGCAACCGTTGCAACCGAGGTAACTATGGTAACTGTTATAAAAAAGAAGTGCTGGTTGCAATGGTTGCCATAGGGAAAGAAGCAGGTATGGATTTGCTGGACCTGATTCCCAATCTGCGTCGGGTGGCCTCAACGAACGGCGGGGAGTACGCCGGGCCATGCCCGTTCTGTGGCGGGCGCGACCGCTTCCGCGTCTGGCCGGAACGGGGGCGATGGTGGTGTCGGCAATGCAGGCGTAGCGGAGACGCCATCACGCTCCTGCGGGAGCGGGACGGCCTCTCTTTTCGGGAGGCGCTGGAGCGCCTGGGGGAGTACAGGCCATCCGCCAGGCCAGTGGCCATCGTCACCACCACCGCCCCACGCGGGGAGCGACCGGCTTGGGACGCCGAGGCGGTCCAGGCGCTTGTAGCGGAGTGCGAGACGGCGCTCTTTTCCCCTGCAGGGGAAAAAGCGCGCAACTGGCTACACGGGCGGGGGCTGACCGATGCCACGCTGAAAGCCTGGCGCATAGGCTACAACCCCGCCGACCGGAAAGTGCGGGGAGTGTACATCCCTCGCGGGATTGTCATCCCCTGCTACGTAGACAATGCGTTGCAGTACGTCAAGGTACGGCGACCTGTTCCCCCGCTACAGGGGCCAAAATATCAAATGCTGACCGGAAGCAAGGGAGCGCTTTTTGGTCTGGATAGAATGAGCGGGAAAACCGCAGTGGTGATTTGCGAGGCCGAACTGGACGCCATCTTGCTCCACCAGGAAGCGGGCGACCTGGTGGACGTAGTGGCGCTTGGGAGCAAGGGGGTCCGCCCCGCCCTGGAGTGGCTGACCCGGCTGGCCAGGGCGAGCCAATGGCTGGTGGCGTTGGACCGGGACGCCGACGACGCGGCAACCTGGTGGGAAGTGTTTTCCGCACGGGTGCGGCGGGTGCGCCCGCTCCAGGGCAACGACCTGACGGAATTCCACCAGGCTGGCGGAGACCTGCGGGCGTGGGTGGAGTTTCACCTGGCCGCCCTGGACGCGCCGGCGCAATCGCCGGCCCCGTCGGACGACACAATCGCCCTGGTCTTGCGGGCCGTGCGAGAGTTGGGCGCGGTTTGCATAACTGGCGACTTCGAGGCCCAGGCCGAGGCACTGCTGGCCTGCTGTGACGGGTCAGTGTCCTGGGCGCGGCGGTGGGCGGTGTTGGCAGAGGCGGCTGGCTGGCCGTGTTACGGCTTCCCTTCCTGGGCAGCCTGGGCTGCGGACGTGGCCTTGTTTCCTGGGCGTTTGCCCCGGATTGGCTCACGCTGGAAGAGGCCAGCGCCCTGACAGGATACGACACGGACTTTCTCCTCTGGCTGATTGAAGACGGGGCAGTGGACGCCAGGGACGGCGATGATGGTTATTTGATTTCCAGGGCTGCCCTGTGGGAGTGGCAGGAAACCCTCCTGGAAGTACGCCAGATACTGGAAGACCCCGACCTCACCGAGTAGCCCGCTCCCCCCGCTCTTTTTTATAACAGTTACCATAGTTACCTCGGTTGCAACGGTTGCATATATGTTGTGGCGGGTTGCAATCGTTGATAACTCCCCCCGCTCTTTTTTATAACAGTTACCATAGTTACCTCGGTTGCAACGGTTGCATATATGTTGTGGCGGGTTGCAATCGTTGATAACTCCCCCCGCTCTTTTTTATAACAGTTACCATAGTTACCTCGGTTGCAACGGTTGCATATATGTTGTGGCGGGTTGCAATCGTTGATAACTCGGCCCGCTCTTTTTTATAACAGTTACCATAGTTACCTCGGTTGCAACGGTTGCATATATGTTGTGGCGGGTTGCAATCGTTGATAACTCCCCCCGCTCTTTTTTATAACAGTTACCATAGTTACCTCGGTTGCAACGGTTGCATATATGTTGTGGCGGGTTGCAATCGTTGATAACT